>ERZ1034973.537-NODE-537-length-26398-cov-59.916031_pt1 | contig 26398 bp, 28 predicted proteins | sample MGYA00520686_ERZ1034973 | MGnify/ENA primary metagenome ERZ1034973 (study PRJEB33766, sample SAMN09781775) | gut metagenome | biome: gut microbiome | host: Homo sapiens | place: Madagascar | study: EMG produced TPA metagenomics assembly of the PRJNA485056 data...
TACCCACATACAGGTCACCATACCGTGATGCCTGCTGGAAAAACTCCACATGACCGGAATGCAGCAGGTCATAACACCCGCTCACAAAAACTTTTTTTGCCATAAACTTTATGAAAAGATAATGGTTTACAGTTAACATCACCCTGCTAACCGTAAACCATAATATATTAATTGAAAATTATTAATTGAAATTCGTAATCTATAAATTGTAAACTCCCCTCCCCAGGCGGTCCCAGCCCGCACAACATGGCGAAGGGCTTTGATGCCTCGCCAACCTTAGAGCGTAGCGGTTCCGAACTATTAATCTTTATTAAATTATTAATACTATCTCACCATTTTACGCCATAATGATGTATATTTGCAATCAGAATGATTATTAATTAAACATTTTAGGCTTATGGCACAGACAGCAATGACAGTCCGTATGGACAACCAGCAGAAAGCACAGTTTGATAAACTCTGCGAACAATTCGGCATGAGTGCGAATACCGCCATCAACATCTTTGTTAAGGCTGTAATTCGCAGTAAGAGCATTCCTTTCTCCATCCAGGCTAAGGAAGAAGAAGACGAGGTGACTGCAAAAGCAAAGGCTGCGTTCCAATATATGTGTGACACAGCAAGAGAACACAACATTGATATGTCACTTGATGAAATCAATGAAGAAATCAGAGAAGTCAGACGATTAAGAAAAGAGCGCAATGGTATATGCAGTCATTGATACGAACATTATCGTGTCCTCGTTTATAACCAAGAACTCTTTTTCAGCAACAAGAAGGGTCATTAACAATATGCTCAGTGGTAAAATTAAACCATTGTATAATGATAGGTAGTAAAAATCTTGTTATTCAGTTTCTCCACCTTCTCAGGTACCACATCTACAGCAGTCACCTGGTGATGTTGTGCCAACAAAGTGGCAATACTCAGTCCCACGTAGCCCGTTCAGGTCACGGCAACTTTAATGTTCTTAAAAGTATTCATATTGTTGATAATAATAAGTTAGAAACAGCCTATTACCAGTAAAAAGGCAATAAGCCAATTAGATAGGCAGAGCTAAATTTAAAGCCCTGCCCATCTTATCGTATATTATATTAAATCTAATTCTTCTGTGTTTTTCTGATATGGGTATTTAACAATTATAAATTTCTTCTTGACTTAATTTCATAAATTTTGATGTAGTATCAAGTGCTGTTTTAGCTTCCTTTTCCAAAGGGGTATATCCACCATGTATAATATGATTTCTCAATATCGCCATTGCCCCTAATTCTTTCATCTTTCCATAATATCAAATTGATAATTATTCACCAGCCTATCTTATTAATGAGGAAGTTTAATCTTTACATTTTTTGAGCGTTCCATCATACGACGGATTGCATCTTGTGCACCTTCAGGAATCACAGTTGTAGCAGTATTCCTACTACTCTCAGCAATCTCTATAAAGCGCTCTGCAACATCACCAGTCAATACTGGAATTGTTTTAATAGCTATTGCCATAATTCATATCTCCTATTATTTAGTTTATATTTCTGCCGCCAAAGTTACGTTTTTTTCTCGAAATCACCAAGGAAATCACAAGAAATCTGCAAGTTACTAGCAAAATACCGCAAAATCGCTCTTTACTATCTTATTGTAGCAGGACATCCCCATGCGGTCTCATCCCACAAAACATGGCGAGCCCTTTAATCAGTCACGCATGCGATTCCTATAGCTATCAATAGTTTACCCGTTTTTTACCAGTAAATCGTGATGGGTGATAGATGAGCTGCAAGAAAATCTGCGTCATCTGCGAAATCTGCGTGACCAACCCCCGACCCGCATAGGGCTTCAAGAAAAGACTCCGAGTGACTGCCTCCTGTGTTTAAGCCTCCAGAAGAAGTGCCATATCCTAAACAAAGGCTCGCATAGAGCCTCAGCAGAAAAATACCTCACGAGTCTTATATCTCGATACACCCTTTGGAGATTATGTCCAAACTGTGACCTACCAAACCGATTCCGGGCATCATGCTTTCCGAAGTTCCCGGCTTCCAGCACCTCATTCAGCACAAACCTACCATACTTCTCATTCGGAGGAACGATAAGCCGAGAGGCAGGCATGCCGAACACCTCCTGCATGATATACATAATGGCACCGGCAAACTTCCACAATCCCAACTTCTTCAATTCCTTCTGCAAGGAAGTTAACATTTCACAGTTAACACTTAACATTGAAAGAACAAAGTAGTAGTCAAGCAATTGCCTCAACCCAATCCCCTCATTCATCAGATGCGAGAAGATATGAGTCAACTGGAAGATGAGATTGAATTCCATTGTCGGAATCGCAATCTCCCCTTGTTCTCCCAACATCACCCGATGCGAGAACTGCTCCTCCTTCACCCTCTCATAGTATTTCTGAAGCTTTCTGTTATGCCAGAAGCACAGCAGGAAGCTAGGGCGATAATGCACTTCAACCTCCACACCCTTATATGAAGGAAACTCGATGTGGTGATAGCCCGCCTTTTCATGAGGCGAGATAGAGCGGACAAAGGAGATAACCCGCTTGTCGCCCCCTTCCACCCAGATATCAATATCACCAGGCGTACGGGAATAAGGATTCGGATACATCAATGCATTCCCCTGCCCTTTCAGAATACAGGTTCTGAATCCCTTTTTCTGGAACCACTCAGAAACCTGGATGGCAGCATCGTTCAGCCTCACATTCGCCTTCTCCAACATCTGGCTTTCCGCCATCCAATGGAGCAGCAACTCCTTCTCCATCCCTACATGTTCCGCAGGTAGTTTCTGGATACCATCAAAGAGAATGCCCACCAAACATTGCTTTTGGGCGATACGATACAGCTCCTTCCAATCCACTTCCTTCAAAGAATCAGATATTTCCTTGACAGAACCAATGCAGAATCGCAAGAAATCAAAGAAAATCTTTTGTTGTTTCAACATAAAGTTGTACTTTTGCACGCATGAAACAAGCCATACGCATCATATTATCCTACATAGCAGCTATCACCCTCCTTCCGATAGCCTTGCTATGTAAGGTCTTCCGAAGGAAGTAATCCTACTTTCTTCGGAAAGGATCCTTGTATATTCCCAAGAGCTGCTTACCGAAATAATAGAAGAACTGCATGTCATCCACGAAGTAACGCTTGAAGAGGCGCTTTGGTTCCTTCATGCAACGATACAGCCACTCCATACCAATTTTCTGCCAAATCTTAGGCGCACGTTTCAAAGTTCCTGCCTCGAAGTCGATGGTAGCACCCAGAGCCATGAATACCTTTACTCCAGGCATCTTATCACGATACTTCATTATCCACTTCTCCTGCTTTGGAGCACCCACACCAACGAGCAGCACATTAGCACCACTCTCGTTCACGATGCGAACCAACTCCTCGCATTCATCCTCATGCTTCTCGAAGCCAAAGGAAGGAGAATGAGCACCTACCACCATCTTGTGCCCCACCTTCTCATTGATACGTTCCATAGCCTTGGCTGCAATACCCTCCTTGGCACCAAGCAAGAAGATTTTGCAGTCTGCATCATCCTTATGATACATATAATAAGAAGTAAAGAAGCTGGAACCCGGAATCGCTTCCTTGATTGGGGTCTTCAACAACTTGCCGAACAGGTAGAGGATTTTACTGTCACACACCACCCATTCTGACTTCTGATACACGTCATAAAACTCCCTGTCCTTCTGAAGCTTAATCAGATGGTCAAGATTAGGAGTCACAAGAACACCCTCCTTCAAGTTCTCCAAGAGTTCCTGACGAGTAATGTTCTGAATATCTATATTTAATACTTTAATAAATTCCATAGCTTTATTTTCCATTTTCTTCATCTTTTGGTTTTAATGATTCTTTTACTTCATCTGACAACATTTCATATAGTTTAGCGCAGATAGCATCGCCATTCTTATGCTCATTGATATATTTAATAATGCCATTCGCTATTCGGTAGCTTTGGTTTACCAAAGGCATATAGAATTTTGAATAGTTATATACCAATGTCCGAGATTCCGAATCATTCAAGAATGCATATTCAATAAAGTTTTGAACAAAAGTTTCTACATTAGGAATCTCTGTACCAAGTTTTGGTATATAATACCCAAAACAGTTAAACTCATCGACAGACGCATGCCGACTTCCTACAGTAAAGCTATTCCTTGCCAAATTTATCAACGGCAAATAATCTTCTTGCTTTATATGTTCAATAAGATTACTTACAAAATCATTTTTTATTATACTTATGTCATGATTCTCGCAATACAAGTTAAAGATATTCTTCAAACCATCCAAGACATATCCATCTGTATGATGCCAAACATTTGTCCCGAGGAAACAAACAACAAAATCTTTCCAGTATCCATTGATGATAGTACCATTCGTACTGAAAATTTCATGCTCTCCACTTTCCAAACACTCTCGTCCTACAGACACTATCCATTGTACTAATTTACAATCAGTTTCTTTCAGATTAGTAAACAAACTACTAGGAACATAGTTAGTGAATTCTTCTTTTATACTATCCTTATCTTCTTCTGACAAATCATCCACATATAAACTGAAATAATTTAGCACACTTTCCCAAGGTAAAGTAGTTGCGGCTTGAATAGATGATAGAACATTTAGCTTTGTTACAATATTCAAATAACCTTTTAGTTTCTGTTCGATGATGCTCTGTGCCAATCTCTTTCTGGTTTCATAAACGTTATTTAGGTTCACGAAAACATCATTGAAACAGTCATACTTAACGCTGATATGAGCTAATTTATCTAGATTTATATTCTCAATTTTTGGTGTCTTTGCAGCAAGAATCATAGAAAGGAAAACAAAGTCCCAATAACCAGATTTGTTGACATATTCATCCTGTTCATATACTTCAGGATACAGGTTGCTTAAGACTTCAGCTTTAGGAAGATTTCTTCTTAAGACGATTTGTTTTTTTATTTGGCTATAAACAAAGGAAACAAAATATAGCAAAGTGCAAACATTATCTTTTTCAACCTCTCCTTCATTTATGAGGTGTGAACAAAAGTCTAATAAAGGTATAAAATCATACCGCAGGTCATTTGTAAGATATTCTACTAGCTCTGGCAATTTGCAAGTCTTCAGATTAGAATCAGACAAGTAAGCCATCAATTCTTTGCTGGAAGTATAGACATGAAAGTCCAAATACTTATCTTTTGCTTCATAAAGATACCCCCAGAATATTTCTGCAGATGTACTTACCCAATCATCAGTAGAAAAATCATATTGGATAGAGTTGGCGGTTACAAATTGGCGCAAAGCGTCCATCGCTATATAATAGTCCTTTCCCTTGAACTCTGGATGTGTCTGTAACTTTTTGACTATATTACTCACTAATCCATACTTATATTTGTCAGAACAATGAAGCAAGAGTAATTTGGGTTCATCAGTCAATGTTTGTTTATCTATCCCATTTTCTTTCCATTTATTTACCAAGTAATCCCATTTATGTCTAATATTGTTTTTGTCCTCATCAGATAGGTTAGAGCTATCCAACTTTCCCAATCCGATGATATACCTATTTATAAGAGTTGGCGGCACTTTATTTATAACACTAGTCAAAACTGTCACAAAATGAGGGTTCTCGGCTAACTCATTGATATTTTGGTTGCCATCGCCTTCAAAGTAGGCACGCAAATAACTACGCATCGGTATTTGCATAGCCAGTCCATCATCACTCAATCCATAAGCAATCTTAGCCATATTAACCTTTGTCTTTTCGTGATGCACAAATAGTGCTCCAACATTTTGGAATATATCATTGCTCAATAAATATTCGTCAAGTGCCCTGTCCTTTCTATGATGACTCACTTTCCTACAAACATATAATGCTATATCCGCCAAAGCTATTTTATCGTTCCATATTCTTACCAAAGAAACCATCTGATTAAGAAAATAAATCACATCTCTAGGATTAGGACTAGGATTCAATACTCTGAATATCTGATTAATTCTATTTTCATCCTCATGTTTGCCAAAAGCCTCAACAAAATAAGAATGAAACAACAATTCATAGTCGGAAATTACAGGAGGAGATACTCTATATACCATAGAAAATGTTTTTTTGATAAAGTTGTCACCTTCCTTAACATCCCCTTCAGAGAAAGCCTTAACAAGATGTTTTTCATCATAAGGTATGATAACCCAAATATTTTCAAAGACTTCACCAGCAAAGAAAGCGTAGATAGAGCTCCATAATTGCCTTACCTTTTCAGGAGCTAAGCGATCCATATTATCAAATACAAGAATCAACTTCTGCCTATGATTACTATCTATATAATCAGATATAGCTTGCATCCAATTTCTAAACTCTTGTATAGAAGGCTCTTCGCTGCTCACATATTCCTCCGTCACTCTTTCTGTATCTTCTTTCGTAACCCATTGTTTCAAAAAATTAAAAGAACAGCTACTATAAGCATATACTCCAATAAGTATCATCCCCAAGAGATAAGGAGCTAGTAAAAACAACCAATATAAATATGTGTTTTCTTCGTAATCTGCAAATTTATCAGAACTAATAGTAGAAGTTACATGAGCTAAACAGACAATTAGCAACATCATAATAGTAAAACCGGTTGCTTTTACTGTCGGTTTTGTTGTCGTAACAGTTTTGTTAGACAACAAATAACTCAACAAACTACTCCAATTGTCTTCTTTCACTTCTCCATTGCGAAGCCTAACCTTACCTTTGCCTAAAAGGAAATCTTTCTTGATAAGTTCCGTGGTTGTACTTCAAGAATAGATCTACGCTGCAAGTCTTCTTGGTGTCCCCAAGCGTCATAAGCAAAGAGATAGTATTTATTATCAAAATTATCAATTGCACTCAATTGCTTGATAACATTTGATTTACCAGAACCCCAATCTCCTTCCAGTCCCATAATATGCGGCAACTTAGTACAGCTATTTATCGTATCATAAATAGCATGCGCTACTAGATGCTGAGACTTTCCCTCAAAGAAATCCTTTCCCTCAGGAGTGTTAGAAATATAATGTGTTAACATATTGAACCCCTTATTATTAAAAATGTCAGCATTTACCTTTAATCCATGACTCAAAAACAGGAGAATCACATATTGCTTTGTAGATCAACTTATTTAATTCTTCCGTTTCATCAAGAATCGTATCTTCAATATCCTCTTTTATTTCTTCCCAAATAGTTTTCATTTCGTCATTAGGATGACGTTTACATTTATTACGAAACTGATTACGTAAATATATACATTTATCTTTAAAGAACTTACGACCTTCCCGTTGAAATACATCCTGCAATTGAATTTGTTCAAAAGTTGAAACAAACAATCGATTAGAATCTATTGATAAATCAATATCTTTCCTCAGTGATATTATAATTGACGGCAATGCTTCTGGTGTTCCTAAACTAATCTTTGCCTGCAGCAAAGATTCATTCGGAAGACTATCATAATAAGCATTGAAGATTTTACGTTTCCTCGAATCATTCAGCCACTCATCTAGTTTAAGATGATTACATCTATGGCATAAAGGAATTAAGTTTCTTACATGGACAGAATACTCCGGCATAACTTCTCTAGGGACATAATGATCTAACTCATATACAGCTTCACTTCCACAAATTGGACACATGATGGTTTCCCTATTAGTATTTTTAGAAATTAAATCCCATAAGTCACTTATAAATTTACGTTCTCTTCCATATAAATCATGGATACCTTGTCGAAAAATTTTCTTTTGAGCTTCAAGAGACAGGCTATCACCATCATTTACTTTCCAAATAGGCTGCAAATTTTCCAAAGCTATAGGACTCGTCATAGTATCGTATTGTAAATAAGCCCTCTCCAAAAGAGTCTTATTGCTTTCAAAAGATATCTTCTTTATATTATCTACAAGATTTCCATCCTTATCTCTCACTTTCTCATGCAAGCCTTTACCTGCCTTATGCAAAAAATCAATACTATCAATCGGAGGTGGAATCAGATTCTTCATAGCCTAAATCATTTAATATTTCCTGTATCTCAAATCTACTATTAAGATTCATTGCAACACCATTTTTCTTAAGTTCTCCAGTCACTTTATCATATGACTTATATTTTCGTGCTAAATGTTCTATAACATGATGGAAATAAGAGGTTTGTTCATCATATCCAAAAATATATCTGTATAAATCAGATAGGTCATTACCAAAAGTTTCAAAATGAGCTTCAGAAATCAACGGAATATTTCCCTCAACTTTTCTCATAAGAAAAACATTGTGCCTAACAACTTCTCTTACCACCAATGGAGAATGAGTCGCAATAATGGCATAGCTTTTGAAATCAGATAGATAATCATTAAGCATACAAACAAAATTTTGAATCAAAGTAGTATGCAAATGAACCTCAGGTTCATCTATAACAACCAAAGTACCAGGCTCCAACTTAGCAAATAAATTAACCGTCAAAGAAAATATTTGCAACTGTCCAGTGCTAAAGAAATCTATAAGATTTTCAAGTTTCCTACAGTTTAATTGCCAATACTCATATTCCCCTTCTTCCGTTTCAACTTCTTCCTTTGATAGCAACCCCTCTATCAATTGCTTGGGAAGTTGCTTTTTTAAAGCATCTTCAAAAAGTTGCGGCATAACCATCATGCCCTTCTCCGTAAGAAGGGTTCCACGTTTAAGTATATCAAATATAAGGTTTTGTATACGACTTTTCGCATCGGCATCTTGGACTACATGGCAAATTGTAAAAGGTAATTTTGCTGTACGATTTCCAGCATCTCCATAAATATTATAATACTCATCGTATCTAGATGAACAGATGATAAAGCAACGCTGTAATAACGGAATTTTATTAAACCTTTCTTTATTCTGAAAAACTAAATCCCTAACTAACCCTGTAAGCATATGAGTCTTACCAACTCCATTTTCTCCAATGAGAGCAAAAGATCTCTTATAGAATTTACATGGATATTCTAAATGGCAATTGAAAGTGGTATATATCTCACTATCTTCGTTTGGAATATATGTATATTCAAAAGAATATGCCTCAGAAGGGTCTTTCATCTTAACGATATTAGAACCTTCACGTAAAGCCTGCTCAGTAGAAATATCTCTCAACAATGAGTTTTTAAAACAATCTGTATCTTTAAACTTATCATATACAAGTCTATTTATCGAACAATCTCTCAAAGATGTCAATATATCTACAACTTCTGCCTCATTAAAGAGTTTCATCAAATTATAGTAATAGTCAGTATCCAATCCAACAGAACAGAATGATTCATCTAAAGATTTAAATTGTCCGTCTAAATACTCATAAGCGTCTCCATCTTCATGCATTAATTTAACGTTGCCTATATAATGGTAATCACTTTTTTTATCAATATACCATAGTACATACCAGGTATGGAATCCATAATCATTCCAATCATTATTGAATACTAACTTTAGACAAGGAACATCATTTGGTTTCAAAACACTCTTCCAATGATCCGCCCTTTGTGAAGCCTTATATTGCTTTTCAAAATAAAAAGTTTCCATATCTAATGTTTTAAATTAAAACATACTATATTCTCTTCAAAACCTTATGATACCCTATAGCCACAACATACGATACAAGCATCAGCACTACCCAATCTGCATAGAAAGGCAATATGCCTCTTGCAAAATTGAAGTAAATACTAAATATCAGTATATGGATAAGATACCACTCATACGATACCATGTTTGTATATTGAAAGAAACGATTAACCCAATTGATACTCAATTTATAAACAATGAGAGCCATAGACATATAGCCAACCAGCGAAGGGATATCATTGTATGATTTCCAGTATCCACCAACGATACCTGCTACACCAGTCAACCCTAACCCAACAATCATTGCACCCAATAAAATACCAAACTTAGGGACTTTAATTTTCTCAGGATGTTCAAAGTATATCTTTGCCAACCACATACCTAAAACAAACTCCCAAAGATATTGCAAGAAGAAGCTATTCCAAATTCTTTCATCGTTTATACCTAAATAAGTAGTAATTGTTGCCCAAATAAGACTGACGAGTAATGAAATTCGCCCCCCCATATCCACTCTAAACAGTCTAACTATTAAAGGCCAAAATAGATAAAACTGGATAATTGTCGATACAAACCACATCTGACCTCCAAATGCACATTCCAAAGAAGGAACAAACATTTTGTATAGAAAGACTGAACCCAACAAAGGGTTAAGCACATCTTGGCCACATACTAACCAAAAGTACAAGGCACTTATGATTACTACAATAAGATAAGGTATATAGACCTTGGAGAATCTTCTTTTCAAGAATTGCCCATAAGTCAATGGTTTATATAGTGAAGACAGATACAATCCAAATCCACTACACAATATAAATACATGAACACCAGCACCACCCAATGAAGTTGCCTTTTGCAAGAAGCCAGGTAAAGGATAACTCTGTACAAGATGCATTAAAACTATAGTAAATATGGAAAATCCTCGAAGGAAATCCACAACAACCAACCTTCTATTATTCATTTTTATTACTCAGCATTTTTAAATACAATGCTTTTAAATCTCCAAATACTTTCTCTGGGAAAAAGTCCTGTACCACTTTGAAAGCATTATTGCCTTGTTTTCTAATCGCATCACGATTTTCAATATAAAACTTGATAGCATCAGCTATAGCCTTTGTATCACCAGGCTTGACCAAGATACCATTTTCACCACTCTTGATAATCTCAGGAATTCCCCCTACAGGAGTAGATATGACAGGATGACTATAGGCCATAGCTTCAAGTATAGCAATAGGCAATCCCTCATTGTAGGATGGCAAGATATACACATCTTCCCAATTCAAACAATCTATCTTCTTCTGCCCAGCAATCCAACCTTCATAGGTTACAAACGATTCCAAGCCATTCTCACGAATATAAGCCTTGATATCACCATCAACCTCATTACCTCCCATACGAAGTAAAAGCTTATCGGTAAAATACTCCTTATTGTCTACAATAGCTTTTAATAAGTCGAATCCACCTTTTCGCTTGCTAATTTCCCCCATATACATCAGATGCAATTTACCATCTTCAGTATGTTTTTCTGGAGCTATCTCTGGAGGTGACACGATATTGTTAAGAACATGTATCTTGTCCTTGTCCATTCCGATGGATGAAAAATACTCTTTCCATGATTGCGACAATACAATTAAGGCATCACACATTTTCAAAGTATCACTAATACCTTGTTTATCTTCTGCTCCATGATAATACTCAACGAAGTCAGCTGCATGCTCATGCAAAATCACCTTTTTGCCACATTTCTTGGCAAGACGAATAAATAACTTACATCTATCAAATGAAGCATTTGCAGCTCCATGAATATGCACGATTTTTATACGCTTGTCAAAAGTCAGTAAGAACCAAGTTCTCACCAATGCCTGCAGAGCATACCAAGACTTCACCAGCTTATTGCCCAACTTCCAAGTTGGAATAAAACGCATGTTCTCAATATACTTATCATAAGATACAAGAACTGCAGTCATACCACCTTTCGTTTTCTTAGAAACACCTAAGAATAATACTTTTAAAGAATCTTTGCTTTCTATATATTTCACGACCATAACTATCCCAATGATTTAGATGCTTAATCAGGCTTACTTTATAAAAATTGAGACCAACTTTCTTTTATCACTTTCTCAAATTCCTCGAAATTTAAATATTTGTCCGCAAGAAGTTTTCTGTCTTTTTTCTGAAGCCATAAGCCAACAGCTTTATCGTCAGAAAGTGACTGCTTCATCTTTTCTTTAAACTCAACGATACCCGAACATTCAGAGATATCAATCTGCGGAAATACATGATAATCTATCAAAAAATGATTTTCCATATTTAATAGTTTATCTGTAAATATAGCATAAGTATAGTATTCACTAAATCGATAAGTATTGCATAATGCCAACTTCCAACTATGCATCCAATAGCTTTTGGCTATTTCTCTGAGAAGTTTTTCAGTATTCTCGCGTACAAAGCATACAGGGGTATTCATATAGTTATAATAGCTTATATCCTCATACGTACCTTGCCAATTTAGAAGTTTTACCGCCGCATGGCAATAATCATCATGACTTGGTTCATTCACATTCTTTACACGATACATAAGATACTTACCATTATTCTTCCACATTTTCAAGTCGAAAGGCTTCATGAATACAGTCTCTGAATCTATATTAAAAACCGCCTCATACTCTTTGCCTATCACTTCAAATACCCCCAACTTACAAATCTGTTGGATAATCCACTCTCGAACAGGAATAGTAAGAGGACTAACATGGAAATGATGCCCCATCATTTTCCAAGGAACACGAATTAAGAACCAGGGAAGTACCAAGGACTTCTTTAAAACAACGTGCTTATCATATTGCAAGCACATAAACATCTCTAAATCTTCATCATTCACAAAGATATAATGGTCTATATCAGGTGCAAACTTATCCATACTTTCACATAGAAGTTTACACTCTTTAAAGTCGTTTTTATACGACTGTGTAATTATTGCTACTTTATTTTCCATAATCATTTTCTCTTTCTGATTAATTTGGCTGGATTACCACCAACTATAGAATAAGGTTCTACATCTTTTGTTACAACGGCTCCAGCAGCCAAGATACTTCCCTTGCCAATATGATGTCCAGGAGTCAAGATGACTCTTACACCTATCCAACAGTCATCATCAATAATCGTCGGTGTAACCCCTTCAATAGAGCCTTGAAAACACATAGGCTTTTCAGTATCACTAAATGTATGATTATTTGCCACAATATGAACTTCCGGTGCCATCATTACATATTTTCCTATAATAGTATTGTTAGGAATCACACATTCCTCACCAATACCACTATAATCTCCGATTTCCACATTTCTGCCATTTCCAAAATAGGCATGACGGTCAATCGTCGAGACCTTTCCACATTTCTTGAATATTCTTCTGCAACAGAATATTCGGAAAGCATTAAACAACTTGCCCCCCCAGATTGAATATGAGCCTGGCAAATGTTGAGCAAGAGCATAATATAAAATTAAAAATATAAATCTCATAAAACTACTTTTTGTTAATTATCTTTTTATATTCATTAATATATTTTTGTGCAGTGTAATCTATTTTATATAAAGATGTTATGCGATTATATGCTGCATTTATAAAATCTGTTGAAGGATAATTATTCATAATTTTTTCTATTTCATCAGCACAATCATCTACAGACTTATTCTTAAATGTAAATCCATATTTTCCATTCTCAATGATTGCAAGCGGTCCTTCATTATCACTTACTAAGACAGGAATTTTAGCACCAATAGCTTCTGCTACTGTCAAACCAAATCCTTCAAATCTTGAAGGCTGGACATACAAATCATAACGACAAAGATGCTCATATATATACTCCCTTGATTTACATCCCAATAATGAAACAAAATTTTCCATCTCTTTTGAAGAAATCATTTCACTTAATCTTTCTTCATCTGGTCCAGTACCAATGAAATCTAAATGAAAATTTTTTATGCCTTTCTGTTTCAGTTTAATTAACGATTCCAGTAATATGTCTTGCCCTTTTTGATCAAATAGAATTCTACTTACTTGAACCATATTGAAAATTTTACCCTTTTCAAAATTCAATTTGCTTCGAATAAGGTTAAAATTTACTCCATTATCAACTACAACACTGGAGAAACCACGATTGGTCAAATCGTCATGTACAGCTTGCGAAATTGCTATAATGCATTTATGCCAACGATAATTGTGATATTCTATATTTGTGTTATGTACGGTTCTAACATAATTTTTCTTTAACCATAAGTTTCTAATCATATTTGGGTCATGCAAATGAATTATATCATAGTTATGAAACAACAAATATGAATTTAACTTCAATAAAAACAATGGACTTTTGCTTCCAACTTTACGTCCTAGGATTTTAACTTGACATCTTTTATCCAATCTACCCATGATGCTTTTGTCATACCAATCATTAACAAGCAACAAAGTAACATCCTCTGACTTCACTTGGTAATTAATAATGTCAACCAACATATTTTCAAGTCCTCCCGTAGCAAGTGCCCATACTATATGTAATATTTTCATAATTAATACTTACCTTTCAATATTATCAAAAAACATTTTACCTAAATATTATATTTCAAAACAAGATAAGACTGCAACAACAAACGATATAACCATCCCAAACGCAAATCACAAACAACTTTGAGAATATGAGCTTTTTTACCCTTGAAACAAGTAACACCTAGAGAGGTTGCCCTCAAATACTCACCCAATAAAATGTAGTTTTCAAACAAAGATGCTTTTATGGAATTTAATCTTCGATTCATTCCCAGTTGTATCATGTCATCTTCAAAATACTGTAACATCAATTTCAGACTGAGCACTTGCTTGCGAATTACCTCCACATTTGTCCTAATAAAGAATCTAGATACAGAATCGCTTCTCTGCCTCTCTCTTATGGTCACGACTTTGTTGGTGAATAATACCTGTCGCACATCTCTATAAAAGAGTAAAAAGAACAAGCCCTCATAAATTCTAAGCTGCTCATTGAAAGGATAACGAAGCAACACCTCACGCTGCATCACATGGATGAAGTCGCAATTTACATAACCATTCAAGAAGTCCGGATAGCTCAACACTTTTCGATTTGCCCCCCTGATAATCAGATTATCTTTATAATATCCCAACATATCATCGGCAGCAAAAGCATAATGTCCGAAGGACGGATTCGCCTTGATGGTATTGTCTATGTCCGAGAGTGCTGTCTCGCAAAAATAGTCATCGCTGTCGAGTATGACAACCCATTTACCCTTTGCTCTGCGGATGGCCTCATTGCGGGCGGCATTCGTTCCTCTGTTTTGAGGAAATTTCACGAACACGACATGAGGATGCAACTTGGCATAATCTTCAACGACAGAAGCTGTTGAGTCCAAAGAGCCGTCATCTACTATCACATGTTCAATATTGCCCCCCCGAATTGAGTTTGCATGGATTTCTCCACGCTCTGCATGCACCTCATGATGCAGTCAGCCCTGTTGTACACAGGTGTTATAATTGAGTATAATATCTTATTTTCCATTGATTCTTTGTTTTTAACAATGATAAGTGGTATTGGTGGAAATCTCCTGTTTAGGAGAGATGGTTATCTTATTCGGATTCAGAATGAAAAACGCTCCCCACCAACCGAAAGAACTGTTGGTGATGACGGCGTGCTTGCAGTGCGCCATAAGCTGCATGTCACGGAAGCTTTCCTCTCCCTTATTCCAATCCACGAAATACACCTTGTCTTTCGCAAAGTCGAGATTGAAAATCTGGGCATTCTGCTTACACCATTCCACACTTCCTGGGTCGCAAAAGAATACGAACACAGGATTCTCCACCTTCTTCTTGATATGACTGATAGCTCGCTTGAAATAACCGAACTTATAACAATAACCATTGCAGCCGAGCATATCGCCACGTCGAGCATGGATGGCAACGGCATTGCAACCATCAAGGAAGGCTGCCATTTCCTTGTTCTGAGAGTCCTTGAACTCCGGAAAAGTGAAAACCTCCCTTACTTCCTTCTCTATCCGCTCCATACCGCTCCCGATTCTTTTCAGAGAAAGCCATTGACCTGTGAACACGCTGTCATCCCCTTCATAGAAAACATCTTGATAATGACAGTCGCAAGTGATGAAATACTGCTTGCGGATTGTGCGATAGGTGCGCTTGAACAAGTCACCCAATGGAGAGTCTATCAACCTTTCCTTTAACGTTGGTTTGTATTCCACCTTCATGTTGAGGTTGCGTGTTGCTACCTTCAGCTCGAAGTCACCGCGTATGTTTCGGATATCAAGACCTGCATTGCGCAAAGCGTATGTGATATATACTGGATAGTTCCAGTTTTTGTCCCAAAACTCAGAGGCATGCACCTCGTTCATGATTTGTATCCACTGCTCTTCTGTAAATCGCTCTTTGATGTTAGGAGCATCAATCCCGAAGATACGCTTCAGCTCATAACCATTCCATTGCTTAATGACCTCGTTACATTCGGGAATGTCGTATATCATCGTCTCTATGTATATATCCTCGTCGGGATGAAGGCTCTTCAATGCCAAGTATTCACAGTAACTAAGCATCTGGTTGCCCAGACCTGATTCTATATGTACTATTTTCATTGCTTATAGTTTGCGTGTTATGTTTTGTTTTCGTTCTTTTGCAGGATTACCGGCAAGTAAAGTTTGTCGTGTAACAAAAGATTTGTTGACCAAGGCATTTGCTGCGACAATGCAGCCATCAGGTATGCAGGAGTTTTTCAATACTACAGCCCGACAACCCAACCAGACATTGTTTCCGATTGAAATTTCTCCGACACTAGAGAAAGTTTCATTCGTTATAGTATTCATAACCGAATGCCAATCTGTATCCATGATTAGAGTATCCCAGGATACGAGCACATTGTTGCCTATCGTAATTTGGTTATCACAAATAATGGTTGTCTTGGCTGTGTTGATAAAACTATCTCCTATGGTCAGTATTCCTGTCTTTGTTACACAAAGTTTGCTACCAGTACCCAAGTTTACTTTTCCATTTAATATCAACTTACCACCTATCTGAATGATAGAACGTTCGTACTTTTTATCTACAATACCAACTTGTCCAAAGCCAATAGTCAACATTGCTGTTCTTTCCCCCCCCCCGAATTGAATTTTACTGTTCCGCTTAAACTTGTCAGTTTAGTGTCGTATCTCACCAATATAGGTATGCGGATTGCTTGTACCAAGGGAAAGAATTTCATACTGACATATAAGCTTTTGGGAAGAGACAGAATTTTTTCTATTAGATGTTTCATACAGTTACAGATAATACTTTTTGATTTTTCTTTTGGTAAATCAATGACAGCACGAGATAAGGAAATCCGAAACTATACATATTAGACATTGTAGAACCTGCCAAAGAATTCACAAAATAGAAAAGGACAAGCAACATAGTACTGAATATGATAGGATGATCATTCCGATTGATATATAATTTATACAAAATGGAAATCCAAAATAATATCAGCATAAAACCACCCACATATCCGAATTGTGTTAAGAAATTACCATATGATATATCAGGAGTACTTATCTGAGTTCTGAATCCATTATCTTGTACTAATCCCAAATTAAACTTATACATACGATTAACTAAAGCTGATTGTGATTCTGAAATCATGCCTAATCCAAAAATATTTTCAGATAATGGCCTCCCTGAAAGATATTCTGCCCTTTCGTAAATCCAAGCGAAACGATAACTCATCGTACCTCCTGAAACGGAATACCCCGTACCCGTTCTTGAATCTAAATCATTCTTGAAACTTCCATTGAAAATAGCTTGAATATCTGAATCTGAACCTCCAGCCGCAGAAAATCTTGCAGAAATCAAATCTGCAAATGGCAAAAGAAAAATACCCAATCCAATGCCTATTTTTAAAAGCTTGGTTCTATGTCCATTTAGCCACAATCCAATAAACAACATGAGAGTCAAAGAAATCATCATTGTTCTTCCCTGTGTACAGAGAAGGGCTAAAAACAAAATTACCAAACAAATATTCTTTCTCTTAACCTTGAATTTGTCAGGAAATATAGTAACTGCATAAATAACGAATCCTAAAAAATACGGATAGTTATAAAATCGTCCGATACCTGTTGCTCTATCAATATTATCTTCAACAACATATGGCAACACTGGTAAATTTGTCGATACCTGAATTATGTACAAAACAGATACAAATATAGTAATTCGTATTATTTTATTCACAATCCATTCTACATCTTCATTTCTCGTTTTTTGCAAGAAATAGAAACTTAAGAAAGACCAATGCATTCGACTTCCTTGAACAACTTGTGTCAATGTAAAACCATAATGAAATAGGGAAAATAACACAGACAGTACAAAAAAGACGACAAAAGCTTTAAACAACTTATGTACCAGATCATTTTCATAGTTTCCTTTTTCTGCAAAAAAAGAATAAACGCATATTACTACAGTATAGATTGCAGCCAAATCGGCTGGTTTGGTACCCAATACAATTTGATTTAGAACTTGAAAGCCTCCACAACAAAATGCAATGAATAACAACAAACTCCATTTCTTAAAATATGGATATAGTAATAACGCAAGCCCCAAGAGTGCATATCCTATCATACATTTCCCCCTTTCATCTTATAATATAACATATTCACAAAGAAATGTAATTTCCTTCTCAGCCTTGTCTTGGTCATCTTCTCGCCACTGGTTCCTGAGTCCCCTCTTTGGTCAAGAGCAAAAGGAATATATAGAAACTGGAAACCATCTTTGTGAGACTGCGTAATACATCTATAAAGAATATGCTCAAACCAAATATTCTTGCTATCATTACAATGCAACAATCCCTCATTAAGATACTTCTCATAAAAAGACTTCGAAGCTATATAACAATCGCTCCGAGCAAAATTCTTTTCAGGTTTCACCTCGCAAACCACCAAGTCATCTTTTTCGTTCAAGAACCATTCCGAGACTGACATAATGGAATTGAGATTCAACACCCGATGTCTTCCAGAAACCTTTATCAAATACTTACATTCTTTGATAAAACGAGAATGTTGAAAAGCATAATTGATAATCAAACCTTCACCATATCCCTTACCTAATTTTCTATCAAAGCTGTTACCCTCAAAGGTCATACACTCCAATCTACCATCATTGATTTCTTTCTTAAAATAAGAAGACAAATCCACTTCCGTATTCTCAACGACCAAGATTCTATAAGAAAATTTATCCAAATAGAACCTGATAGCGTCAAGATATTGTTGTTGTCGCACATCGCCGTCTTGAAGTGCAGTCTGCGCCATCCCCTTGGGATGCACACAAGCCGTTAAGAATAGCAATGTATCTTGCTTAATTCGTTTCATTAATATTTATTTTTTCATGCCCATCAATATCGGGCAATAACGTTTAACAAAAAGAAAGATTGGATAAAACGCAATAACAATGGCGAGACTTCCCACCAGGGTAGAAAGGTCAAAAGACCATAACTCTCTAGTTATATCTAGTTTCTGCAATACGACTGCCAGCAGTCTGAAAAAGTGGCTTTGAAAGCCAAGCATCAGTATTGTTCCTGAAGAAAGAACAGCAATCACATCTGAAGAAAATTTTTCAAGCCATCGGTTCACGATTACCATCATCCATATACCAGCCAAGCTACCTATCATAAACAATGTCATATTTTCGCCATAGGCTCCTTGTTACATATATACGATACCATTAATTTCTGATATGCAATACACAACAAGAGTCAAGAACATTACAATCAGACATTGAAGAAGAGGGGAAAATTCGAACTGTTTCATTGGCACCTGTAGAGAGTTGGCATTAGCACAAATATTTCCTATGAAGAAAAATGGATAAGCCAATAACAAATCAACCCATGCATTAGCTACGTCGATGCCCAATCTATTGAATAGTATAGCTAAAGACAGAAAAACTGTAGATATAAAAAACTGCAATCTATATTTGCATGCCGTCAAATTGTGAATAACTCTTATAATCATCAGAGTATAGACAAACCACATGGCACTACAACCAGAGGTGCTATCATAAGAATGGAAGCCAGTCAATACAAGCGCCAACAAGCATGGGAGATTTGTCCACTCGTTTCGTTCCATCACCGCAGACAAGCATAAAGCTATCAAACAGATGAGCATCATCAGAACAAAGAGCGTGCGCAACGACTTGGCAAAGAAACCACACCATGGCAAGATTTTGTATCTTTGTAAGATACCCCGATACCCAAAAGAACAATTACACATCAAAAGCATAGGCAAATGCCGAAAGATGGGAAGGTGAGCATTGCCCCCAAACGACAAACACCTTAACTTAATCAACCCCTACTTTACTTACAGGCTTTAACTGCCCATCTTTCATTTCTTGCATTTGCGTCTTATGGTTTGCTCTATATTGTCAAACTGTTCAAGGGCTATATGCTTAGCTTTATCTCGAAGGACCGTGCGGTCGCTCTTGTCAGCCATCGCCTTATCGATAATACCCAAAGTCTGTTCGGTAGCTTTAGTAAGCACATCCTTATCGGCAAAAATATCCTTGATGTCTATCATGCTGTCGGTGGACTTCAGTATCTGCAAGAGTCCTTCAATCTTATGCTCATAGCTCAGCGCACAGAAAGGACGAGCCTGGTTGATGGCAAAGACCACGCTGTGATAGCGTGCACCAATGACCATCTCCGAACCCTTGATTACAGCTTGCTGCACATCAGAGCCATAAATATCATCTAACACCGCAATTTGGTTTGATGGATACTTCTTATGAAGATCACGGAAATAATCCACATCATTACCCCATGAAGGGTTCATAAATGTCTGTGGGAGCATCACGATCTGACAATCAGGGTATCTCTGCTCAATATGCTTGATGATATCAATATAATAGGTATCAATATAGTCTTGTGGCGTATTCTTGTAATAGAAATGCCAAGTCAAACTGTTAGGAACAAAGACAATATATTTCTTGTCACCTATCACTGCTTTGATTTCATTTGGCACAGATACTTCTGTATTATCCAAGAATGCTGCATCCGTTGTAGAATGGTACTTCACGCCCAAAGAGTCTGCCAACTTCTGACTTTTTCCATCTCGAAGAGAGATATAGTCAAAATGCTTCAACAATTCTATACTTACACGCTTAAATACCTTTTTGTCCTTAGTCTCATCACTGAAAGGACCGATGGAACGACAGAAATAGATGATTGGCTTGTGATAATACTTGGCAATGGCAAGGAAAGACACATGGCTCCAATTCATAAAACCACCCATACAGATGCCACCAGGAGCGCAGACAACCACATCCGCCCATTTCAACTTATTTATCCACGCCCTAAATATTGGCTGTAATCCCCACAAGGGATAAAGAGCAGGACTATAAAGAATGTATCTTACAAAATATCTATAGAATCTATAGCTAATCTTTTCCGAATTATAATAGTTGTTTGGATTCTGGACGCTAATTTCCTTCAATATTGCAGGATTGCCATTCGGACTAAATACTTCCACCTTCGCTTCAGGGAATCTCTTGTTGATTTCACGAACCAAAGCTCTGTGAGCCGCCTCGTCTCCACGGTTTCCCAATGGTTGGTTTACAATAACTATATTCATTGTACTTCTTGTTATTTCTTAATAAATGCTTTTAAACTCTTGATGGTATCCTCGCCCACGATGCCTTTAATTTTATCTTTCAATTTGTCTTTAGACGATTGATCGAGGTTATTGACAGTATATAATGCAGTGTTCTCATCCTCCGTATCGGTAAATACTTCGAAAATCATAGGCTTGCCTGTCATTTCTGAAGTTAAGAATCGCTGACAATGTCTATGGAACTCTTCCTTGTTCACTGCTGAGAAATATTCGAATCCCAAGTCTTCTGCATAATGCTTGATCACGAGCGGTGACTTGTTACCGAAATGTCTTGCAGCGGAAATATACTCGTCTGTTTCCGCACCAAACATACGGGCAGGATTCGTATAAAGACGGAACTCATTGCCACGGCCATTGTTAATGATCATAATGCGGACATTACTGCGCAGGTGGCGATTACCCACTACGTTCATGTCATAAAAGAAAGACAAATCACCGACAATTCCAAAATACAGTTTGTCGGGATGTACCAACGACGCTCCCAACAACGAGGACATATTACCATCAATTCCAAAACCGCCTTCATTGCAATTGATGTCGATGTTGGCAGGTGTACCCATCAGTGTCCAAGCACGCAGAGAACTCAATATGCCTAAGTGTAGCACTGCACCAGAAGGAAATCTATCGTGCATCTGTTGAGCTATCCAGACATTAGAAAACGGTAACTCTGGTATCATCTTCTGCAATTCCTCATTACGCTTTTTGCATGCAGTAAGATAGGAGTCATCACCCACAGTATCTATACAATAATGCTCGAAGAAAGCATACTCAGGCATTTCAAAAACATTAGTAAGTTTCTTAAGTTTATCACGGATCTCGCCATCCTCGTTCACTCTCCAAACTTCCTTGCAACCACTGAAAGTGTCAGGGAAAGCACTGACCTCTCCTATATGAATTAATAAATCAGGGCATTTATTATCGTCAGGAACAGGTTGGTTGCCCGCCATAAAATAGAATACTCTATATTTGCCCTTATATCCGCTGCATGGTTCGGAAAATACTACAGCATTATGAGATTGACAGAATTTGTCAACGGCATCTGTCAATCGCTTAGTCCACTTGGTATGAGTACCAACGTAAATTGCAATCTTCTTCTGCTGCTCTATAGGTGGAAGTTCATCGAATATGGTAAAGTGACCTATCTTACGAACCTTTGGCAATTCCAAGACTGAATAATCACGTGAATAAGTCGTGGTCAGATTGATGTGGGCAGGACCACCGCCATTGCGAGTCAAGGCTTGCATGGCTTTGTTCAGCTTGATCATCACATCCCACTCGTCTGTAGCATCTTTAATAGTCTGAATCTGAACACTACATTTAACCGTATCCTTAGGCTGTACGCTTCGATCCATTTGCTGGTCATGGAGGTGACCAATCTTGGAAACATCACGTGTGGAAGTGATGGCAAGCACAGGCAGTTTGCGGTAATATGCCTCGGTGATGCCTGGATAATAATTGCGTGAGGCAGTAGCTCCCGTACAACTTAAAGCAACAGGCTCACCACTTTCTGCTGCCAAGCCGCAAGCAATATAAGCAGCCGATCTTTCATCCACCGAAGAATATAGCTCAAAATAGCTGTCACGTTGCACAGAAGCGACGAACGTCACATTCGTTGTCCCCGGACTCACGACGATTTTTTTAATACCATACGCCTTAAGAAGCGAAATGCAGAAAAGAACATTTTTTTCGTTTGTATAATGATATTGCATGTCTATATTTCTAAATTAAAATGAATATTTTACGTCATCAAAAGTCACAATGCCTGAGCCTCCTGTCATAAACACCATGTCACCAATAATGGAGCGTCCCATATTGCTGACAAGGAATACGGCCATATTGGCAATCTCGCCAGGCATAACAAATCTACCTAAAGGATTAGGAAAGGATATTTCATCCCTTACTCCATTCGGCATAGTCATAGGAGTGGCAGTAGGACCAGGAGCCAACCCATTCACCGTGATACCATGAGGGGCAAGCACCTTTGCCAAGCCTTTGGTGAAACCATAAAGTGCGTTTTTGGTCAGCGTATAGGCGGATGTGGCTGGGCGAAGCGAGGAACTCGATCCCATCATCAAGATATTACCCTCAATTTGGTTGTTCACCCAATATCTTGCAACTAATTTCGATAAAAAGAATGTCCCCTTCAAATTCGTATCAAGAATCGTGTTATACAATTCCTCTGTACAATCCTTTACTTCTCCTCCGACAACACCAGCATTATTGACAAGAATGTCAATATGCCCAGTACCCAACACTCGTTCTATATCTTGAAGTTTACTTGGCATTGACTTCACATCAGTATTGTTCATGACCATACCAAAGATGTTTCCTTTTCGAGAAACTTCCTTGTCAATAACCTCACATGCCTTCTTCACTTTTTCCTCATTTCTGCCAGTGATGACAACCCGTGCCCCTGCATTGATGTAAGCTTTAGCCACCTCGTACCCGATGCCGCTTGTTCCTCCTGTGACAAGTGCCGTTCTACCTTTTAACATCTCACTTGGAGCAAGATAAGAAACTTGTGCATAAACCTTACGTTCCGGCACGCCATGCAAGATGAATTTAACACCTCGTTTAATGTATTGTTTTAACCCCATATATCTTTATTTGTTTCTGTTCAACTTCTGTTTAGCAATCTGAATGATTTTACTTCTTTCCCCTTTAGACATACCAATAAAATAAGTTATCGCAGCTGTAGATATGCCACTTACCGCTATTACGACAAATGTGCGCAGCAAGCAATTATCCATGTTGAAATATACAATAGCTGGCAACACGAACGAAAGGATAGAAACTGGAACTATCCTACCGAAGACATTTTTGTAGAACTCTATAACAGGAAAACCAATCAATCCTTTGATGATATACAACTTCAAAAACACCAAGACCAAATAAATAACAGCAAAGGCGATATAAGAAGCATATGCATCAATTCCCATTGCAAAGGCAATCCAGGACAGAGGGAAGACCAAACAACCTACGCCACCAATAACGATATAATACCGTTTTACATTGCCTGTAGCCCAAGCTGCATTGGCTGTGGCATTTCCTAATATATCAAACAAAGTGCCTATCATTGACAAGCGGAGGAACAGCGGTGCCTCTGGTGGATAGTTCTTCAGCCATAAACGCATGATGGTTTCCGTCTCAAACATGAACGGTACAGCAAAGAAGAACATCAAGAAATAGGAAAATTTGGCACCACGACAAACCAAACTATACATATAGTTCATATCACCAGCCGCATAAGATTTGGTAATTTGCGGATTGATGGCAGTGGTGAAGTTGGTAACGAACTGACGGATGATACCTTCCGCCTGACTTGCCACCCCACGAGCGGCATTGACGGCAACGCCAAAATACAAGTTTGTTACAATATTGACACCTTGCGTATTGAAGAGGTAAGCACCTGAACCTAAGAGATTCCATCCGGCAAATCCTGTCATCTGTTTCAGAAGTGATTTGTCGAAGACAAACTTGTAATGACATTCCTCAAAGTTTCGACTACAATATATGCTATAAACAAAACGTATAATCAAGGCTACAAGTGCCAGTAAAAATGCGTATGTTTTCAGTTTATCTATTGGAGATACATAAAGCGTGTAAGCCACAACCAGTTTTAATATCACTTCCAAGATACTGATATAAGCAAATGCCGACATCTTCTCATGTGCAATGATTGCCGCATTGTATGGTACACTGACGAGGTTGATAGCAAAGGTAAGGATGGAGAATTGCAACACCCAGTTGGCCGCATTCATTCTATCAGCCGGGATATTCATGTGAGTGTTCAAGAACCACACACCTCCTATTTCTGCTAGGAGACTAACCACAATAGCCAATACCAACTGTATGGTGACACTCGTAGAGAACACCACATTGAGCTTATGCACATTTCCCTTTCCTAATTCATAAGTGAGGAATCTGCTTATCGCAGCTGACAACGACCCTGTGAAAAGGGCGAACATTGCCACGACACCACCTACTACATTATATACTCCATAATCTTCTACACCTAAAGTATTGAGTACGACTCGACTTGTAAACAGTCCCACGCCCATGGTAAGGATGAGACGGAGATATAGAAGAAGGGTATTCTTCGCTATTCGTTTATTATTATCTGATGTTTGATTTGACATATATTACTTTCCAAATTCTTTAATTCTCTGTTCCTCCTTCAAGGAGCAGACAAGCAGTTGTCCATTCTTCTCGGCAACGATATAGCCATCCAAGCCTTGAACTACCACCTTGCTTTCATCGGCTGCATGAACCACACAGTTGTTGCATTCATACAATCGGATGTCCTTACCTACCTTGGCATTGCCAGCCTCATCTTGTGGAAGCAGGGTACGGAGGCTACCCCAGCTGCCTAAGTCGCTCCAGCCAAACTCAGCTGGCAAGGTATAGATTTCCTTCGACTTCTCCATCACGGCATAGTCAATGTTTAACATGAACAACGTATCATTAATATAAATCCACGCTGATGTCAAACGGACTATCAAAATCCTTAAGCATTGCATGCTTTGTATCTTTCTCTGAGAGATTGGCATGCTCTGTTGGTATCTTCCAATCAATACCAAGGCTATCATCAAGGATAGAGATTCCTCCATCAGCCTCTGGATGGTAGAAGTTATCACACTTGTATTGGAAGACTGCAGTTTCTGAGAGAACAGCGAAACCATGGGCAAAGCCCTTTGGAATGAAGAACTGGACATGATTGTCTTCTGTCAGTTCTACTGCCACGTGCTTGCCATATGTTGGTGAACCTTTGCGAATATCCACAGCTACATCGAGAACTCTACCCTTTACGCAGCGTACCAACTTGCTCTGAGTATAAGGTGGACGCTGGAAGTGCAAGCCTCGCATTACGCCATAACTACTCATAGACTCATTGTCTTGGCAAAAGTGAACACTGTGTCCCAGGATTGGGGCAACCTTCTCTTCAAACTCTCGCTCGCTGAAACTCTCGAAGAAGTAGCCACGAGCATCACGGAAGAGGCGTGGCTCTATAATGAGTACGCCTTCAATATTTGTTTTTATTATATTCATTGTTTTTGTTTTAATTTTTGTTGTTATAATAAGATTTTTCGAATCCCTCCGTCTCCCTTTCCAAAGGGAGCTCCACCTTTCTCACCAAGCCTCTCTTTCCTCAGGAACGAGAGGA
>ERZ1034973.540-NODE-540-length-26260-cov-17.449571_pt1 | contig 26260 bp, 17 predicted proteins | sample MGYA00520686_ERZ1034973 | MGnify/ENA primary metagenome ERZ1034973 (study PRJEB33766, sample SAMN09781775) | gut metagenome | biome: gut microbiome | host: Homo sapiens | place: Madagascar | study: EMG produced TPA metagenomics assembly of the PRJNA485056 data...
AATATATGGTATACTTTCAGTGTCAGGTATATTTCCTGTGGATTGAAATAATTATGTTTCTTGTAAAATCACAAGGTAGCGGTACACTTTTCCATCGTGTACCGCTACTTCCATTTCCTACAATATTAAAACATCATCATTCCGCCCAATTCCACTTCCAGTTTCAATCCGGTGTCTTCCCGGTATTGTTCCTCCTGCGTCAGCACCCAAAAATCCTTTGCACCCGGATCTACCTCTTCCAACATGCCTGCTCTATACATTTCATCAAACAACATATTGCGTTTCTCATATTCCCCTTTTTTCCGAACACTTACACAATATTGCCCTGCTTTTCGCATACGGTTCTTTGTCAGTCCCTGCTGCCGAATTTCCTGCAAAAGAGCCTTCGCTTCCGGTTCTTGGTCGATATATACCGTAACCGTATTTTCTTCAATCAGCTTAAAATCTTTCGCAACCGTCGCAAATTGGTAATTTCCACCATCGAATTTCTCCAGAATTTTCTTCATATCCAGGCTTTCGCCCTTGATGCGATATAGTCTCCGAAAATATTCTGTAATATTATCCAGTGCGGTAATATCCCTGCCTTCCTCCAGCAGATTTTTGGTTGTGTCGATCTGCTGCCGCTGACCGGATACATTTTCTCTCTCGTTCCACCGGAAAATCCGAACAATGCTGTCTTCTTTCCCTCTATCACCATTTCGGTTGCACCTACCGGCTGCCTGAATGATGGAATCCACTCCGGCAAGTTCCCGATATACTGAAGTAAAATCTAGATCCACTCCGGCTTCCACAAGGCTTGTCGAAATGACGATACATTTTTTCCCTTTTTTGTCATCCAAGCGTTCCCTGATCTCCGCAAGCACTCGTCTTCTATGCACCGGATACATGGTGGTTGATAAATGGTAAACGCCCTCTCCCTGCAGCCGTTCGTAAAGCCGCTGTGCTCTTTTTCGCGTGTTCACGATACACAGTGTATGCCACTCCTGCTGTAGTTTCTCCGCCATTTCCTCTTCCGTGACGGTATCGATATTCTGATAGGTTACCCTTTCAAAAAATCGAAATTGTTCGTCTCTCCGGGGGCATAATTCCCGGGCAACATACTTTTCAGGCAGAAACTGCTGTAATGCCGGCTGCGTCGCCGTACACAGTACAACACTTGTCCCATACTGCTGCAACAGTTCTTCTATCATCGCCATGCACGGTTTCAAATAATTTGGAGGAAGCATCTGCGCCTCATCGAATATGATGACACTGTTTACTATATTATGTAGTTTTCTGCATTTTGATGACTTATTAGCGTACAGGGATTCAAAAAACTGAACATTTGTGGTAACTACCACCGGTTTATCCCAGTTTTCCGCTGCCAGCTGCATAGGTTTGAAGTCTTCCGAGATCTCATAGTCTACATTACTGTGATTTTCCAACACGTTTTCATTACCAAGGATTTCCCTGAACACCTGCGCATTCTGTTCAATGATACTTGTATAGGGAATCACATAGATCACACGATCCATATGATGTTCCACTGCATGCTGCAACGCAAATGCCAGAGAAGCCACAGTTTTGCCGCCACCGGTGGGTACCGTAAGATGAAACAATCCTTTGGAGGACTTTCCCATTTCCAGACAGTTCCGGAGAATTTCAGATCGTCTTCCATCAATCGTAGTATCATTCCGATTTATAAGCCATTTTGCTGTGTAATTTTGCAATTTCTCCAAAAGAACATCCATGCTCTCTCCAGAATCCCTTTGAACCGTTCCGTTGTTCATAAACTGTTCTGTATCCAGAAAATCGGCATCCACCAGGCAGGAATACAGCATGCGGATAAATACACTCAGCGCAAAGTTTGGATCCTTTTCCGGATTCATGGCAATGGGTGGTGTGGTAATTTGAGGGATTTCTATTTCCTTTTCATACGCACTGTAATCGCACAACCTTTTCTTAAGTCTCCCCAGCAAAGAGGACGGCAATCCCTCTCGTCCCAGATCCGGCAACCCTGCATGATGCCCTGCTATGCAGTAAGTCAGAAGCCAATAGCAGCCATCTAAATTTTCGCAGACCTTCGCCCCGGCAGTGGAATGATCCACCCGGATATCCAGATTTTCTTTGATCTTCTTTTGAAATTCCGCGGAATATTTTCCAATGTCATGTAACATTCCACAACAATATCCCCAGTCTGCTTTCCCGAATTTTGCCGCAAATTCTTCCGCAAGGTCTGCAGTTCCCTGCAGGTGATCCTTTATGGATTGTGCTCTGTCTCCATCAATATGTGCAAGATATTCCATTTTCTTCCGCTTCTCCCTTCACTGACTTCCCAGTATCAGCATTCTATCCACCACGGTTTCATTCTTTCTCCAGTCTTCCAGTTATTTTCATCCACTTCCAGTTCCTCTGCCATTTTCTTTAACAACATGCGATATAATCCCGCCATTGTAGCATCATTCAGGTATGGCTGCCCGAAATGAATACTCACATCTCCTTTTAATTGATCAAGCCTTTCCCGCAACATTGTTTCCAGTTGTGATTCCGAATATTGCTTAGAGGAAGCCGCTACAATTTTCTGAAAATCATCCATGAACCGGTTGCCATAGATATGACGATATTCCCGCATACCCTTGATGGACCAGAAAGTATCATAAAAAGGGACGCCGTAGCTCCGAATCCAGTCCCACATAATCTCCGGATCCACCACACTCAGGCCGCTCTCATCCTGATATTTTACCCAGTAATCAATCGCTTCTTCTAGGGTTGTCTTCATCGGTTTTCTGTTTTTCCCCATAGTGGTTCCTCTCTGTATAGCAATCTACTCCTTATGTTCCGACAGCATCCCCTTGATCTTCACGCCACTCAGATCCACATCCAGCACGATCTTCACCATCCAAAAGAACAACAACAGTACCAACATCGGGATCACGCAGGAAGTAATGATCATCACGGCAACCGCCTCGATAAAGTGATTCAGGGAATTCTCCACCTTCTGTACCAGATCTTCGGTAGAAATCGTCACATTTTCCACGACATTTGCCACCGAATCTTTAGCGTCGGAAATGGCATCTTTTGCCCAGTCGAAAATGTTTGAGACAGAGCCGGAGTTATTATTGTCCTTCTCCTGCACATTACCTGTAACAGTTCCAGAAGCTTCTGTTGTTCCGATTCCGGTTGTTTCCGTCGCATTAATGTCATCCACCACGCCACTGTTTTCCAGTATGTTCTGTGTGTTCTTGGCATCTTCAATGATTGCTTCGATCTGGGCCTGATAGGTATCACCGATGAGGTCGGAGATCTTCACACTGGCAGGCACCACGAGGGAGATTGCCAATCCAAACACCGCCAGTTTTGCTGCCAGTTTTCGCACGGTGGCATTTGCAAAAATCAGGTTGAGTATCCATAAGCCACAGGCAATCGGAATCAGGTAGGTAAACGCCACATATCCGGTAATCGTCACAAGATATTTTTCCAGATAGATAGCGCAAAGGACCACCAGCAGGTATCCGCTGACATCTGCCATTTTCTCTGCGATGGGTGTTGCCGTGTCGCCCGGAAGCAAGGTGATCAGCGCCGAAGTCACCGTGGATGCCGCCGTCAGTTCCATGACAGTCTGTTTTTTCTCATCCAGAGAGGCAATGGTCTTCTGATGATTCTCTGGTGCGGAGACGTATTTTCCTACAACAGTTATGGACAAAATAGCAACCAGCAATAATACTGCTGCTGTAATGCATTTCTGTTTGACAAAGTTCATACTAATTACCTTCTTTCCTTCACGATTTCTATATTATTTCACGCAAATATCCTGCTATTACATTTTTCAGGACGTAATTTAGGCTATACACTACACTTTTCAGGACGTAATCTCGTGCCATCTCACACTTTTCAGGACGTTACTTCAAAAACCGCCGCAACAACTTCTCTTTTTTCTCATCATACCTCTGATACCGTATCGGCAGATCCATCCATGTCTTTTTGTCCACGATACTCCGATAATGGCTAAAGGTCTCGAATCCGGTGCGGCCGTGATACCCACCCATGCCGCTCTCACCCACACCGCCGAAGGGCATGGCGCTGGTGGCGAGATGAATGATGGTGTCGTTGATGCAGCCGCCGCCAAAATGGCAGTGATCCAGGATCCGTCTCTGGGCTTTTTTATCTTCACTGAAGAAATACAGTGCCAGCGGATGGGGGTGTTCCTCCACACAGCGAATCGCCCAATCCACAAAATCTCCCGCGGCAGCATAGGTTCCAAAACCCTCCTCTCTAAAATCATTTTGTGCAACACCTTTCTCTGCATCATGTGCATTATACGTCAGCACCGGCAGGATCGGTCCGAAGATTTCTTCTCCCATCACGGCATCCGACCAGTCCACATCCGTCATCACCGTAGGTGCAATGCGCAACGTCTTCTCGTCATACTGTCCGCCGCAGAAGATTTTTTCCGCATCCATCAATCCCAACAGTCTGTAAAAATGCTTCTCGTTAATGATTTTCCCGTAATCCGGATTCTGCAGGGGATCTGCTCCAAACTGTCTCGCGATCTCCGCCCGGATAGCTTCCACCAATCGGTCGCGGATCCTGACATCACACAACACATAATCCGGTGCCACACAGGTCTGCCCGCAGTTTAGATATTTTCCGAATACGATCCTCCTCGCCGCCAGCGGAAGCTTCGCCGTAGCATCCACGATACAGGGACTTTTCCCGCCCAGCTCCAGCGTCACCGGGGTCAGATATTCCGCAGCACTTCTCAGCACCTCCCGTCCCACGGTCTTGCCTCCGGTGAAAAATATCATATCAAAGCGCTGCTGTAACAATGCCTGATTCTCTGCTCTGCCGCCGGTGATCACCGTCACATATTCCGCCTGGAAGCATTCTTCCAAAATCATTTTTAACACTGCTGCCGTCGCCGGAGCATAGGCACTGGGTTTTACCACTGCGGTATTCCCTGCGGCAATAGCATCGATCAACGGATCCAGTGTCAATAACACCGGATAATTCCACGGACTCATGATCAGCACGGTGCCATAGGGTGACGGAGACCGGAAGCTCCTCGCCGCGAACTGTGATAACGGTGTCGGCACTCTCTTTTCCCGCATCAGTCCCCGCAGATGCTTCTGCATCCAGGTCAGCTCCGACAGAGTCAATCCGGTCTCGCACATGTAGCTTTCCATCCGACTTTTCCCAAGATCCTGTTGCAGTGCATCGTTCAATTCTGTTTCATGGCGCTGCAGGGAAGCCTTTAACTTTCCCAGCTGTTCTGCCCGGAATTCCCGGGAAAGCGTGGCTCCCGTAGCAAAATATTCTCTTTGTCTGCGTAATATCGTCCGGATCTCCTGCTCTGTCATAGATGTCTCCTGCTTCTATTCTTTATACTGCCATAACTATTCAGAGCCCTATTCACAAAACCACCTCTGAATAATTACATACTACCCAATTTTGAGTCTCGGTGCAACCGCTTCCCTGCTCATCCTATACACAAAAACGGCAGAGTTCTCACCCCACCGTCGTTTGTCTCTTCCTATCTTGATCTCATTTCTCCTATTTCCATGCAAAATTTACCATTCCGTACACATAGATGAACAGCACTGCCGCCGGCACAAAATATTTGAACACCGGCTTCATCCACGGCTGCACCTTTAAGCCTTTGCCGGCATTTGCTTCCTCCAGGAATTTGTCCCAGCCCCATCCGACCTTATAACAGCAAAATACCGCCAACAGGATCGAACCTATGGGCATGATGTTATTCGACACCAGGAAATCCCAGAAATCGAGCCAGGTCGTCCCCGTTGCAAACGGCTGAAAATGAAATACACTGAAGCCCAGTGCTGTCGTCAGAGCCAACAGGAAACATCCGACACCACACGCTACACACCCTGCCGGTCTGGACCATCCGGTCAGTTCCCGGACCATGGCCAGAATATTTTCACACACACCCAGCACTGTGGACATGGCTGCAAACACCATGAACAGGAAAAATAAGGTTCCCCACCATCTGCCACCTGCCATGTTGTTAAATACGGTCGCCATAGTATCGAACAGAAGGCTGGGACCCGCCGTCACTTCCACATCATAAGTGAAGCATGCCGGAAATATAATGATACCGGCGATCACTGCCACCAGTGTATCCAGGATAATAATATGGATAGACTCACCCATGAGAGAACGGTCCTTGCCGACATAGCTTCCGAAGATCGCCATACCGCCCATTCCCACGGACAAGGTGAAAAATGCCTGATTCATGGCGCCCACCACCACAGAACCGGTAATTTTGGAGAAATGTGGGATCAGATAGAAGCTCAATCCCTCTCCTGCTCCCGGAAGTGTAAAGCTGTGCACCGCCAGCACCAGCATCAGCACGATCAATGCTGACATCATATATTTGGTAATACGCTCCAGACCGCCCTGCAGATGGAAGCTTAAAATGACAAAAGCAATCAGCAAGGTGACTAACAGATATGTCACATTCACCGAGGGCGTCGTGATCATTTTTTCAAAACCGAAATCCTGATTCTGCCCTGTCAGAAATTTTACGAAATAATAGAGGATCCATCCGGACACCACCGCATAGAAAGCGATCAACGCAATGTTTCCAATGAGACAAACGATGCCCCACAGATTCCATTTGCCTCTGCCGCCGGATAATTTCCGATACATATAAAGGGGACTCGTCTGCGCCGCGCGCCCCACGGAGAATTCCATGATCATGGCGGGCAGGCCCAGCACGATCAGGCAGATCACGTAGATCAGCATGAAGCTTCCGCCACCGTTCTGCCCGCACATCCACGGGAATTTCCACACATTTCCGCAGCCGATGGCGCACCCCGCCGACAGCATGATAAATCCCAAACGACTCCCCAGTCTCTCTCTGTTTTCCATACCTCTGATCCTTCCCAAAACTACTTATTCTAAACACGGGATACGGCATATATTTTTGCTGTTTTCCCACATTTTCGCCATCTTTTCACATTGACAGCCTTATTTTCTCATTATATAATTTTCATAAATATTTGAAAAACAAATTATTTGCATTGTATTGATCGAAGAATTGAATTTACAATACAGAAAGTGTATCTACTCTATGGATGTCAAAAATCTCGAAACCTTTGTTATGGTGAACGAACTGAAGAGCTTTACTCTTGCGGCCGGACGTCTGGGTTATACCCAGTCCACCGTATCCTTTCAGATCAAACAACTGGAAAAGGAGCTGTCCATCCCTCTGTTTGAACGGATCGGGCATACCGTAACCCTGACCAATGAGGGGGAGAAGCTGCTGCCCCTGGCCCAGCAGATCCTGCGTCTCGCTGCTGAAGCCACCCACATCAGCGGCAATACCGCTCCGGAGGGTCTGGTGCGGATCGCCATTGCAGAGTCCCTGGCCAGCTGGGAATTTCACAGCCGTTTTAAAGATTTTCATGAAAAATATCCCGGAATCCGGTTGAAGATCATCGCTACCAGCACTGACGAAATGTTCCAAATGCTGGGACAGAATCAGGTGGACATTGTATACACGCTGGACCGCCGTATTTTTAATCACAATTATGTGACCGCGTTCGAAGCTCCGGTGGATATTCACTTCGTCACCGGTGCCGGTCACCCCTTAGCCGGACAGACTCAGGTCACCCTGGAACAGATTCTGGAATATCCGCTGATCCTGACAGAGAAAAACATGAGTTACCGGGCTGCACTGGATGATCTGCTCTCCCAAAACGGCAAGGAGACAATGCCTATCATGGAGGTGGGCGATACCGAGCTGATCCGCAATCTTCTGTGTCAGGGTCTCGGCATCTCCTATCTGCCGGAGTTCGTTGTAGCGGAAGATCTGGCAAAGGGAAATCTCGTCAGTCTCCCCATGACAGAGATTCATCCGGATATCTGGCGGCAGCTTCTGTATCACCGGAACAAATGGATCTCTCCGGAACTGAAATGTGTAATAAAATACCTGCAGGAGGAATAATCCCCTGCAGGTTTTCTATTTGTCATCTTATCCTCTGAAATTCCTAGAATCCCATCAGCAAGCCGATACTATGTACCAGGAAGGCTGCCACCCATGCCACAAAACACTGCCAGAGTACCACGGCGATGGCCCATTTTCCACCCAGTTCTCTGCGGACAGAAGCGATGGCTGCCACGCAGGGAGTATACAGCAGACTGAATACCAGTAACGACGCGGCTGCCAGCGGGGTAAGTACCGTGGCAATGCTGCTGCCGAACAATACTTCCAGGGTTGCTACCACACTTTCTTTTGCCATGAATCCACTGATCAGAGAGGTACAGATCCTCCAATCACCCAGGCCGAGCGGTCGAAACAGTGGTACCAGCAGACCGGATACCATAGCCAGCATACTGTTTGCCGAATCCTCAACGAGATTCAGTTTCAGGTCAAAGCTCTGCAGGAACCATACCACGATGGTGGCAATGAAGATCACAGTGAATGCTTTCTGTAAAAAGTCTTTTGCCTTTTCCCACAACAGCTGCCCTACATTTTTGGCTCCCGGCAGACGGTAGTTCGGCAGTTCCATTACAAAGGGCACCGGTTCTCCTTTAAACAACGTGCCCCGGTATAAAAATGCTACCAGAATTCCCATCAGGATACCAAACAGATACAATGCTGACATGATCAGTCCGCCTTTTCCCGGGAAAAATACGCTCACAAAGAACGAATAAATCGGTAATTTCGCGGAGCAGCTCATAAACGGTGTCAGCAGGATCGTCATTTTACGGTCTCTCTCACTGGTCAGTGTTCTCGTGGCCATGACCGCCGGTACCGTACATCCGAACCCGATCAACATCGGCACAATGCTTCGTCCGGACAGACCGATCTTTCGAAGCAGCTTATCCATCACGAATGCCACACGGGCAATATAGCCGCTGTCCTCCATCAGAGACAGGAAGAAAAACAGAGTGACCACGATGGGCAGGAAGCTCAGTACACTGCCCACGCCGGTAAAGATACCGTCTATTACAAGGCTTTGGACCGCACTGTTGACATGAGCTGCCGTCAACGCCGCATCAGTGATCTCCGTCAATTTTCCGATTCCCAGTTCCAGCAGTCCCTGGAGCCATGCTCCGATGACATTGAAAGTCAGATAGAATACCAGCACCATGATCAGGATAAAACAGGGAATTGCCGTATATTTTCCGGTGAGGATCCGGTCGATCTTCTCACTGCGGATCCGTTCCTTACTTTCTTTGGGTTTTACTACTGTCTGCTCACATAATCTCTCGATAAAATCAAAACGCATATCGGCAATGGCTGCACTTCTGTCCACGCCACGCTCCGCCTCCATCTGACAGACAATATGCTCCAGCATTTCTTTTTCATTTTCATCCAGCTGCAGCTTCTCCAGGATCAGATGGTCTCCTTCAATGGCTTTGTTGGCTGCAAAACGCAGGGGCAGCTTCGCAGTCTCCGCATGATCCTCGATCAGATGGCATACCGCATGGATGCAGCGGTGTACGGAACCGTCATGATCGTTTTTATCGCAGAAATCCTGCCGCAGCGGCCGTTCCTGATATTTTGCCACATGGACTGCATGGCGTATCAGTTCGTCCACGCCTTCGTTTTTCGCAGCGGAAATGGGTATTACGGGTACTCCCAGGAATGCTTCCATGGCATTCACATCGATGGAACCGTGATTGCCGGTGACTTCATCCATCATGTTCAGGGCTACGACCATGGGAATGTTCATTTCCAACAACTGCATAGTCAGATACAGGTTACGCTCGATATTCGTCGCATCCACGATATTAATGATAGCTCTGGGTTTCTCATACAGGATAAAATTACGGGATACGATCTCTTCACTGCTGTAAGGGGACATGGAATAAATACCGGGCAGGTCTGTCACCAAAGTATCCGGATACCCCTTGATGGAGCCGTCCTTACGGTCTACGGTAACTCCGGGGAAATTTCCCACATGCTGATTCGAGCCGGTGAGCTGATTGAACAGTGTAGTCTTGCCGCAGTTCTGATTTCCCGCCAGGGCGAACGTAAGTGTCGTTCCCTCCGGCAGAGGATTCTCATCTTTTTTCGAATGGTATTTACCATCCTCACCTAAGCCCGGGTGCTCCGCATCCGTCACCCGGTCCAGCCCTTTATGTTCTCTTGTTCTCTTCGATATGGGTGCGATCTCGATCTGATCCGCTTCCGCCAGCCGCAGCGTAAGTTCATAGCCGTGCACCTGCAATTCCATGGGATCCCCCATCGGAGCCAGCTTTACCACCGTCACCTCCGCTCCCGGGATCATACCCATATCCAGGAAATGCTGTCTGAGTTCTCCGGAACCACCGACGGTTTCGATCACGGCGCTTTTACCGATTTCCAATTCTTTCAGTGTCATAACACTTCTGTATCCTTTCGTATCTCAACATCTTAATGTTCTGTGCTGTAACAGAAGTATTATAGCGCATTTGGTATTGAAAATCAGTATCAATTTGCATTTTTTATTTCCATGATTTTTTCAAAAAATGGAATAAAAATGTAGAAAAAATTGACGAAAGCAGTTACACTTAAAATAGCATCAATAAAAATAGGGAGGGAACTTATGAATATGAAAGAAAATAATAAATATCGTTATACGGATACCGCGGAACGCAATATCAGAATGAACCGGTTCTATATTATCGCTACTTCGCTTTTGGCGATTGTATTCCTGTTTTATCTGTGGTTGAAACTGGTAAATCACAACATTGCGCCCATTGTTACATACGCAAATACCATTCTGATCGCTGTTTTCTGTGTGGTAAATGTCGTGACACACCTTCGAAATAAGGCGACACGACTATTAAAAGTCTTCGCTACCATCGAGATCGGCATTGAGTATCTGTTGGTCGGTTTACAGACAGATGCAAGTTTCATTCACTATGCGCTGATCGCCATTTTCATATTACAGATTCCTTATTATGAGAAAAAATCTCTGAAGAAAACCGCTTTGGGATTATTCGTGCTCTACCTGATCGTCATGATTGTTCAGGCTGCGAAGGGAATCTACGGTCAGGATGTGAATGCCATCTGCTCTACCCTGCTGGTATTCCTGATTGGAATCATTATTTTGGAAACCGGTAAGATTGCTATATTATTTAACAATGATGCCATCGATTCTTCCCGTGAAGAACATAACCGTGTAAAAGAAGTACTGGATAATGTTCTGGACGTATCCAAGACCGTACATCAGGAAACCACCAAAACCACAGATCTTATGGACCAGCTGGTACAAACTACGGAATCTGTAGCCAACAGTATGCAGGAGATTTCCTCTGCCACCAATATGACTGCCACCAGCATCGAAGAGCAGAGCCAGATGACCGGTACGATTCAGAATGCTATCGAGCAGACCAGTCATATCTCCGAGCAAATGGTTCAGATTGCTGAGGATTCTAACGAAAGCATCCGTAAGAACATGGCTGCTATGGAATCCTTAAAACAGCAGTCCGCCATGATCAAGGATACCAACCATTCCGTCACTGACGCCATGGCAAAATTACAGGAAAAGACAAAAGAGGTGGAAACTATCGCCGGAAGCATCATGGCAATCTCCGGTCAGACAAATCTTTTAGCCCTGAACGCTTCCATCGAAAGTGCCCGTGCCGGTGAAGCCGGACGCGGTTTCGCCGTTGTAGCACAGCAGATCCGTCAGCTGGCAGAGCAGACCAAGAGTTTTACCGAGGAGATCACCAAGATTACCAACGATCTGAATACCAATGCCAACATGGTAGTCAACACTATCAACGGTTCCATTGAAGCTACCGAACAGCAGGGCGAAAAGATCCTGGCTGCTTCCGAGACTTTCGAACAACTGAACAAAAATATGGAAGCACTGGCTTCCCAGGTAGAAGAAGTAAATCACCACATTCTGGGCTTGTCAGAATCCAATAATAAGATTATGGAAAACATCTCCCATCTGTCCGCTGTAACCGAAGAAGTCACAGCTAATGCCGAACAGGTGCACACCATGAGCCAGAACAACCTGGATTGCGCAGAACAAGTAAAAACGGCAGTAGAACATATCCGCTCTACCACCGATGAGATGGGGATCTCCTAATTATCAAGGAAAATGAGACAAAACAATTGAAGAAGCGAATTATTTCCATACTAATGACGGCAACGATTTCTTTGAGTCTACTGGCCTGTGGCTCAAACAATGCAGGGGAATCCGAAGCTATTCCCAATATTACGGAAGCAGAAACAACGTCCACCGCCGCCGAAGCAGAAGAAATATCCACCACTGCCGAAGCAGAAAACACATCTACCCCCACAGAAGCAGAAGCCGGACAGAATGAAACAACTACTGAAAATGAAAACATCGAAACCACAGAAGTAATAACCAAAGATTCCACAGAGACTCCCGCAACAGCGGAAGTGTCTAAAGAAGCAGAGAATAACATCATTTCTCCTCTTTCCTATGAGGATTTCAATATCAATGGATTTGGCTATAGTAATTACGTGGACTTATATGGAGCCGGAAATGGCTATGAAGATGTAGAACGTATTGCTATTATGGCTACAAATTGTACGGCATATACGGAATACCCCGCGCAAATGTCATCCGACACGGCGACCTCACGCGGTATAAAATTAGGCGACTCCAGGGAACAGGTAATTGCTGCTTATGGAGAGTCCCGAAACGAGGTTGTATATAGATCTAAGGCCTATAATCATGATGGTCTGGAAAGCCAGTATAATTTGTGCTATTGCTATATTGATGAGCGCTACCCGGAAGTCTTTTTCAATTTATCCTTCAGTATGGATCAAAATGATAATGTGCTGGATATTTGCTATGAAGCAATATTGATGAAATGGTATAAATAATTAGTCGTTTATAAGTATACCCCTAGGAGATATTATCTCAGAGTGTATGAAGAAAACTCTGCAGAATTGAAACTGTAAAAGTTTTTCTATAAATATATTATGTTGATAGGTCTTTTATTATAAAATCCCAATTACAAGAGACCTATCCTTATCAAAAGTAATAAGGATTTCATTTTCAAAATAAAAAGATTACTTCAAAAGACACACATCTTTATATAAAATCAACCTGATTTTACGAGATACCCTGATTACAAAAGGGGGAGCCCCCTTTTGTAAAGCACCTCGCTCTCCCCCTAATAAGTTATCACATCAGAATGGAGAGTCAGGGAGTTGCCTAAATCCTATCTGTATTATACGTTTTAATTATTAAATTTTCAACATTATAATCCTAACATTTTTTCAAGTGCTTCTCCTACCTGACTCCAATCATCTATCCACACCAATCTAACACCAAGATGAGAAACACTTTCCTCCAACCAAATTTTTTCCACATCTGTTTTTGGTTTTTTATTTATCCAAAAATGTTCCGTCGCATCTTTACAATCTAAGCCATTAATTCTAAATTCATTCATTTTATTACTGTGAATCCACCCTAACCATCGTCTCATATTGGGATCCGACAGTGATACTCCAACAAATACCATTTTACTTTGCATACAATTTTCTATGAAATTTATTGCCTGCCATGACATAGGCGAATTTGCCAATTGCAAGTAACTTTCCTCCAAAAACACTAACTTGTCATTTGCATTATGTCCCTTTCGGGTTTTTACACCACTTATTGGCAATATTCCATGACAATGTATATATGGTATTCTATTGACATGTCTGCCTGTTATACCATTTACAATTCTGTCAAATTTGTTTTTATTATCTATTCTATTTATCCAATAATAATAATTTAATAACGCCAAAAATATTGCTTCTCCATTAAATGTTAGGATTGCTTTGGGCGCCACTCCATTATCAATAGCATTTATCACAACTTCTGCTAATAAGTTAGCCGATGTGCTATACAATACCTTATCTATTACTTCTTTAAAATTATTCCATTCTTCATCCTTAATCCCCGCTAATGTAAAAGATTCATGTACCTTTATAAAAGCCTTCCATTCCGATGAATCAACTTTTTCCTTAATAGGTGCATATATTTCTTTTGATAACATATCGATAAACTCATTATCACTAACATCCAGCCTATTTCTTACTGCTTGAATCATTGCATCTGCTGAAAAACCCATTTTTTTATATACATCAATATCAATTATATCTTGCGAACTACAATTCTTGGTAATCAGTCTCTCTACCAATGAAAACCAACCTGGTAAAACAGGCGCACTTGTTCCAGCCCCAATGCATAGTGACCATCCACTACCCATTTTTACATCTTTTAGAACCGCTTGTATTGTAGATGCATCTAATCCACTTTTTGCCATTTTTTCTCCAATTCATTTAGTTAACACAGTGGTAACTTTCTCTATTTTAATTTGATAAATGCAAATAGCACAATGTCACATACAAATCTATAGATATAATACCTAGATGTGCCTTCACATTCCTCAAACCCAGTAAAATTTTTGAAATTCAGATTATTTTATTTATATTTCATAATCAAAAATGTTATTCCCACGGAAATCATCACGAGCCCAAGCAAAATGACCAGCGCAATACCCTTTGCATTTTTCTCCACAAATCGGATAGGAGCTCCATATTTTTCGTCAATATTTGCATCTCTTTGCTCGTTTCTGATATTCTGCTCCCACTCCAAATCTTTCAATTTCATATATTCGTCATAATGACGTTTTTCCAGACGGTCTTCCTCTTCCCGTACTAACAGCTCCAGATTTTCTTTATAAGAAGCATCACAATTACTGCATCCTGTTTCGTCTGTGCTTTTTCCCCTTATCTTATTATCACAGTATTCGCAGGTAAATTCATAATCCCTTGCGGGTTTATAAACCGGAGGCTCGCCGATTTCAAAGTTGTAATATTTATGACGTATCAACTTGTACTTTTGAATTGCCTGCATCGTCCTGCCTATATATTCCGTTTCCTGTACAATAGCTTCCTCCTGGGATTTCATATACTCTAAATATCTCTGATACATGGCCCGTTTCTTTAGCTGATACTCTTTATTCTTCCCGAAATTACCACCACAGGTTGGACATTTTTCATCTTTAGAAGATACCTTGGATCCGCAAAACTCACAGGTAAATTCAAAATTTTCCTGAAAATGGTCCTTTTTGTAGGAAATGTACTTCACCGGTTTCAGGTCTTTACGTGCTCTGATGCTGGAAAAAAACAGGTATATAAATAATAACAGGCCAACGGTAATTGCTATATTAAAAAATACTGTCGAAAACAAACTCAAAAATTCCATAATAGTGTTTCATTCCTCTTTCGTATCAGTCATAATATTTTAAACACAATGTAGTTCTGAACATCATTCTGCCATGACAAAAATTAACAACTTTATAGTTTTATTTCCAATTCAAGGCAATTCCATTCTTCCCCCATTACAGTATACTTTTCTATCTCATCTTGAGGTACCTCCTCAAAGCCTGTTGCTTTATAGCAATAATAAGCAGATTCATTATTCTCAAAAACTCCTAATGAAACTTTATTAGCACCATATATATCTTTGGCATATTTTAATCCTAATTTCAGCATATTTTTTCCATACCCCTGTCCGCGTTTTTCCGGATTAACAATTACAAAGCCAAACCGTAACTCCTCAAAGGATTCTCTCGGTCTTCTCATAGTAAAAAATCCTGCTATCTCATTATCATCAATAGCAGTAAATGCCATAAGATTACTTACCGTGTTGAACTGCTCCGCAGAAATTGGATATTCCCCTAAAACTCCTGCTGTCCATTTATAAAAAGATTTCTCATCCTTTATCCATGACATAATTGTTTCCGCATCGTTTTTATTATAGGGTCTTAATCTTAACATACTACCGCACTCTCTCATTCGTTTATAATATTATTTATCATACCCTGCTTGCCATTCGTGTACGCCACCCTATCGTCTGCGTACTTACCTTCTAGTTTTTCCTTTAACTTCTGATATTGCAAAGCCACATCCCCACTCTGCCATAAATTCGTCAAGAAACGCTTGCATTACAGCCTGTCTGTGTTCTGCCATTTTCCCTCCCTCAGTCGTATTCATCATGTCTTTCAGCAAGAGCAACTTTTCATAGAAATGATTAATGCTTGTAGAATCTTGATTATTCCGATACTCTTCTTTGTTCATTCCCATTTTAGGTTTTATTTCTGGATCATAAATCTTTCTTCCCTTACTACCGCCATATGCGAACGTTCTGGCAATTCCAATAGCTCCTATAGCATCAAGTCGGTCTGCATCCTGCACACATTTTCCTTCTATAGTATCAGGTCCGACTGAGTCAGTTCCTGCAAATGAAACCTCATCTATAATTTTGCATACCGCCTCTATCCTTTCACCCTCTATTTTATTAGTTGTCATAAAATCAACTGCATTTTTCTTGACAGTATAAGTATCCGGAGAAAGCTTAATATCGTCCACATCATGTAACAGAGCTGCCAACTGCACTGTTTTAACATCTGCATTTTCCTGTTTTGCGATTTTAGTAGCCAGTTCATATACTCGTATCGTATGATAATAGTCATGACCACTACTGTCTCCTGAAAATATACCTTTTATAAACTCTAGTTCATCATCCGTCATCTTTTCTCCTGATCCCCTCAAAGTAATATATTAATTTTTTCAAATTCATTAATATCCTACAAGTAGCGTCAAGCCAAAACCATTCTACTTTGTCAAAGTCTATTTGATTTCGCAATGTCCACTGTAACCGCTTCCCACATATGATATATTCGGTATTTTCTTAATTTTACGCTTTACTGTTGCAATGCCAATTCCCAATTTTTTTGCCATATCAGCTGTTGTTACTCGTGGATTTTCCTCTATCATTTTAATTTTTTCTTCTTGAGTATCATTTTGAGTATCATCTTGCGTGCCATTTTGCTTCAACTGTGTTGCATAACCAGCGCCATAATTCAGATTATACAAAGTCAGTGTAAAATCATCATTATCTGCCTCAAATACCGGCATCTTAGTCTCGTCAAATTCCACCTGTTCCTCATAGTCTGCCAATTCCTGAATACAATGTTGTAAGATCTATTTCCGGCATATCAACACCACCATAACCTTCATTGCAAACTAATTTTATAAACAGAATTATTTGTACTTCCCTCTGCTTCTACATAACCTGTCCCAACCAATATTTTTAAATACCTTCTTACAGTTGCTGCTGATTTTCCACTAACTTCTTCCGCCTCTTTCGGCGTTATTTCCCCTTTTTCTTCAATAATTTTAATTATTTTTTCCAACTTATAAAAATCGCTTGCTTTCAAAACTTCGCTCAAAACTTCGCTCAAACTTCGCTCATTTTTTTCATCAACTTCGTTCGTTTTTGATTGATTTACATTCCTAGTAAACTCTTCATGTATAAACAGCCTCGTTATAAAATAACTTCTATCTTCATCCGTCTCAAATTCCGGTTTTGGAGAACCATTCGCCTCAAGCGCATCTAAAATTTTCTTAAATCCGGTGTTTCTCCCCTCTGTCAAATGCAATTCTTTTAAGAAATCCCCAATTCGACGATTTCTATAACGACGATTTGATACACGGAAGCTTTTTAACCCTTCAATTGTAACCGAGCGGTCAGGTCCAGGGAAGCTTACAATTTCAACTCTGTCATTTTCAACACGGACCTCGATTGGCTCACGCTCATCATATGCCCGGTGATAAACAGCGTTCGATAATGCTTCTTCCACCGCTGCATACGGAAAATTAAAGAAACGATCTGCTTCCGCTCTATCCGGATGTTTTACAACTTTTTCTGTAATAATCACATTTTTGATATACTGCAATGCATCCCGAAGTTGTTGATGAATTGGGCCTTTAAAAGTTTTCTCGATAATATCATTACCACCAAGTCCACTTGGGAACTGTACCACATCAATCTGGGTATACGGAAAGAACTTGTCCGGTTCCATACTAAAAAACATCAAACCCACATTTTTAGGTTTAGTGTATTCTGGCAAAGCACTAACAATATTCATATCTTGGCACACTTCAACAAAATCCCCCGTTTTTGCCTTCTCATACAAGGAGCTCTTTATCTCCTTCAGATAATTTTGAATAAGCGTAATATTTAAATCCGACATCTCCGCCTGATGATTTACACGATCATCAAAGGGAACTCTGTTTGCAAGATTAAATAAATCCTTTTCTTCATCATCTGATGGTTCTACTGTATTTGATGCCTTACGGATGTAATGGATTCTCTCCTTGTTATCCTTTTCCATAGTCTTCGGTGATGAATATGGTCTATTATCTCCGCCCGGACACCAGATAACAATAAACTGCTTATCCTGATAAGTTTCCTTACCAATAATCGGCATATAAGCAGGTCGAATAAGCTTACATTTTGCAAATATTTCCTTCTGATATTTATCAAGCTTTTCAGCTGGCACACCCTTTAGAGGATATACTGGGCGACCATTCTCTTCCTCCACACCTATAACAATATAACCACCACCCCAGTTGTCAAGGTCATTGGCAAATGCACAAATGGTTTTCAAGGAAGCTACCGGATCCCATGTTTCTTTAAATTCAATTCTTGCCCATTCGACAACTTCGCCGGATAGTAATGTTTTTATGTTTGTTGGAATTGCCATAATTGTCCCTTTCCTTCTGACCAAAATCTAATTTATCACATAAAGTATCTAAAATCATATGGTCTATCATAAACAACTAAATCTTGCTTAGCAACCCTCGATAATGTCTTAGCAAAATCTAACGTTACCGGCAAAATCTTATATAATCCATCTCCACTATTCCAGTTCATTTTTGTAAGCATTAAAATCTCATCTACTAATTCTTCTGCCGAAGATTTTCCCATAAATCTTTTTACCAATAATGGAGCTGGTATTCCTCTACTATTCTTGTAATAATTCAATTTTTTGCCAGCTAATTCATCATGTTGAACACTTCCATGTGTCCAAATTAGAAATGTATCTTTACCAAGTGGAATAACTGTTCCTCGTTGGATTGGAAAAGGTGTTGCAGTATCATTCTGAAATCTTATTGCCCTCCATGCCGAAAATTCTTGAATTTGCAATAGTTCAATATTATCCACTCCTGCAAGTCCTTTGGTTATGCCTTCCATTTCTTCCTTTGTGAAATGCGTTGTCTTATGTATTACAATTCGATTCAGTTTATGCAAAGGAACCGATTCATCATAAATTCTTTTCAAATTATTCATAAGACGACATGCATCTCCACTCCTCATATAGGGATTTCTCTGTATAATCTGAGGATCTTTTAACGGACGTAAGTACAATTCCATACCATTTCCTTCCGAATCAAACAACTGACTACAGCCGATGGAAATTTTTTCGTCATTTTTTATTGATTGTACATAACTTAATCCAATATATGCTGTATCATATCTTGTTATCCTAGGCTTCCACAGTTTTCCTATAGCCTTTGCATATATAGCAATAGAAAGTCCCCACATGATTTTCGCCATGTCATTCTTAGTATGCACTGATCTTTCTTCTATTATCTGTGTAACAATTCCTTTTCCTGCACAATATATCTTTAATGAATCATGCAAATCAAAAAATACATTTTCGTTTTTAAGCTCTCGCATTTTACTTAACTGATTTGGAATATAGATTACTAGTACATCAAATTCATGCTTTTCTCTTTCCATTACATCAATATATTGGCAAATTCCATTAAAAAACTCTTGAGCAGATGTTTTTAGGGCTTCACTTAAATAATATCCCATAAACCTTTTTGTATCATCACCATTTGGAATATCCAATCCACATTTAAACACATCATGAAATCCAATGTACTCTGGCAAAAATACCTTATCCTGCTTTAAAGTTGTTGCATGATGCCTATTTAGTTCATTTAAGTGTTTCCATATATCTTTTGCACATTCTCTAGGCGACAATACCGCTAATCGCACACTCCTATTAACATATGATTCTAATGGTCCATAATTAATTAATCCTTTTAACTGATTAACCGCAACGCAACTATCATTATCATAATCAAAAACAAGTGCTGTTTCCTTTGCCAAATAACATTTATCAATATTACCTGTTCCAGAAAAGCGAATTCTTTGTGTATTAAATTCTATTATTGCATTTCCTAATTCAAAGATTAATTTCCTATTGTTTGATAATTTCCTAATCCAGATATCAATCTTTTCATTCATTTGCTTATTATACAGTTTTGATATTTCATTATTTACGATACTTTGGTAGCTAAACCTGTCCAATTGGGATTCATCACTTTTTAATACATGTACTGTAGGTAATAAATTCATAATTACATTATCATCAACAAATGATAATGATATGTTAATTGCATCATAGACAAAACAATTATTTATTAATCGTCTGCTACTTCTATCAAAATATTTATTTTTCCCATATGCAATCAAGCCTTTACTTATCAAGAATTTTTCTATGATTTCATAAAGCATGCCAATAACATCAGAATTTTCCAATTTCATCATGTATGTAGGAATATCCATTTCCTCAATATTACTAATAATTTTATCTGCAAAAGCTTCTAATATTCCGTTCTTGCTACCTAATGCCCATACTTTTCCTTTATGCAAAATTGCAACACAAGATTCATTTATTGTTGCCCTTAATTCTTTCCAAGTACTAATGTTTGAACTAAATACATAACATTTTTTAGGGAATTGTATTGCATGCAAAGCATTGGTTATCGCAATTTCGGTATACCTTCCTATTGAATTATATGTAATCTCTTGCTTCTTATCATTAGCTTTCCATAATTCATCTATATTAGAATTATTTAAATTCATTGCCACATATATACTATACATAAGGTCATCAAAATCTTCTATTTCAACCACGGCAGCCTGTTCATTATCATTGCACGAATTCTCCATAAACTTTTGTGCCCGTTCACTAAGCTTACTATCTTTGGTCTTACACCAATAAACACCTTTCTTTATGTCGCCTTCCTTGATCAAGTCTTCCAATACCGACATAACAGAATTGTCATTGCCAGCGTATCCTATAACAATTAATCCGTTTTCTTTTATTGACGATTTCCATATGTCTGCAATTTCGTCTTCCAGATTTTGTAATTCAGATGTTGTGTTTTTCAATTTATCAAACAAATAGTCCCCATGCAGCTTTATGATATTAGGAAAACCCTCATTCAATGCAAAACCAACACTATTACTCACGGCAGATGATATTGTTTTGATTGAAAACCCCGGATTAATTGAATGAACACCAGCTTGAACTAAATTATCAAAGTTAGTCGTTGCAACCAAATCTATTTTTCCATTGATTATCATCTCTCCCATACATAAATACCCTAACGATGGTTTTATGTCTCGCACTTTATCCCGAATATAATACTCTCTATCACTTCTTGATGGATAACATTTTTCAAAATAAAACGAATATTCTTCTGTTGACCACAATTTCGGATATCCATCTTTACCATCAAAATATGATTGTATCTCTTTCTGTACATTTTCCTTAGACAAATCACCATACAAACTTGTCCGAATCTTATTGGCTGTACAATACAATGTTCTTTTAAAATCCCATACCATTTGTCCACCTGATGGAATATTAGATGATACAGATGCTCCCGCTCCCAAGAGGAAAGACATACTTTTATCTGGCTTTATTTTAAAACTATTTACAAATGTGTTAACATCTATTGTTCTCATTCTTTCCTCCTGTTTCCAATTCAAATCATATAGTCACAACACAATATTATTTCACAATTTACCATAAGGTGTTGTCTTCTCTGCAACCATCATCACATTACCTTCGGGCATCTCATATTGATATACCTTCGTAGAAGCATTATTACCTTTTTCTACTGTTTCACCAGAATACTCTTCAAAATTCTCCACCTGCTCCATAACTTTCTTAAATACTTCCGGGCTATATTGTGGTGGATAGCCATTCTTTACTAGGCAAATCTTTATTTCCAGTTTCAACTGGTCTCTTACATTTTGATTGTTAAGCCAATCTGCAAAGGAAGATTTTGTATCAATGATTTCCTTTACCTTTATTGCCAAGTTTTTGCACTTATCATTGATTACAATACCGTCAACCTCTTTATCCGTTCCATACTCAAAATTATATTGGTCACGCATAGAAATCAAAATATCATAAAATGCCTTTTCCTCAAAAGTAAGTCCTATTTTTCGGAAGCTTTCTCTATTTTCATCCATTGCTCTAAGTATAGCTAACGCCTGCTCTGTTGCAATTTTAATAATGTCTTCCGAAACCTGTTCCTGCGCCTCACCTGCTTCTTCCGCAGAAAGATGTTTACGTCTCTCATGGTAATCTGCGATAGTCTTTTCCAACATTTCCTGATATGTCTTTGCAGCTAATCTGTTAACCTTCCCATATTCCTTAATCTGTTTGCGAAGCATTTTCACAAGAAGTTCCAATTTAGTTGCCGGCATTTTGACATCAGATAATTTTTCAAAATATTCCGGAGAAAAAATATCTTCTTCCTCTCCGCTTTCAAGAACACTTTCCACCTGATTATATTTTAATGCTTCTTCAACCATCTTTGAAACTGCACGATTCATCGTATCAGTGTCTACTTCACTTGTTCCGCTCATCTTACGAACAAAACCTGCTATTGCCATAAAGCATTGTGCAAGTGCAGATTCTTCTTCTCCAAGATAACCGGAAGGCTGACAAATATCAAAAGCTGCCCTCATTCGTTTTACTGTCTTTAAAAAATAAGTTTTGAAGGAAACTTTCTGAACACTATTATTTCCTTTCGACTGTAATTCTTCTGTTGATACAAATACATATTCCGCTGCTTTTGCAAGAAGTCGATATCGTTCTATCGGATCACATTCCGGATTTAAAAATGGTGATAAATCATAACCTGTGAACATGTTTTTCAATACTTCAAGTTCTTCTCTAAACACTGATGTAGCCTGCTCTACATCATCGGCTGTCGGTGCAACAGATGTATCGCCTCCATATACCTTCATGGCTTCACGCATATTGTCGCGAATACCAATATAGTCGATAACCATACCATATTCTTTCCCCGGATATTTTCTGTTTACACGGCTTATTGTCTGTATCAGCAAATGCTTTTTGAGAGGTTTATCATTATATAAGTATGTAAGGCAAGGAACATCAAACCCCGTAATCCACATATCTACAACAATGACAATATGAAAATTTGACTTTTCCTTTTTAAATGCAGCATCCAATTCTTCTGAGCGCTTGTCATTTTTCACTCCACCAAGATAATTATACATATCTTTTTCATCGTTACTGCCAACACTGGATACCATTGCCATAAATGGCATTGGTTTCAATTCTTTCAGTTCCTCTTCTGTTACAGGAACTCCATCCGGTGATTTCTTTTCCTCAAACCACTCCGGGTATTTATCCTTAAACTTCTGTAATAATGCATAGGCTATCTTTCTATTAGAACATACCACCATTGCTTTTTGTATTCTGTCCGGATCACTTGAACAAGCTGAAACATAATGGTCATGAATATCAGTAGCAAGACGCTCAAGTCTGGAAGGCTCGCCAAGAATTACTTCCATAGAGCTCATTGCTTTCTTACTTGCTTCGATATCCTCATATGTTGCGCCATCATCAGCACACTTTTTATAATAATTCTCAATTTCTTTTACCTTTTTATTATCAAGCAATACCTTTGCAATACGTGGATGATACTTAATAGAAACAGTAAGTCCATCTGCAACTGCCTGATCCATTGTATATCGGTCAATTTCATCACCAAAGGTCTGATATGTTTCCGCAATAGGTGTTCCGGTAAAACCAACGAAAGTAGCATGTGGAAATGCTTCCTTCAATACTTTTGCATATGGTTTTGAAACCATAGCTTTCATATTTTCATCGGTATCCTTACTAAACTGAATTTTCTTAGAATGTTCAAGCTGAGTTCTGTGAGCCTCGTCTGAAAAACATATAATATTCTGCCTATCATTGATAAGTCCGATTTTGTCATCTTCCCTGTCGCAGAATTTCTGAATAGTACAAATATAAAAACCACCACTTTGTCTTGCACCAAGTTCCTGCCTTAATTGTGTTCTGTTTTTTACAACAGATACTTCTCCCAGATTAAGAAACTCTTTACTCTTTGTAAAAAGCTTTGAACCTTGTTTTTGCAGTTCATCTCTGTCAACAATTAATATAATTGTTGGTGAACCGATTTCTGGAATATCAGTACAACGAAGTGCAAGCTGACGTGCAAGAAAAGCCATCGTATATGTTTTTCCACATCCAGTTGCTCCAAAATATGTACCACCTTTACCACTTTTTTCAACTACCGATTTGATAATACTATGTTTGAGTAATCTTGCAGCAAAAAACTGAGGATATCTGCATACGATTTCTCGCTCATCACTATCATAAATACTATCCTGAAAATAAATATAATCTCTGAAAATCTCCAAGAATCGCTCTGGTGAATAAACACCCTTTATCATAGTTTCTGTTTCTGCAAAAGGCAACGTAGATACCACATCACCATCATTTACTCTACGCCAAGCATAAAAATGCTCGTAAGGTGTACGCACTGTACCTAATCTTGTTTTCACACCATCTGAAATGCAAGCCAAAGGGCAATAGTGTAAAAGATGTGGAATATCCCTCCAGTAGCGAATATTAATTTGCTCCCAAGCATCGTAAATAGTCGCATTCGCATCAGCAGGATTTTTAAGCTCAATAACGCATAGTGGCATACCATTTACAAACAAAAGCACATCCGGTCTACGATTTTCTTTTTGACCATTGTTTGTATATTCTACCGTAAACTGATTCACTACACGGAAGATATTCTTATCCCAATTGTCAAAATCAATAAGTGGTATCATTCTTGGTAGCCCATCCTGCGGTGTAAACTGAACACCATTTACCATCCAGCCATATACTTTGTGCAAAGTGGCAAAATCACTTTCCGCACCTACAAGACGGAGATTATCGAAAATCTGTGTCACTTCCTCTTCGGTCAAATCCAGGTTGGTGTCTACTATAAACTTCTTGAAATCATCAGCAATCAGTACATCTCTTTTTATGACACGATGGATATTATTGCCAGAAGAATACTTCCAACCTTCCGCTTCTAAAAATCCAATGAAGGCATATTCATATTCTGATTCACAATAATGACCATTGTATTCTTTTAATCTTGCCATAGACTATGCCTCCTTTGCTTTTCTTGCCTGTTCTATAGACCCTTTGATAAGAATAGGACAGATATCTTTTATCTGTGCTTTGAGTTTTTCGTTAATCTCTCTGCGTTCATTATAAACGTTATATATTCCAACAATTGATTTCTGAAGCTCATAATCTGGAACTGGAATCTTATAATTAGCCAAATTATCATATGCAAGGAATTCATATGATGTTCCTTGTGAAGCCCAATATACAAATCGTCCAAACTCAGCACGAACAAGCCATAACATCAAATATTCTGGTATAAGTCCACTATTCTCATTGAACTCTATTACATCATAAACATTTGACACAATACAATCTGGTCCTGTTCTCAATGCAACTGCAATATTTTCATTATTTAACTGAGTACAATAAGCTATTTGACCTGTTCTAACAATCTTCCTCCCATAGAAATTGTCATTCGTCCTTTGTGGATTAATAAACCTTTTGTTTATATTAATTCCCTGTTCTAATGTAATTTCTCCATTATTATTTTTTTCATTATATTGATGCACGTAATTACCAATAATATCGCACGGCAGTTTCCGTCTTAAATCTTCAATATATGCGTCACAAACAAGCTTTAAATCATCTAGCCCTCTCTCATAGTTCTTCTGGTTTTCACACATCGAATTATAAACGGCCACATATTTTTTTTGAATTTGTATAGGTGGTAACTCAATATTAACTTCACACATATTATCAAAGTAAAAATATTCTCGTGCTGAGCCCCATGAATCTCGTCTTGCATACCTATCAAATTCAGGTCGACTCAACAAAAGAAATAAATATTCTTCCAACAATACTTTCTTTCCTAATTTATTTAGTTTAAAAGTAACGTAGAATGATGACACAATAAATGATTCTTTCGAATTATTATATGCTATAGAAATTTTATTTCCATTTCTTGAAGTAACTGTTACAAATGAAAAAGACTTTGGATGTACAACAGTATAGTTTTTTAATGATACTCCCGATAAATCTGCCTTTGTTTCAATAAATTCTTTATTAACAGATATGCCTTTAACAGCGTCTAAACCATATTTTAAATTTTCATTTCCACCATTACATACTTCAATCAATTGTTGTAACTTATATTTAGTCAATCCCATATCCAATCCCCCTAAATGCATCTTCCAGCATCTGCTGGGATTTCTTTTCC
>ERZ1034973.544-NODE-544-length-26158-cov-36.511206_pt1 | contig 26158 bp, 20 predicted proteins | sample MGYA00520686_ERZ1034973 | MGnify/ENA primary metagenome ERZ1034973 (study PRJEB33766, sample SAMN09781775) | gut metagenome | biome: gut microbiome | host: Homo sapiens | place: Madagascar | study: EMG produced TPA metagenomics assembly of the PRJNA485056 data...
AGTTGTCTCTGCAGGTAGTAGGCAAGAACGATTTCGAGGCTTACAACGACGTAACGCTGAAGATGGCCAACCTCGACAAGATTGAGGTCATCGCCGAGAAGAGTGCCGATGCATCCAGCTTCATGGTAGGCACCGACGAGTTTGCCGTACCATTGGGCGACCTCATCGACGTGGCAGCCGAGATTGAGAAGGCAGAGGCTCAGCTCAAGCACCTGGAGGGCTTCCTGATGGGTGTACGCAAGAAACTCAGCAATGAGAACTTCGTAGCTCACGCTCCTGAGAAGGTAGTAGCCCTGGAGCGCAAGAAGGAGAGCGACTCTGTAGAGAAGATTGCTGCCCTCAAGGCAACCATCGAGGAGCTGAAGAAGAAGTAACAGAACTTTCGCATATTAGGAAGTTAAAGGAGTTAAGGAGTTAAGACGTATGTATTGCTGCTTAAAAAATACGCCAAAAAGACTATTGTCTTAACTCCTCAGCGACAGTAGGGAGCGATAACTCCTTTAACTCCTTTAACTCCTTTATTCAGCATTCAACATTCAACTTTTTTATTATGATCAAGAAGCTTTTCACCTTATTTATATGTATGTTTTCGTTCGCCATGACTTTCACCAGTTGTAGCGACGAGGCTTTTGATGTGGATAGCGTCAACAAGCAGACCATCCTGGTATATTATCCATGGACAGGCAGTACCACCAGTTCGGGTCTGAAGCAATACCTTGCCAACAACATCGACAGCATCTGCCAGGGTATCGTAGCCAAGAAAGGACTCAGTGACTCACGTGTGATGGTATTTTTCAGCGAGAAATACAACAAGAGCACACTCTACGATCTGCAGTACGATGCCGCCAGCAGGAAGGTGAACCGTGTGCCCGTAAAGACCTACGAGGACAACAGCTATTGCACGGCAGAGGGATTCGCCAACCTTCTCAATGAGGTGAAGCAAAATGCCGAGGCACTCAACTATGCCCTCATCATCGGAGTACATGGTTCCGGATGGACCTATGCAGAAGATTGGGTGAATTATCCGAACTATGCCCGTCCTGGCTTCGGAAGCACAGCCACAGCCGGCAAACCATCCAGTACATTCAGCGGCATCCAGTTTGGCAGCGACCCAGACCATCCAGTCACCCGCTTCTTCGGAAGTGTAAATTCCAAGAGCTATGCCATGGACATTCCAACCCTGGCAGAAGGAATCAGGGAGAGTGGACTGAAGATGCAATACATCCTCTTCGATGCCTGCTATATGGGTAATGTGGAGACAGCCTACGAGCTGAAGGATGTCACCAACTATCTCATCAGTTCGAGCAGCGAGGTGATGGGTATGGGCATTCCATACCGAAGCATCTGGAGCATGCTCAATTCCGCAACGCCCAACTATTCCGGCATCGTGAACGGTATTGTCAACTTCTACAAATCCAGCGACGTACCTTATTGCAACATGGCAGCCATCGACTGTCGCGAGATGGATAACCTGGCTAGCGTCATGAAGGAAATCAACAGCCAATATACGCTCGATTCCTCCATTCCTCTAGAAACGATCCAACCTCTCGACGGCTTCACTCCCAACCTGTTTTATGACATGTCGGTATATGTAGATAGCCTCAAGCCAAGCGGTTACCTAAAAGACCAGTTTACCGCCCAGATGCAGAAAACCATCAAGGAGGCAGCTCATACCGATGAGGCAATTACCATGCTGAAGGACCCGTATAGAGGAACCATCTTCCAGGTGAAGAGCTATTGCGGCCTTTCCATCTCCGACCCGAGCCAGCACAGTGTAGCCCTCAAGGGAAGAGAAAAGACAGGATGGTGGAAGGCAACCCACTAATAAAGTTGAATGTTCATATTTAAAAATTAAAAGGACAAAGATGGAATTTTTTATAATCGATCGTAATGGACAGCAGGCAGGTCCTTTCAGTCTCGACCAACTCGTACAAAAGGGCATCAGTCCCGAAACACTGGTGTGGAAGCAGGGTATGGCAGATTGGACTCCTGCCTGGAAGGTAGAGGATCTGAGAGCAGTACTGGAAGCTGCAGAAGCCAACCAAAGCAACCAGAAAGCCCAGAGCAACCAGAAAGCCCAGCAGGAAGCCAACCAGCAGCAGGATTATCAGAAAGCCCAGCAGGAAGCCTATCAGCAGGGATTCCAGCAGGGAGCAGCGATGCATTCGAATTTCCAGCAGCAGCCTAAGAAGAAGACGAGCCATTTCGCCATGAAGATGGTGATAGGTCTCATCATTTTCATCCTTGCCATATTTGCTATAACCAATCCGAGCGCAGATGCTCATAAGGAGAAGGTTCGCACGGAGGCAAGCAAGGCGGTAGAAAAGGCGGTAGGATCTACCGACAACAATTTCTTCTCGCAGGCGCTCCGCTCTGTAGCCAAGATGATGGCTGGCAGCATGATGGACGAAGCGATGAACCAGCTTTTCGAATACCACAACTATATCGTTTGCTCTACGGGTTCTGTAGAGTTCAACGGCAAGCCGCATACCGTGAGTTTCGGTATCCTCGGCAACGTCTATACGATGAATGCCGACGATATGGTGAAAGCACTGGAATCAGCCGACAATCTCCATATCGAGGAGTCGGAATCAAATGTATCCTCTGATACTCCTAATATGGATAGCTCAGATTCAGAAGACCAGGCTGACAGCGATGAAGGCAGCTTCAGCACAAAAATGCAGAAGAAACTGGAAGAGAAAGCCAATCAGGCTTTCGATAAGGCAGCGGATAAAGTGAGCAAGAAGGTAGAAGAGAAAATCAACCAGAAGCTCGAAGAGACCACCGATTCTTCCAGCATCGAGAAGGTTATCGATAAGATCCTGGAGTTATTTTAACGGCATATAATTTGCCAGGATTTCATAGCACAACAGCTGATGGGCATCTGCACAACAGCTGATGTGCGGTTTTAGATATAGACAATCCCAACGACAGAGATTATATCTTCCAACAACTATCCCTATTAACTTCGAAGACTTTTCATATTACTTACGATAGCTAACCATATTACTTACGATAACCATCAATACTAGTTATCATCATTCCCCATATTTACCATCGGGTACAAAAAAAGGCTGCGTCACCACAAAGTAACGCAGCCTTTTTCATATTTCATCCTTATCCCTTTAAAGCTTTAAAAACTAACGGGATAAGATATTTGATCTTTACCAAAGCTCCAGACGCTCATTCTTAGGAATGAACATCTTGTCGCCCTGCTTTACACCGAATGCCTCATACCAGGCATCAATGTGAGGAAGAGCACCATCTACACGCCACTTGCCAAGTGCATGAGGATCGTTCTTCACACGGTTGCGAATCTCCTTCTCGGTGATGTTCTGACCCCATACACCTGCGTAAGCAAGGAAGAAGCGCTGATCAGCAGTAAAGCCATCCTTGTTCTTCAAAGGCTTCTTAGCTGTCGCATTCTTGAAGGCATTGAAAGATACCATCAAACCACCGTGGTCGGCAAGGTTCTCACCCAATGTAAAGCGACCGTTGGCATTCAGATCAGGCAATACCTTGATGTTGCTGAAGAAATCAGCATACATATCTGCACGCTTGTTGAAGCCCTCAGCATCAGCTGCTGTCCACCAATCCTTCAGGTTACCGCTGGCATCATACTGGCGACCCTGATCATCAAATCCGTGAGTCATCTCATGACCAATCACTACACCGATAGCACCATAGTTGAATGCCGCGTCTGCCTTGGCATCAAAGAATGGATACTGAAGGATACCTGCTGGGAAGCAGATCTCGTTGGTGGTAGGATTATAGTAAGCATTCACAGTCTGAGGAGTCATATACCACTCATCTCTGTTGACTGGCTTACCAGCCTTCTCAGCTATCTCCTTATTGTTGCGGAACTGACGGCAAGCCATCACGTTCTCATAGAAGCTCTTGGATGGATCGATGGTAAGTTTGCTATAGTCAGTCCACTGGTTAGGATAACCAATCTTGACATAGAACTTATCGAGCTTATTGTGGGCAGCAGCCTTGGTCTCTGCACTCATCCACTCCTGAGCATCGATACGCTGACCGAGACTCACCTGGAGATTCTTGACCAAAGTCTCCATCATCTTCTTGGATGACTCTGGGAAGAACTTCTTGCAGTAGATTCTGCCGAGTGCCTCACCCATCTGAGCATCTACCTGAGAAGTAGCACGCTTCCACAATGGATGGTCTTCCTTTCTGCCACTCATGGTCTTGCCGAAGAAATCGAAGTTTGCCTCACGGATCTCATCGGTGAGATAAGCAGAAGAGCTGCCGATGACACTCCACTCCATCAATGCCTTCAAGGTCTCAGCATCCTCAGCAGCAGTAATCTTGTCGTAACCAGCCATGAATGCAGGCTGACCCACAATCATCTCCTGGATATACTCGCTCTTGATGCCCTCGCCATTAGCCAATGCCTCGAGAGGAATGTTTGGATAATTCTCCTTAAACTGCTTCAGGCTCATCTTGTTGTAGTTAGCCTGTGGGTCACGGAGTTCGGTACGGCTCTTGGAGATAGTAGCAAGACTGGTCTCGTGGAGGAATACCTTCTGTGCCTTCTTGGCAGCATCGGCAGCAGAGAAGCCATAGAGCTGGAACATCTTTGCCACGTAGGTCTTGAATGCCTCACGGATGGCTACGGTAGCAGCATCGTTGTTGAGGTAGTAATCCTTGGCACCGAGAGTCAAGCCACCCTGCATCACATTGTAGATGTTCATAGTTACGTTCTTCTCATCAGCACCGAAACCGGTACCGAAACCTACGCCCAAGCCCTGCATGGCATACTTCACCTGCAAGTTCTGGAGATCAGCCTTGGTCTTAGCAGCAGCAATCTCGTCGAGGAGAGGCTGTACGGGAGCAATGCCCTCCTTGTTGCGGCGGTCGATATCGAGCGCCAACTTATAGAAGTCGGAAAGCTTCTGCTCGATGGTTCCTGCCTTGTAGGTCTTCTTCTTGAGTTCATCAAGAATAGAGTTGATACGCTTGTTGTTGTTCTCAGCCAACTGATCGAAACTACCATAACGGCTGTAGGCAGCAGGCAGCGGATTGTTCTTCTGCCAGCCACCGGTAGCAAACTGATAGAAATCATCAGCAGGCTTTGCTGTCTTGTCAAGATTGCTCAAGACAAGTCCCGACTTATTCTGAGCATCAGCAGCCAAAGGCATGGCTGCGAGCATCATCATCGGAAGGATGTACTTCATTTTCATTTTCTCGTTATTTATTATTATTTTAATTATGAATTCTTCACTTCCTCCAGCTCTTCGGAGAGCATCATCCAGTTCTCGTTTTCCTCATCCAGGCTCTTCATCAGCTCGGTATATTCGGTAACGAGTTCCATATTCGTAGCGTTCTCAGGCTTCATCAGGAGGGCATCAATCTCTGCCTTGCGGGTTTCGAGCTTTTCAATCTTCGTCTCGCATTCCTTCACCGCCTTCTCAGCCTTACGAATCTTCTTCTGCTGCTCCTTGTGCTCGGCATAGCTGAGCTTGCCGGAGGATACTTCGGAAGATTCTGCAGATGATGATGAAGAAGATGGAGAGCCGGCAGATGACATATTCTGACTTCCGACCTGATTCGCCAGCGCCTGACTGATGCTCTCGGCATTGTGGGCACGGAGATAATCGTAGATACCACCCAGATGCTCACGTACCTTACCACCGGCAAACTCATATACCTTATCTACCAGTCCGTCGAGGAACTCACGGTCGTGGCTCACGATGATGGCGGTGCCGTCGAATGCCTTGATGGCTTCCTTCAACACATCCTTAGACTGCATATCGAGATGGTTGGTTGGCTCATCGAGAATCAGGAGATTCACCGGTTCGAGCAGGAGCTTGATCATCGCCAGACGGCTGCGCTCTCCTCCACTCAACACCTTGACATATTTTTCTGATGTCTCGCCGCCAAACATGAAAGCACCCAGCAGATCGTTCACCTTGAGGCGCATCTCGCCGGTAGCCACATTGTCGATGGTCTGGAAGATGGTAAGCTTCTCATCGAGCAGCTGTGCCTGGTTCTGTGCGAAATAACCAATCTGCACGTTATGACCAATCTTGAGATTGCCCGTAAAAGGAATCTCACCCATGATACACTTCACCAGGGTAGATTTACCCTCGCCGTTCTTACCTACGAATGCCACTTTCTCGCCACGCTTGATGGTAAGGGTCACATGGTCGAAGACGGTATGATCGCCATAATCCTTTCTCACCTCATCGCAGATAACCGGATAATCACCGCTACGGAGACAAGGAGGGAACTTGAGATGCATCTGCTTGGTATCCACCTCGTCCACCTCGATAGGAACGATTTTCTCCAACTGCTTGATGCGGCTCTGCACCTGAACAGCCTTGGTTGGCTTATAGCGGAAACGCTCGATGAAGTCCTTGATATCGGCTATTTCCTTCTGCTGGTTTTCGTAGGCGCGGAGCTGCTGCTCACGGCGCTCGGCACGAAGTACCACATACTCATCGTATTTCACCTTGTAATCCTCTACCCTTCCGCAGGTAATCTCCAGGGTGCGGTTGGTTACATTGTTGATAAAGGCACGGTCGTGACTTACCAGCACCACCGCCTTGGCACTCTGCGCCAGGAACTGCTCCAGCCACTGGATACTCTCGATATCAAGATGGTTGGTAGGCTCATCGAGGAGGAGCACATCCGGCTTCTGGAGCAGGATCTTTGCCAACTCAATACGCATACGCCATCCACCGGAGAACTCTCGGGTAGGACGGTCGAAGTCTTCACGGGTGAAACCCAGACCACTCAACGTGCGCTCTATTTCCGCCTCGTAGTTTTCACCGCCCATCATCATATAGCGATCATGTTCCTGGGTGAATTTCTCCACGAGCTGGGCATAGCTCTCGCTCTCGTAGTCGGTGCGGTCGGCCATTTCCTGCTGCATCTTGTCGAGGCGCGCCTTCATCTCGGTATTGTGGGCGAAAGCCTTTCGGGTTTCCTGCTTCACGGTGGTGTCATCCTGCAGTTTCATCACCTGAGGCAGATAGCCGATGGTGGTTTCATTAGGGATAGCCACTACGCCGGAGGTTGGCTTCTGCAATCCACAGAGAATCTTCAGCATCGTAGATTTGCCGGCACCGTTCTTACCTACCAGGGCAATGCGGTCGCGGTCGTTAATTACGAAGCTTACATCATTGAAAAGTGGCTTTACGCCAAACTCTACTTTCAGTCCTTCTACTGAAATCATCTATTTGTTTTTTTATATTATTGAAGCTTTTGCCCTTTCAGGGCGACATTACATTTTCATTTATAACTTTTAAATCAAGTTACGGGATAAGCAGGGAGGAATCTCCATAGCTCAGGAAGCGGAAATCATGAGAGAGGGCATAATCATATACCTTCTTCCAATCACCATGCAGGAAGGCACTCACCAGGAGAAGCAGGGTGCTCTGAGGCTGATGGAAATTGGTTACCAGCATCTTCACAATCTTATAGGTATAACCCGGAGCGATGATGATCTGCGTGCTGGAGTGAAGGGCTTCCAATCCGTTGCGGTCGAGATAATCGACGATTGCCTGGATAGCCTGCACCGGAGTGATGTCATCCACCAGATTGCCATCTGCCGACAGCTCGTATGGATCCCACTGTTTTACATGCAAATCCTCCTCGCTTGCCTCAGGATGCTTGATGAGATGCACGCCCATATAGTAGAGACTCTCGATGGTGCGCACACTGGTGGTTCCCACGGCAATGACCTGGCACTCGTGCTTGATGAGCTTCTCCAGACTGCGACGATGAACCACGATATATTCGGTATGCATCTGATGACCTTCTATCTCAAGACTCTTCACCGGCTTGAAGGTTCCCGCTCCAACATGAAGGGTTACCTCTTCACGGTCGATGCCATGCGCATCCAGGTCCTGGAGCACCGCATCGGTGAAATGCAGACCGGCTGTTGGGGCAGCCACACTACCCTTGATCTTGGAATATACGGTCTGATAAGTGGTCTTGTCACTTTCTTCGGTCTTGCGGTTCAGATAAGGAGGGATAGGCAACTCTCCCACTGCTTCGAGAATCTCGGCAAAGGAAACATGCTCGTTGTCCCAGTCGAAATCCACCCAGTAGTTGGTGCCGCCACCTTTAGCCACCATTTCAGCCGCCTCTGTGCTGAGCGCATCTCCACGGCGCATGGTAGCAGAGAGGGTAAGCTGATGACCCTTGATCTCGAAGTCGCGCTTCAGGCTTCCCTCTTTCCATTTCTTCAGGTTACCAATCATACAGAGCCATGAGCAGTGACCCGATGTCTGGAACATCAGCTCATAGTCGGTAGGTGCAGCAGGCTCCATCAGGAACACCTCGATGAGTGCTCCCGTCTCCTTGCGGAAATGCATGCGCGCCTGGATTACCTTGGTATTATTGAATACCATCATGGCACCCTTTGGCAGATAGTCGGGAAGATGGAAGAATACATCGTCGCTTACCTCACCATGCTTATAGACCAGCAGTTTACTGTGGTCGCGCTGTGAGATAGGAAACTTGGCGATGCGCTCATCTGGCAAATCGTAATTATAATCGCTAATCTTAATATGTTTTGTATCCATTATTTTACTTTGAACTTTGAGCTTTGAACTTTGAACTTTATGATTTGCCTTTTTTCAGAAAAGGCTATTATACTACTATAATCCCGTCATCAGAACGACGGCACGCAGGATGACATATACGAGGGTGAGCATCAGAACGGTCATAATCATATCGATGTCATCGCAATCATATCCCGTACTGGTATATTGATTCGAAACATACTTGATTTCCGGTGACATACGCCGGTACATACGATGGAAGAAAAGATATACCAGCGTACCAACCACCATGCCCAACAGCATGCCGCAAACGATGTCCAGCGGATAATGAACGCCCAGATAGAGGCGGGTCCAGCAGTTCACCAGCGACCATGCTACCAGGGTGAAGGTGAGCATCCTGCTCCTTACAAGCAGCGAGAAGAACACGGCTATCGCCATGGTATTGGCTGCATGCGCCGAACAGAAACTGTAGTCCTTCAGACGAAGATTATCCACTACCTGTACGGAATATTTTACCAGCGGATCGTTGGAAGGTCGCCATCTTGCCGCAAGCGGTTTGATGATTCCCTCGGCAATACCATCGGCAAAAAGGATGCACAGGAATGCGCAGCCTACAATAAGACCAATCTGCCCGATCGTCTCATTATTGCGCATCACGATGATAAAGAGTACAAGATAGAGCGGTATCCAGGTGAAACCCGAAGTAAGTGCCATCACCAACTGGTCGAGAATCACATTGTTACTGCCGTTGAACCACTGCAGTATCTGAAAGTCAATATCTTGTATCGAACTAAAATCCATTTACTTATTGTTTTATATTTAATGTTGAATGTAGAATGATATCAGTGTCTGACGCTCCATCCACTTCATTCTCCTAGATTTCCTCGAGATGCTTGGTCTCAATCCATCCTTCTCTTCCATCGCCTACGCGGATGCCACGCCAGTCGGTCATACCCTTGTCGATGATATCTACACGGGTACCCTCATGGAGTACAAACTGATCTGTACTGGTCTTGGCAGGCGTCTTCTTGATGTTCACGGAAGGTGAGATGATGATGGCACCCTTGCGGTTGTCGAGCGCCTGCTTCTGCTGATAGGCAAAGAGATTGCTCAGCAGGAAGACGAGGAAGAAGCCGATACCGCCAAAGAAGCCGATCTTGCGCATCAGGATGTGCGGACCGAAGAGATAGAGCAGCACGAGCAGCAGCGCCATGATGATGGAGATGATGCCAGTCTTCGCCCAGTTATCTACACTCGTGAAGTTGACCAGCGCCTTATACCAGGTAACGAAGAACATTTCGCTTACCGGGGTAATCTTGTCGATGGTCTTGCTGCGTGCAAACTGGAGATTGAAGTTGATGTCCTCATCTCCAGGCGAGAGCAGGCGGGCACGTTCATAGTTGAGCACCGCCTTGGTGATATTGTCTGTACGATAGTAGGCATTGCCGAGATTGTAGTAAATCTCGGCAGAGGCACCATTCTTGAGCAGCTCTTCGTAGTCGCGGATAGCCTGCTGGTAGTTGCCCTTCTGGTATTCCGTATCGGCATTGTTCTTGGTGATTGCCGATACCGGAGAAGCGCCGAAACCCAGCATCGCCAGGAGCAGCCATACGAAGGAATATCCGGCAGGATGCTTCTTGGCGTTCTTGCGAGTCGCATTGATTGCATTTTCTATTTCCATAATCGCTGTCATTGCCGATTCGAAGGTACGGTTCATATTGCCGGCAGGATCGCCTGGAGCATAACGCTCGAACTCGCACTCATCGAGAGCGGAAGTAAACTTCTGTATTGTAACATCGTCCACATCGTGGGCGAAGAGTTTCTCACGGATATTCTCACGAGAGAGCTGCTCTACCGGCATGTTCAGCTTGTAGCTCATATATCCCCAGAGGGCACGCATCACCTCATCATAGAACTCGCCCTGCTTGCCCTGCAGCATCAGCTTGTTGGCCATGCGCAGACGCTTGGTGGCTATCTTGCCCGCCTTGTTGGAGCGCTTCTTCACGATGTCGGCATTCTCGATGGCTCTGCGATGGAATACCACCAGCAGCACGAAGAAGGCGATGAGCGGAATGAGCAGACTGGTCCAGTAGCCGAAGCTTCCGAAGAACATATCATCTGCCTGATGCTGTGAGGTCTTGCCCAACTTGATGGTATGGATATCCTTGTCCTTGCTGGTATAGTCAGCCGACTCGGATGTCGATCCATCTCCCTTCTCCACGTTCAGAGTGAAAGGTTGGGTCTTGATGGTCTTATACGCATTCTTGCTGGTATCATAATAGGTGAACTCCACGGCTGGAATGGTATAGCTGCCCTGATTGCGAGGAACAGCCAGGAAATCGTAGATCATATTACCCTCCACTCCATTGGCGGTGAGTCGGGTCTTATCTGTTACCTTGGCATCATACTTGTCGAAATCCTTCGGGAAATTCACTACTGGCTGCTTCAGCAGCTTGAGGTTTCCGATACCTCCCACAATCACACGGAGCGTAATCGGTTCACCAGCCTTGATTTCCTTCTTGTCAAGACAAGCAGAGATATTGAACTTACCTACTCCACCCGAGAAGTTGGCAGGGCGCTGAGGCAACGGATCTACCTGCAGGGTGATACCCGGAGCCTTGATGTCCTTCTTTACCTCTACATATCCGGAGCCGCCATTGAAGAAGGCCTCCATAGGATCGACATTGCGGTTCTGCTGTACCACGATGCCCTTGAAGGTGATGGAAGGAATCTCCAGCTTACCGGTCATCTGAGGATACATCACATACTGGCTCCAGGTGACACACTTGTAAGGACGACCATTCACCATTTCGGTATGGAAAGTCTTCTGCTGTGGCAGAGGCACTTCCTGGTTGTGGAATCCCTTCAGGTCTGGCATCTTGCCTTCCAGCTGGGTGAGTTCCACCTGTGTATATACCTTGTAGGTAAGCAGGATAGGTTCCTGCTCGTGTACTCTCTTCTTGTTGGCAGACACCTTGATGAAGAGGTCGCTGCCTGAGATGGCAGAGCCTGCGGTACGCATACGAGGTTGGTCGTAGCTATCCTGTCCGTGCATGCTAGGAGCGCCGTTGGTACGCTGAGCGTGACCCGACACCGTAATCTTCACGGCGTGAGAAGCCAGGCTCCTGCCCCCCACGACGGCGTGGGAAGCACCAATGTTGAAGGTACCATTCTTTGCCGCATAAAGGGTGTAGGTGATGGTTACAGATGAAGAGGACGAGGTATGTCCGTTGATCATCTGATAACTGGATTGCGAGGATGTGTAAGGGCCTGCGATGACTTCGAGTCCATCCTGCACTGCACCCATTCTGAATTCCTCTACATCACGGGTGTTGATGGTATAGGCGACACGGAAGTTTTCTCCAGCCGCTACGTGCGATGGAGCCGACACGGAGATATGCTGGGCCACCGCATGCACCTGGTAGCCTAGCAAGCATATCAGCAATATCAAATACCAACCTATTCTTTTCATATCGTATCTTAAATAATAGCTAAATATTATATGTAAACCGTATTTTTATCTCATCTAATCTTTTACCAATTCTTGTCGTAAGCCTTTCTGCGTGGCTGGCTCATCGCCTTCTGCAACTTGCGCTTGGTGGCTTGCTCCTGCTGAACGGCGGCATTCAGGAGCTGCTCGGCATTCTCGCGGCTCATCTTGTCCTGGTTCGGCTGGTTTTGGTTCTGATTATTCTTGTTATTCTTATTCTTGTTCTTGTCGTTTTTGTTCTTATCGTCGTTTTTATCCTTGTTGTCTTTGTTCTTGTCCTTATTCTGATCGTTCTTGTTCTTATTCTTGTTCTTGTTCTTATCCTTGTTGTTCTTGTTCTTATCCTTGTTTTGCGGATTGTTCTTGAGCAACTTCTTGCAGAGGGCAAGATTATAACGGGTCTCATTGTCCTGTGGATTGCATCTCAGCGCCATCTTGTAGTATTCGATGGCCTGGGCATATTCACGGTGGTTCTGCATGATCACGCCCATGTTGTGATAGCTGGCTGCACGGCGGAGGCGGTTGGTTTCCAACTGGGCAGCATTGGTAAACTGCTGTATCGCCATGGAGTCTTTCTGCTGCGCCATGAGCGCACAACCAAGATTGTATATCGCCTGTGGATTCTTCTGATTCTTGGAGATAGCCTTGCGATATTGGGTTTCTGCCACTGCCCATTTCTGGGATTTGAAGGCACGATTGCCCTGACGGATCAGATTGCGATCAGTCTGGGCTCCGACTTGTGCCGTACCCACCAGCAACATTGCCACTGTTACTATTATATAATGTATATACTTCATTTTTACATCTATATTTTAAAGCTTTTGCCCTTTCAGGGCGCCTTGCTACTACTCGCTTTACCCAGGGCGATGCCCTGGGCTAAGAGCTTCTGCCCTTTCAGGGCGACTCAGGAAACGAAACCGGAAAACAACCGTTCAGGGCGAATAGGTGACAGGCCTAACTTTCTGCCCCGATTATTTCGGCAGCTTCAAGGAATCCCTTTTGAAGAACTTGATGTTCCTGAGCAACGGATTCTTTACTTCCAGCATGCAGACCTCGATGATGAGCAGGAGGATGATGAGAATGCCTACAGCCTGAAACTGTTCATCGTAGGCACTGTATATCACGCTGGTCATATCTCCCTTCTGCAACTTGGTAAGGTCATCATTCAATGCCTTTTCTGCATCACTCGTATTATCCACATGGATATACTGACCCTTGCCAGCCTGCGCCAGTTCGCGGCACATCTGCTCGTTGAGGGCAGTCATCACGGTATTGCCTGCATGATCCTTCAGATAAGAGCCATCGCCCATCGGAATAGGAGCACCCTTGGTATTACCGATACCGAGGATAAACACATTGATGCCCTTCTTCTGGGCAATCTCGGCTGCCTCCTTGGCACCATCCTCATGGTTCTCACCATCGGTAATCACGATGATAGCTCTACCCACATTGTCCTGCTGGGTAAAACTCTTGGTGGCAAGCGAGATGGCATCGCCGATATTGGTACCCTGAGTCTGGATCAGCCCCGGTGTAATATTCTGCAGGAACATCTTTGCCGATACATAATCACTGGTGATAGGCAACTGCACGAAGGCATCGCCTGCGAAGACGATGAGACCAATCTTGTCGTTGCTGAAGTTATCTACCAGATTCTCTATCAGCATCTTGCTCTTGTCGAGACGGGAAGGAGCCACATCTTCGGCAAGCATGGAATTGGAGATATCGAGACAGATCATCGTCTCGATGCCATTACGCTTGTCGTGAGAAATCTTGCTTCCCATCTGAGGGCGAGCCACCATCACGATGACAAGTGCCAAGGCTGCAAGCATCAGCACAAACTTCACCGTAGGACGGTATTTGGATATGTCGGGCATCAACTGCTTGAGCAGTTCCGGATCGCCCAATCTTTTCAGCTTAGCCTTTCGCCTTCTCCAGCCTACCAGACGAACCAGTATGAGCACCGGTATCAGCCAGAGCAGCCAGAGAAACGTAGGATCTTCAAATCTTAACATATTTATATGATGTTATAATCTATTTTGTCTAAACTCCTCTTTCATCAAGGAATTCTTCTGAACCAAGTGAGGCGGAGCAATATCTCCAGGAGCAGTACCAGGAGTGCACCCAGGGCAAAAGGCTGATAGGCCTCATAGCGCTTGGCAAAATGCTTCACATTAAACTTAGACTTCTCCAACTTGTCGATGTCCTTGTAGATTTTCTTCAACTCGGCAGTACTCGTAGCACGATAGAAGTTTCCATCGGTGGTCTGAGCGATGTCGCGCAGCGTCTGGGTATCGATTTCCACTGGGATATTGACATACTGTACGCCTCCTGCCACAGGCATCGGATAAGGCGCCACCTTGTTGGTTCCCACACCGATGGTATAGACTCTGATGCCGTAGCTCTTGGCTATCTCGGCAGCGGTCATAGGCGAGATGTCACCCATGTTGTTACTACCGTCGGTGAGCAGGATTACCACTTTGCTCTTTGCCTTGGAATCCTTGAGTCGGGTCACGGCGTTGGCAAGTCCCATACCCACAGCGGTACCGTCGTCGATGAGTCCGCGAGCCGCAATATCGGTACGGGTGTCATGCAGGAGTCTGAGCAGACTGGCATGATCGGTGGTCATCGGACATTGCGTGAAAGCCTCTCCGGCAAAGATGGTGAGTCCGATATTGTCGGTAGGACGGCCTGAGATAAACTCAGTAGCAACATCCTTCGCCGCCTCCATACGGTTTGGCTTCAGGTCCTCGGCAAGCATAGAGGTTGATACGTCCATGGCAAGCATGATATCGATACCTTCTACGGTCTTGTTGTCCCAGGAATAGTGGGTCTGCGGACGGGCCATGGCGATGACGATGAGCACGAAGCAGATGCATCTCAGCACCATCGGCAGATGGATGAGTCTGACGCGCATGCTCTTGGGAGCATACTGATAGATGCGTGTATCACTCATGCGCATCGTAGGCTCGCTCTTCTTCCTGCCCAGGAAATACCATAATATATAAGGTATCAGCAGCAGGAGCAGCAGAAAATATGCTTTACTTGCAAATTCCATTTCTTAATTTCTTTTTATTGTTTACATCACCGGCTCTGGATTTCTGAGCCTGATGACATTTACATCACGAGCATCGCTACCTGATAAACGACGTAGCCGAAGATGGCAACTACGCTGATGCCGCCCACCCAGAGCAGGGTCTTGATGAGTCGGCGCTGCTGCTGCGACTTCTGGTCTTCGGTGCTGAGCGTTGGAACGATCTTCTCCTCCTTAGGCTGCTCATCGGTCTTCGTCTGGTCGATGAAGTTGATGGCATTCACCAGGTTGGCATCGTTCTCGTTCATCGGAATCTCGTACTTGGCAAACTTCACCAGGTCGGCGGTAGAGAAGAGCATTCTCAGCTCGTCTATCATCTTCTGGTCGCCCGAAGCACGCAGGTGCTCGATGATTTCTCCACTGGTCATCTCCATCGCATTGAATCCGAAGCGGCTCACGATATAGGCACGCAGCGTATTGGTCAACTGGGTGTAGTACTCTTTCTGAGTCTCCTGGCTGGCGCTGGTATGATGATGCTTGATGTCATTGATTTCACGCAGCGCCTTCTCATGGGCAGGCACCCTCTTCACAATGCGGATGCGGGCGATGATAGGCTTGTTCTTCTTCAGACGATTGCGGAGATAAATCATTGCACCACAGATGATAATCATCAGCAGGCTCAACCAGAAGGCGAAGCTCCACTCACTCCACTCGAAAGGATTATCCTGTACACCCTTTGCCGGATAGAACTGGTTAGGATGCACCGTATCTACCGGAACGGTGAGCACCTTCAGCGCCAACGGATTTCCGTGATAGCTCTTGCCGTCGATCTTCACATCGAGTGCAGGAACCACATACACCTTCTCATCGAAAGAGGTAAGCGTATAGTCGCGGCTCACCTGGATGCGATCATCACCCATCTGCATCGTGTCGCCCTTGCTCTGCTCCACCACCTCTACACCAGGTACAATCTGATCCTGAGGCTTGAAGGATGGCAGCACAATTCTGGCACCCTTCCGGGCAGTAGCCTTGAGGTGCAGGATGGTCTGCTGTCCGATAAGCAGCTGCAGGGAATCCATGCGCTGCTCCACGGTCTGACCGAAAGCCAGCGTAGAGCAACCCATCAGCGCCATCGTCAATATGATATTCTTTATTTTCATGTTATCTTACTTTAGCCTCTCTGTTTGAACAGCATCAGGAGCGCCTTCGAGAAGTCCTCGTTGGTGGCTACCGAAGTCCAATCTACCTTGCTCTTGGCAAAGAGCTGTCGCAGATTCTCCTGCTGTCGCAACCAGTTTTGGGTGTGAGCCACTCTCAATTTCTTAGAACTGGTATCGATATACATCTCGTGTCCCGTCTCGGCATCCATCACCTTGAGCAGTCCCACGTCGGGCAGCTGCTTGGCCCGTGGATCATACACCTGTATTCCCACCACATCGTGCTTCTGGTTGGCTATCTGCAGCTGGTGCTGATAGTCCTTGTTGTCGTAGAAGTCGCTGATGACGAAAGCCGTGCAATGGCGTTTCATCACCCTCGTGAAGTATTCCAGGGCACATCCGATATCGGTACGCTGACTCTCGGGATGAAAGTCGAGCATCTCACGAATGATGTAGAGGATATGCTTGCGTCCCTTCTTGGGAGGGATATATTTCTCTATTCTGTCGGAAAAGAAGATGACACCTATCTTGTCGTTGTTCTGGATGGCACTGAAGGCAAGGGTTGCAGCTATCTCGGTAGCCAAGTCGCGCTTCATCTGGCGCATGGTACCGAAATCGAGCGAACCGCTCACATCCACCATCAGCATCACGGTAAGCTCTCGCTCTTCTTCAAAGACCTTGACGAAAGGGCGATGGAAGCGAGCCGTCACATTCCAGTCGATGTCTCTCACGTCGTCGCCATACTGATATTCGCGCACCTCGGCAAAGGCCATTCCCCTACCCTTGAAGGCAGAATGATACTGGCCGGCGAAGATGTTCTGGCTCAATCCGCGAGTCTTGATCTCGATCTTCCGAACTTTCTTTAAGATATCTTGTGTATCCAACTTAATTTACTTTGAATTTTGAACTAAATCAAGGCACTTCAACCTTATTGATGATGCGGCTGACGATTTCCTCGCTGGTGATTTCGCTTGCCTCTGCCTCGTAAGAGAGGCCGATGCGGTGGCGGAGTACATCGTGAGCCACGGCACGTACATCCTCAGGAATCACGTAACCACGGTGCTTGATGAAGGCATAGGCTCTGGCTGCCTTGGCAAGTGAGATGCTGGCACGAGGACTGCCGCCAAAGGTAATCATATCCTTCAATTCGCCCAGGCCGTAACGGTCTGGATAACGGGTAGCGAAGACGATGTCGGCAATATACTGCTCAATCTTCTCATCGATATACACCTCGTTGACGATGCTGCGAGCCTTCAGGATTTCCTCGGCTGTAGTAACCGGAATCACGGTAGGCAGACCGCCCTGGATGTTCTCACGGATGATGAGCTTTTCTTCTTCGATGGTAGGATAATCGATGATAACCTTGAGGAGGAAACGGTCCACCTGAGCCTCAGGCAACTGATAGGTACCCTCCTGCTCTACCGGGTTCTGGGTAGCCATCACCAGGAAAGGATTAGGCAAATGGAAAGTCTGCTCGCCGATGGTTACCTGATGTTCCTGCATCGCCTCAAGCAAGGCACTCTGCACCTTGGCTGGAGCACGGTTGATTTCATCTGCCAGGACGAAGTTGGCAAACACAGGTCCTCGCTTCACATGGAAGGCTTCATCCTTCTGCGAATAGATTTGCGTACCGATCACGTCGGCAGGCAACAAATCGGGTGTAAACTGTATGCGGCTATAGTCTGCACTAATCAACTGTGACAATGTTTTGATTGCAAGAGTCTTCGCCAGACCTGGTACACCTTCCAGGAGAATGTGACCATCAGAGAGAAGACCGATAAGGAGACAGTCAACGAGGTGCTTCTGACCTACGATGACCTTGTTCATGCCCATTACCAGGTTGGTAACGAACTGACTCTGTTGTTCAATCCGGATATTCAACTCACGGATATCAATAGCTTCTGCCATAATCTTATTATCAATTTTACGTTTAATTCATTCTAAAAACTGAACAAAGGGCACTTCCAAAATGCCCTCCGTTCTCAAATCAAACGCAAAAGTACTCAATTATGAGCACAAAAGCGAATAAAGCTAACTAAATTATATTAAAAAAGTTTCACAAACGCTATTTTTAGAAACTTTTAATAAAGCAGGCACACGAAGCATCAGCGATTGCGATGCTTCATATACCATGGATGTACTAGGAAATTATACATCAGGAGAGATACCACTGTCAATCCGAAAGCCGGATACAGAAGTTCCTTATGCACAGGATTCAAGATCATCGGATCCATACCAAGACCCTTCGGATACAAATCCTTCACCAGCCAGAAACCCAATCCGATTCCTAAGCTCAACCCCAGTTCCCACGCCAGGAAGAAGGAGCTCATACTGGTGCCACGCTGGCAATGCTTGGCAAGCTTGATGTAGAAAAGCAGGAATCGGCTTCCGATGATACCCACTCCCAAGGCAAGCAAGGCAGGTACAAGCATCTCTTCGGCAAAATCCTGATCGCTTAAGGAAACAAATTCTGCTGCCGCGATCAATATCAGTCCCACGATTACCTGACTCTTCAGCTCTGCATCAGCAAAAACGTATTTTTCTGCCACCAATGCCAGAAACAGTCCGCAAAAAAACATCGCATAGACGGTGAGAGAATGAGGCAGCGACAGATAGAAGCCCGGTATCACCATGATGCATACAATATTGACGAACAGCGGAAATCCCTGAGGCAGGAAAAAGCGGTCGCTACTGATGAGTGACACGTTTTCTGACGGAGCCTTGAACGGGAATTTCACTCTGGAAACCAGCACCAAGGCAACCAATGCCAATACTGAGGCTACCGGAAAAACGACTTTCATACTGAAAACATGATAGACCAGAAGCGACAGCAATGGACCTACCGCAATGGAAAAGCGGGCAAACCAGGAGGTGATATAATTCGCCTCTGTACGCTGGAAAGATTCACAGGTATCGATAATCAGCGTACTCGCCAGCGACATCTCTGCCAAGCCCAGGAAAGCACCCTGAATCAGACGCATCACCACCAGCATCTCGAAGCCCACCTTGATATTCCAGAAGGTTTCCAGATAATAAAGAACGACGAGACTAACTGCCACCCCCAGGATGGATATCTGGCATACCCGATTACGGCGATAGCGCTGCACCAGATAGGAGCAGAAGCCACCCAGAAGAAAGATGCCCAAGCCATAAGCAGCATAAACCACGCCAATCTGAGTAACGGAATATCCCTCCTTAGCCATAAAATAAGGTATGCTCAGGAGGAGCATGTAGATGCTCGTCATCAGGAAGAGATTGGCGAAGCAGAGACGCCAGAAGTCACGGTGCCACAGATTAAAATGCACCGGGGTATTTTGCGTATCCATCTTAGTAGCTCTCTTCTGCGCTTGGATACTCCACGCTCTTCACGGCGTCGATATAAGCCTTTACTCCCTTCTGCATCTCCTCGCCTACCTGGGCAAAATGACGCAGGAATTTTGGCTTGAAGCCCTGGGTCATACCGAGCGCATCAGCATAAACCAGCACTTGCCCATCACAACCGTTACCAGCTCCAATACCGATAGTTACAGCGTTTACCTGACGTGAAACTTCAGCCGCCAGTTTAGCAGGAACCTTCTCCAGAACGATGGCAAAACAGCCAGCCTTATCCAGTGCTTTAGCATCGCTGATCAGCTTCTCAGCCTCAGCATCTTCCTTGGCACGGATACCGTAACCGCCAAACTTATTCACGCTCTGAGGAGTAAGTCCGAGATGGCCGCAAACAGGAATACCGGCATTGATGAGTGCCTGAACAGTATCCAGGATTTCCACGCCACCTTCCAGCTTCAGCGCATCCACGCCCGTCTCCTTCATCATGCGGCAGGCATTGCGCAAGGCATCTTCCTTGCAAACCTGATAGCTACCGAAAGGCATATCACAGAGCACGAGCGCATGATTGCAGGCGCGTGCCACACTGCGTGCGTGGTAAATCATCTGATCTACGGTGATAGGCAATGTATCAGCATTTCCAGCCATCACATTGCTAGCCGAATCACCTATCAGGATGGTATCGATGCCAGCTGCATCGATGATGCCTGCGGTAGTGAAATCGTAGGCAGTAAGCATCGTAACCTTCTCACCTGCCGCCTTCATTTCGGCGTAGGTCTTGGTTGTGATTTTCTTTTTGTCTGTAGATAAATATCCCATATAATTGTGTTTACTTAAAAGTTTCTACAATTTTCTCCAGGTCATCGTATCCGAATCCATTGTAATCGGCTATCACATAGTCGCTGTATGGCTGGATGCTCTCTGCAGAATTGGTAGTAGCGAGTCCGAGGGTAAATGCACCCGAAGCTCTCACTGCCTTCAGTCCGTTGAAGCTGTCCTCCAGACCCACGCATTCCTCCGGCTTTGCTCCGAAACAGGCAGCACCCTTGAGATAACAGTCTGGATCCGGCTTGCTCTTGACAAAATCTTCGCTGGTGAGCACGCGGTCAAAATAGGTCTTGAACTCAGGATGATGCTTATACACCTGCTCCATCTTCTGCAGATTGCTGCTCGTCACCACAGCGCACTTCACACCATGCGCCTTCACGTCTTTCAGGAAAGTTTCGAATCCGGGAATGTAAGGAAACGACATATTCAGCTCGAACTCATCGAGCCGGGCTGTTATCTTAGCCTGTTCCGACTTGCAATCGGTGTATCCATCAATATGAGCGAATGTGGCATCATCAGAGAAGTACTTGTCGTAGATCTGAACCAGCGTCTGTCCCTTGATGCGAAGCGCAAAGTCAGGCATCTCCGGATGATACTCCCTGCCTATCATTCCCCAGAACACGGAATACTGGCTTTCGGTATCGAAAACCACGCCGTCTAAGTCGAATAATGCTGCTTTTATCATTACTTTTTATATTAAATAAATACTATCTAACATCTTTTTCGGGTGCAAAGGTACACATTTTTTTGCTAACAAGCCCCGAAATAACTACTAAATATACAAAAAAAGCTAATTTTATTTTGTTTTATCTACAATTTGCACTACCTTTGCATCGGTTTATATACATTAATAAATATAGTATATACATTAACTATTATAGATAGAAAGAAACAAAAACAAGATAGAATGAATATCATAGAGAAATATTTCCCTCACCTCACCGACGAGCAGAAGAAGCAGTTCGCTGCCCTCGACGGTCTGTATCGCGATTGGAATGCCAAGATCAATGTCATCAGCCGTAAGGATATCGACAACCTCTACGAGCACCATGTGCTCCACTCTCTGGCTATTGCCAAGGCGATCAACTTCCGCCCGGGTTCAGAGATTCTCGACTTCGGATGCGGCGGTGGTTTCCCGGGCATCCCGCTCGCCATCCTCTTCCCAGAGTGCAAGTTCAAGCTCATCGACGGCACCGGCAAGAAGATTAAGGTGTGCAATGAGGTGGCTGGCGCTATCGGACTCAAGAACCTGGTGGCTGAACATCTGCGCGGCGAGGACGAGAAAGGCAAGTACGACTTCGTGGTGAGCCGTGCCGTGATGCAGTTGCCCGACCTGATGAAGATCATCAAGAAGAACTTCAAGAAGGCTGGTCAGAATGCCCTGCCTAACGGTTTGCTCTGCCTCAAGGGCGGCAATCTGAAGGAGGAGCTCAAGCAGTATTATAAGATTTCAGAAATCACCCCGCTCAGCACCTTCTTCGATGAGGAGTGGTTCAGCCAGGACAAGCAGCTGGTTTATGTTCCTGCATAGAAGTGAAGAGTGAAAAATTCATCAGCTTCACTAATCATAAAGTTCAAAGTTCAAATCTCAAAGTTCAAAGTAAAATGCTACATATCGAAAGATTCCAAGTCAACATGTTGCAGGAAAACTGCTACGTGGTCAGCGATGACACCCTCGAGTGCGTCATCATAGATTGCGGTGCCTTCTATCCAGAAGAGCGCAAGGCGATCACCGAGTATATCAGAAAGAACAATCTGAAGCCTGTTCATCTCCTCGTTACCCATGGTCATCTCGACCATAATTTCGGCAACGATACCATCTACCAGGAGTTCGGACTGAAGCCGGAAGTGGCACAGGGCGATGAGAAGCTGATGAAGGGTCTGGCTCATCAGGCAGAGACATTCTACCAGATGCAGCTCGACACCCAGTTCCCTCCTATCGGTCATTTCTTTGAGGAAGATGAGGTAATCAAGTTCGGCAACCACGAATTCACCATCATCGAGACTCCGGGCCACAGCAATGGCTCCGTATGCTTCTATTGCGAGGCAGAGCACGTACTCTTCTCGGGCGATACCCTCTTCAAGAGCTCCATCGGCAGAACCGATTTCCCTGGCGGCAGCATGTTCCGCATCATCAACAGCCTGCGCCATCTCGGCATGTTGCCGGATGAAACACAGGTATTGCCAGGCCACGGAGAGGCTACCAGCATCGGCGAGGAATTGGCTCATAATCCATATATGGACCGATAGATTCGGGAAGATACAGCATTCAGATGATTCAGAAAAAATCAAACACAGAGAAAATCATCCTGGGCATTGACCCTGGCACCAACGTGATGGGCTATGGCGTGATACGCGTCATCGGCAACAAGGCAGAACTGGTGGTAATGGGCGTCATCGACATGCGCAAGGAGAAAGATCCCTACTTGCGACTCGGCAGGATTTTCGAGCGGGTGACTGGCATCATCGATTCCTATCTACCCGACGAGATGGCGATAGAGGCTCCCTTCTTCGGCAAGAATGTGCAGTCGATGCTCAAGCTCGGCAGGGCGCAGGGAGTGGCTATCGCTGCCGCCATCCACCACGACGTACCCATCCACGAGTACGCTCCGCTGAAAATCAAGATGGCGATTACCGGACAAGGTCAGGCTTCCAAGGAGCAGGTGGCGGCGATGCTGCAGCGCATGCTCAACATCCGGGAAGACGAGATGCCGAAATACATGGATGCCACCGATGCCCTGGGCGCTGCCTACTGCCATTTCCTGCAGATGGGCAGACCCGAAACGGGCGACAGACACTATAGCAGCTGGAAGGATTTTGCTACCAAGAACGCCAGCCGCATAGAGAAAGGTACAGGCATGACGGGCCCGCAGGCAAAGCTTCTGGCGGCTATCAACCGTACCACGCACAAGTAGCCATGCCCGGGAATATCATCCTGTTATCAAGCAACATATCAATAAAAAAATAAGAGAGATGCAAAAGATTATCAGTATCCAGAATGGCGTAACCCGTATGCCGGAATGGCGTATGGCTGAGCCAGTTAACTTCGAGGCATGCGACGGCGAGCATATCGCTATCGTAGGTCCCAATGGTGGAGGTAAGTCGATGTTCGTGGACATCCTTGTGGGCAGACACCCGCTGTTGATGCACGATCCTGATTACGACTTTTCTCCTAGTACCAAATCCCTGGTGAGCGACAATATCAAGTATATCACCTTCCGTGACACCTACGGAGGCGACAACGACCGCACCTACTTCCTGCAGCAGCGCTGGAACCAGCTGGAAATAGATGAGAACACGCCTATCGTCAAGGATAAGCTGGAAGAGGCTTATCAGATGGCTGGCGAAGATACGCCGGAGCGCAGACAGCTGCAGGAACACATCTACAAGCTGTTCCACATGCACCACCTGCTCGACAAATACACCATCCTGCTGAGCAGTGGAGAGCTCCGCAAGTTCAAGCTTGCCTCTACCCTTTTCTCAGAGCCTCGCGTGCTGATCATGGACAATCCTTTCATCGGTCTGGATGCCGACACCCGCGACCAGCTCAAGGAGCTTCTCAAATCACTCACCACCGAGCATCATCTGCAGATCATCCTCGTATTGAGCAAGAGCGATGACATCCCAGACTTCATCACCCACGTGGTAGAAGTGAAGGATATGAAGGTATATCCTAAGCTTACCAAGGAAGAATATCTGGCACAGCGCAACCCCATCCCTGCCCACGTATTATGCGAAGAATTCGAACAAGCCATCATCAACCTGCCATATAGCGACCGGGAATATCACAGTCAGGAAGTGGTGAAGATGAACAAGGTTCGCATCCAGTATGGCGAGCGCATCATCCTCAACGACCTCGACTGGACGGTCAACAATGGTGAGCGCTGGGCGCTGAGCGGCCAGAACGGTGCCGGCAAGAGTACCCTGCTCAGTCTGGTATGTGCCGACAATCCGCAGAGCTACGCCTGTGACATCGCCCTCTTCGGCAATCCTCGTGGCAGCGGCGAAAGCATCTGGGATATCAAGAAGCATATCGGCTATGTATCTCCAGAGCTTCACCGTTCCTATCAGCGTGATATGCCAGCCATCCGCATCGTGGCGAGCGGTCTTACCGATTCTGTGGGTCTCTATGTAAAGCCAAAGGAAGAGGATATGGACCAGTGCCGTTTCTGGATGAAGGTATTCGGTCTGGAGGGTTTGGAAGACCGTGGTTTCCTGAAGCTGTCAAGTGGCGAGCAGCGCCTGGTACTTCTGGCACGTGCCTTCGTGAAGGATCCTGAGCTCCTCATCCTCGACGAGCCTCTTCATGGTCTTGACAACAGAAACCGCCGCCTGGTAAAGGATATCATCGAGGCATTCTGCAAGCGAAAGAACAAGACGATGATCATGGTTACCCACTATAAGGAAGAGCTCCCAGCCTGCATCGACCACAGCATCTTCCTGAAGAGACATACGAAATAGAATACTCTACCCAACGGGCTGAAGCTTGTAGCTTCAACCCGTTTTTATTTGGGTAAACTCATAAAAGCCAAGCATATATGCTACATAACTCAACTATTCGAAAGATAAAAAAATATCAGAAATTAAAAGAACCTATCAGAATAAGGTACAAGAAACTCAAAAATGGAAATGCGAGCCTATACCTCGACATCTATTGGAAAGGCACACGCTCCTACCAGTTTCTCCATCTCTATCTCATTCCCGAAATAGATGAGCTGACCAAGGAACAGAATTACGAAGTTCTCAAAAAGGCATTGCTCATCAAAAGTAAAAGAATGATAACCCTGATTCATTCCATACCCGAACAGCAGAAGACATCAAATATAGAAAAATACAACTTGATAGACTTTGTGCAGGAATATGCCAACGAACGCAAACCTCAAACTGGCAAGGAGGGCATAGGAAGATATGGAAGCATCATCAGCTTGAAGCAACATCTGATAAAGTTTGGAGCCAAGAACACCTGGGTGAGTCAGGTGGATCTGAAATTCATCAAGCGCTTCATCGAGTACCTGAAGGAAGCACACGATATTCGTCCACAGCTGAAGAACCGCCGCAAGCTATCGGATGGAACCATTTATCTGATGTTTTCAATCATGAGAAGCATCACGTTAGAGCTATATAAGAAGAAGATAATAGCAGAAAATCCATTCACTCTCCTACCCGCCCAATACCGTTTGAAGCGCCCTGAATCCCACAGAAATTATCTCAACAAGCACGAACTATCCAAGGTTATCGAGTCAAAATGCCCATACGCCCAATTAAAGGAAACTTTTCTTTTCAGCTGTTTCACCGGTTTGCGCAAGAGCGACATTTTGAGTTTAACCTGGGAAGAAATCATCAGGGAAAACGGGAAGACGTATATATTTAAGAAAATTCAGAAGACGCAGAGATGGCTCAAGGTCCCGCTATCTGTCCAGGCGATGCAATGGTTGCCCCAACCTCCGTCAGGCACATCAACAGGAATTGTCTTCGATAAATTATCGCATTCTTCCTTTTCCAGGAATTTGAAGCTATGGATAGGTTCCATCAAGAATTTAAATAAGGAGATTACGTTCCACTGTGCCCGACATACCTTTGCCACCCAGGCACTTGCCATGGGAGTAGATATCTATACCGTATCGCAACTACTGGGCCATACCCACATCAGCACCACCCAGGTATATGTTCACTCCCTGCTGCAGAAAAAGCAGGAAGCCATCCGGCTGATTGCCGGAATGGCGGCATAAAGAAAAGAATAATAGCAAACATAGTCACCCGCACTTCACTTTTACCTTTGCACCTGGAAACAAGTTTA
>ERZ1034973.545-NODE-545-length-26135-cov-66.802416_pt1 | contig 26135 bp, 18 predicted proteins | sample MGYA00520686_ERZ1034973 | MGnify/ENA primary metagenome ERZ1034973 (study PRJEB33766, sample SAMN09781775) | gut metagenome | biome: gut microbiome | host: Homo sapiens | place: Madagascar | study: EMG produced TPA metagenomics assembly of the PRJNA485056 data...
GAGAAAAAGAAAAGTGTTTCGAGAAACTGTGATAACTGTTATTGTGATAGCTTTTGAGGAGAAAAACTATGGTTTGTGAGCTAGGGAAACTATGGTTTGTGATCTGTAAAACTATGGTTTCTCTTTTTCAAAATTATGAGTTAGGATTATTAACGGGATTCGTATTCTGGGGCTGCTGAAAATCGGGGCTTATCACACCCTGATTTTTGGTGATTCCCTAAAAAAGCCGTACCTTTGCATCGTCAAAAATTAATTATTAACCCTTTAAAAAACTGATTGACTATGGGACAAGGAACTAGTAAGTATCGTAAGATTATGCGTACCCCTCAGACGGGTGAGAACGCTGGTAAGAAACTCTGGTATGCTACTGCCGTGAGCGACCGTGAGATGAGTTTCGAGGACTTCGTGACTCATATCTCCGAGCACAACTCTCCATACAGCCGAGGCACCATCCACGGTGTGCTGATGGATACCCTCGACTGTCTGAAGCATCTGATTCTGGACGGCAAGAGTGTGCGTTTCTCCGACCTCGGATTGTTCTCCATCGGCATGACTTCGCGTGGCGAGGTGAGCAAGGAGAAGGTGACGGCGGCTAGCGTACAGGGCGTGCATCTGATTGTGAGAAATACAAAATCTTGGAGCAACGCCGAGCTGAAGAAGCTCACCAAGATCGTGGCATACGATGACTATACCACCGGGGCTGAGGAAGGCGGCGGAACTGAGAATACGCCGAGCGGAGGTAATACCAGCCAGGGTGGCGGAACCACGGAAGGTGGTGGCGGCGGAACTAACCAGGGCGGCGGAACCACGGAAGGTGGCGGTGGCAGCACTGATGTTGACCTGTAAACACAGCCCCTTCGGGGGCTGTGTTTCGCCACTAAAAAGAAATTAATCACTAATCAACAAACATTAACCACTAATCATTAACCACTAAAAAACTGCGTATGAAGAAAGAAACTTGGAAAACTGTATTTCAGATAGTAATATCTATCTTGACCGCTATCGCCGCCTCTCTGGGCGTGACGAGCTGCATGTCGTAGAACTGCACAAGGAATCTTAGAATTTTATTAATTACTCAAAAAAAGAGGGTGTGTCATAAGTTCATGACACATCCTCTTTTTTTATTTATTTATTATTTTTATTCATCGGATTACGCGGAGTTATCGGAAGAGCATTCCTGCTGTACGGATTACGCACGGATTTTATACGGAATCTGGCCTTGCGGCCATTGGCTAGCGCCGTAGCAATATGCCTTCCGTATGCTATTACGCCTATCAGCCTAGCGGATGAACAGCAGCTCTCGATACTTCGGCAGGGTCCAAAGTTCATCGGCTACAAGCAGCTCGAGCTTGTCTATCTGATAACGGATTTCCTCCATCTTCGGAGCTACCGTGTCATGATAGGCTACTGCCTTCTCGCGCTCGCTCTCTATCTTGTTTGCCACCTTACGGGCATCCACCAATGCCTCTACACCACGCTCTATTGACTCGGTGCGCTCGGCTATCTCACGAATGATCTTCACGTTGCGGGCTGTCAGCTTCTTGCCTTCCTCGCCACCGAAGATGTGAATCATGCCCTCTACATTCTTTGCCAGACGGCTCTGATAGTGGGTAGCCACAGGGATGATGTGGTTCATGCTCAGGTCGCCCATCACACGAGCCTCAATCTGAATCTTCTTGGTATAGGTCTCCCACTTCACCTCGTTGCGCGCCTTCAGCTCGCTCTCGCTCATCACGTTGGTCTTGGCAAACATCTCGATGCTCTCCTTGTCCAGATAACGGTCGAAGACTACCGGGCAGGATGCCTCGCAGTCCAAGCCACGCTTCTGAGCCTCTTCCTTCCACTCATCAGAATAGCCGTTGCCGTCGAAGCGGATAGGCTTGCAGGTCTTGATATCCTCGCGTACAATATCTATAATAGCCGATGTCTGGTCCTCGCCCTTGGCAATCAAGGCATCCACGCGAGCCTTGAAATTTTCGAGAGTCTCAGCTACGGCAGCATTCAGTACGATGAGAGATGACGCACAGTTGGCCTCTGAACCTACGGCACGGAACTCGAAACGGTTTCCGGTGAAGGCGAATGGAGAGGTACGGTTGCGGTCGGTGTTATCAATCATCAGCTCCGGAATCTCAGGGATATCCAGCTCCATACCCTTCTTGCCAGCCAGGGCGAAGAGTTCTTCCTTATCTGCCTTCTCGATATGGTCGAGCAGGTCGGTGAGCTGCTTTCCGAGGAATGAAGAGATGATGGCTGGTGGTGCCTCGTTGGCTCCCAGACGATGGGCATTGGTAGCGCTCATGATAGAAGCCTTCAGCAGTCCATTGTGCTTGTAAACGCCCATCAGGGTCTCTACGATGAAGACTACGAAGCGGAGATTGTCCTCTGGTGTCTTGCCTGCTGCATGGAGCAGTACGCCGGTATCGGTGCAGAGACTCCAGTTGTTGTGCTTGCCCGAACCGTTGACGCCAGCGAATGGTTTCTCGTGAAGGAGCACACGGAAACCGTGCTTATGAGCCACACGCTTCATCAGACTCATCAGGAGCATGTTATGGTCTACAGCAAGATTGCACTCCTCATAGATAGGTGCCAGCTCAAACTGGTTTGGTGCCACCTCGTTATGACGGGTCTTGCAAGGGATGCCGAGTTCGAGCGCCTGTACTTCCAGATCCTTCATGAAAGCCTGCACACGCTCAGGGATGGTTCCGAAATAGTGGTCGTCCATCTGCTGGTTCTTCGCAGAGTCGTGTCCCATCAGGGTACGGCCTGTGAGCATCAGGTCAGGGCGAGCCGAATAGAGACTCTCATCTACCAGGAAGTACTCCTGCTCCCAACCGAGATTGGTCTGCACCTTCTTCACCTGAGGGTAAAAATAGTGGCACACCTCGGTAGCCGCCTCACTCAGAGTATGGAGCGAGCGGAGCAATGGAGCCTTGTAGTCCAAAGCCTCACCGGTATAAGATATAAAGATGGTAGGGATACAGAGGGTATCGTCGATGATGAACACAGGCGATGTAGGATCCCATGCAGAATAGCCACGAGCCTCGAAGGTGTTGCGGATACCGCCGTTAGGGAATGAGCTGGCATCAGGTTCCTGCTGGACAAGCAATTTGCCAGAGAATTCCTCAATCATACCACCCTTTCCGTCATGCTCCACGAAGGCATCATGCTTCTCGGCAGTACCTTCTGTCAATGGCTGGAACCAGTGAGTATAATGTGTTACCCCGTTTTCCTCAGCCCAGAGCTTCATGCCGGCAGCCACGGCATCCGCGATGGAACGGTCCAGACGATTACCGTTATCTATCACATCGATGAGTTTCTCGTACACATCAGATGGCAGATACTTGTACATCTTCTGGCGGTTGAATACATACTTGGCGAAGTACTCCGAAGGGCGCACCTTAGGAGTTTCCACCTCAACAGGTCTCTTTTTAAAGGCCTCGGCTACAACCTCAAATCTCAAATTAGCCATTCTTCTTTTATTATTTTATAAGTTTGCGGGTGCAAAGTTACGAAATAATTGGCTAACTGCTACCATTTTGCCCGTTTTTTTATGGATAATTCAAACTTTTCTTATTTTGATTACAGGATTCTGCCCACAATCTGCAACTTGAGCACAGGACAGAACTGGATTTTATCCACGATATCGGCGATGTCGCCGCCATCTTCACCCATCGAATCATTGAAAGCTTTCCTGACATCTACCTCCGAGCCGTTCTGATAGATCTTCAGCTTGCCCATATACTGGCAGCCGATCTCCCAGCGGAAGCCCAGGCGGTTCTTGGGAACCACTCTGCCGAAGCCCAGACCGAGATAAGGGCGGAAGGAGTTGCAGCGCAGGTCGGCATTGATATCACCATTCTTGTCGAACTTGATATTGTAATCCGAGAGTTCCGCACCTACGTGTTTCAGAATCTCATCTGAATATTCAGGATATTTACTGATAAACTGCGCCAGATCCTCGCTGTGACCGCTCAACTTGGCAAGCTTGGCACCGCCGAAAGCGAAGCCGGCAGCCACGAAGAACTTGCTGTTGCCGCCGAAAGGATAGATATTCGCCTTGGCAAGAAAGGCTATGCGGGAGAAATCAGCATCAATATCCACCTCGGAATCAGGAATCCTTACTGTCTGTCCCTGGACGATGATAGAGGCATCTGTCGTTATGTTCGCCTTACCAGAAATCTTGAGTATCTTAGGCCGAATATCCACGCCTGCCTCCAACTCCACGAAATTGGAAACAGGAGCCGCCACACCTATGCTGATACCTTCGGTACCCATGCCTGCATTCAGACCCACATGATTGAATGCAGATCTCTTGAACTGTGCAAAACCACTTGTTGCAAATACGAGGCACAAAATGGCCATCATCAAAATCTTTTTCATTATTGCTATTATTTTTTAAATACTTAAGAATCTATCTATCAGTTTCTTTCTATAGAGTCTGCCCACCTTTACATAGTCGATTTCATCGAAAGGGGGATAGAAATGGCACACATTGTCCACCACCTCGATGAGGTAATTGATGTTGACGATGAACTTCTGGTTTACCTGCATGAAATGAGGGGCGAGCGCGAGCAGGTCGGTGCTCTTCACGCTGCGTTTCAGCCTGATAGGCTTTCTGTTGCCAGCTACCACCACCTCCCAGCATCTCACTTCGTGATTATACTGGAAGAGGCAGACATTCTCCTTATCCACCAGCCTGAAATCCACGGAGTTGGTATAGAAGAGCAGCTTGCCGTTAGCAACGGGTGCATTCTTCACGCCAGCCCCTACCACTCTCTCAGCCTCTTTCTCAGCCTCTTTCTCCAGGCGTCTGACGATGGTATCCAGCTCCTGCGGATTGATAGGCTTGAGCAGCACATCGAAAGCCTGCTTGCGGAAGGCTGTCAGGATATATTCATCGTATGCCGTGTACATCACCACCTGGCAGCGGCGGTGCACGAATCCCGACAGCTTATCCAGGAAATCCAAGCCATTCACATCGGGCAGCTGGACATCCAGGAAGAGCACATCGGGCTGGTACTTGTTTACCATCGCCAGGCCGTCAAGCCCACAGAGCGCGCATCCCAGCACCTCTATATCGTATTTCGTTTCCAATAAATCCGCCAGAGCCTTGCCTGAAGATTTATCGTCGTCTATGATTACAACTTTCATACACCTTATTATATTGTTTATATTCAAATTTCGCAAGTCCTGCTACATCACGAAGCCATCGGGTATGCATACCTGCGCCAGGCATCCTGCCACGCTGCCGTCTTCAGCCTTCCGGTTCTGCAGCGAGAAGGTCATCTTGTGGCGATTATGCTCGTTCACCACTGCCAGGGTCTGGGTGATGATGCCCAGTCCGGTACGCTTCTTCCCCTTCTGGCGGATATCGAATCCCCTGCCGTTATCCAGCACGGAAACCACGGTATAGCCCGGCTGCTTTCTGCCTACCTTTACCTGCAAGATCTTCCTGCCCTCCCAGCCTCTCAGTCCGTGAACCAGGGCATTCTCTACGAGAATCTGGACAAACATCGACGGAATATACGTATTCTCCACATCCACTTCGGGATCTATCTGCAGCGAGAAATCGAAATCATCGCCCATCAGCGGAGTTTCCACCGCCAGATACTGCTTCACGAAACCGATCTCTGCGGCTAGAGATACCTTCGACTGGCAGGACAGGTCCAGGTTGCTGCGTATCAACCGGGCAAGCCCCATCAGTTCGTCGGCTTCCGCCGTACCGGCATGCAGAATCTTGTTGTTGAGGACATTGAACACGAAATGAGGAGAGATTCGGTTTCTTGCTCCTTCCAGCTTCAACTGCAATACGCGATGCCTGCTCTCTTCGAGCCGCTTGCCGGATCGCATGCTCTTGATGACGAAGAACATGCACAGCAGCAGAATCAGCAACACCACCGCCAGGGCGATGAAGCGGGTCTGGTTCAGCTGTGCCGTCTTGTGCTCAAGCACCAGGTCGTGGTGCAGTTTCAGCGTATCCTGGGTAAAGCGGTCCATGATTTCAGAAGCTCTCATATTGATTCTGTTGTGCTCCAGCGAATCATTCTTCTGCATATCCCTGCGCAGGTTCTCGAATGCCATGCGGTAATCGCCCTTGGCTAGGTAATATTTCTGCAGATACTGATTGCGGATCTGGCGCAGGTTGAAGGCTACGAGATTGCTGAGATTCTCTCCGAACTGCTGCCTCTCGCTGTTCAGAATGCGGGTAACAGCCGCCATATCTCCCTTCTTCACCTCCTGACCGATATGAATCGTATTACAGTAATATACCGCCTCTCGATCGTGGTTGGCCACCATGAAAGGCTCACTCTCGGCAAGATATTTCTCCGACTGGGCAATGCTGTCCAGATTGAGATACACATCTGCCATATTCAGCTTGCAGAGATACATGTCGAAGCAGTCGCCCTTCTTGTGCTTCTCCAGCAACTGCTTCAGCTGCAGGAATTTGCGGAGCGACTGGGCATAGTCTTTCTTATAATAGTAGTAGTTGCCGTAATTGTTCAGGTAATACGCCTGCATGGCCAGCGACATCTGCGGAAGATGGGCTTCCGTCTGCTGATAGCACTGGAGCGATGCATCGAAATCATTGAGTTTCAGATAGATGGTAGCCAGACCCACATAGAGGGAGACATTCTCCTCCTTAGGCAGCTGGAGAGAATCTACCAGAAAGAGCGCACGGCGATACCAGGAGGCAGCCTGCGGCAACTGATTCTTGAAGAGATAGGCATCACCCAGGTTGGCACAGATGCTAGGCGCCTGATGCTGCACATCGCTACGCATGGAATAGGCATAGGCAGACTGGTAGAGCGAAACCACCTCGTCTGCCTTGCGATGAAAATTATGATAGTTGATGCCCTGGCAGTTGTAGGTATAGGCAAGAAGTCCGTTGCGGCGCGGAGTATCGGGCTGACGGAGGGCGAAACGCAGGGTGCGGTCCACATAGCCTACCGTAGAATCGGGAGTTGCCGACTGGCAGAACCATCTTCCCTTCCTGGCATAATACTCATAAAACGTGAGACTGTCTTTCGCCTGCTGCATGCCTTTTTCGATTTCCGCCTTAGCCTGCGGCGACTGCGCATTGAGGAGTTCATCGAGCTGATGCAGTTTTTCGATACGCAGGTTATCAGCAGTTTCCTCTGCCGATTTCCGGCAGGAAGCCAGGAGCATCAGCAGAGGCAAGAGAGGCAGGAGAACCTGCCAGAGGCAAAACTTATCATTTTTCATCATTTCTATTATTTTCTACAGAACTTTCGCAGTTCTGGACTGCGAAAGTTAAGTTTTCTACGAATTTACCTTGCAAATATAGGCAAATTAACGCAGACGAGCAAGCTTTTTGAATATTTTTTTCTTCTTTAAGTCATCAACATCACCAACAATGCCATGAACACAAAAGTTAAGCTGTGAATTTTCCGTCTCATAAGCCTTACATGTTTATCGGTTATACAAAAATAATCTTATTGATTGCAAAGATATATAAAAAAATGTATATTCGCAACCTCCCTTTTCGGGGCATCGTGCCTATTTGTTATCAAATGCGTTTAAACGTCGTTTTTTCGGGCTTATTCGACAGCAAAAAAAAACTGTGGGAAAAAGATTCATTCACGCATATTATTTCTCGGATTTGAGTATTTTAACGCCGATTATTTCTCGGATTTGAGTATTTTAACGCGATTTATTTCTCGGATTTGAGTATTTTCGCTATATTTGCACCTATTATTCAAACAGTTACGATTATGGCAGAATATATACATAGAAACATAGACTCAGAACTCATCGCCTGGAAGGAAGATTCCATGCGGAAACCCTTGCTGCTTCGTGGTGCCCGTCAGGTTGGGAAGTCATCAGCAGTTAAAAACTTGGGAAAGCAATTCGAGTATTTCGCCGAGGTAAACTTCGAACGTAACAAGGCAATCAAAACCTTCTTCCAGGGGGATATTGACGTACGATTGATTGCTAAAAAAATCAGCAGTTATATCAATGTCCCTATAGAAGCAGGTAAGACGCTCCTCTTTCTCGACGAAATCCAGGAATGCCCTGAAGCCATCATGGCACTACGCTTCTTCAAGGAAGATTATCCTGAACTGCATGTCATAGCCGCAGGATCACTTCTGGAATTTACGCTTCAGGAGCTCCCTACTTTTGGAGTAGGAAGGATTCACTCGCTCTTCATGTATCCGATGACTTTCGATGAATTCCTGTATGCCAATCACGAAGAAGGACTCATTCTTCTCCGTAATGAAGCATACGGAAACCAGTCTTTAGATCAAGCCTTCCATGATAAACTCGTGGAATACTTCCGCACCTACCTGCTTGTTGGAGGCATGCCGGAATCTGTTCTGGCATGGACCAAGACACACGATTTCAACCGATGCAGAAACATCCAGGAAGACATCATTCTGACATACGAAGATGATTTCAGCAAGTATAAAAAGAGAGTCAACCCAGATTTACTGCGCACAACGATGCGTGGCATCTGCCATCAGGCAGGAGAGAAGTTGACATACAAGCAAATATCAGCAGATTATCAGAGTTCACAAATCAGAGAAGCCCTCCGCCTGTTGACACTTGCAGGAATCGTTACTCCTGTGGTCGCTACCTCGGGCAATGGTATTCCGCTGGATGCGGAAGCTGACGAGAAAAGCATGAAGGTCCTCTTTCTGGACCCAGGATTACTGTTAGCCGTGCTTCAACTGGAAGGCGACCTGTCTCAGCAGCTCATAGAACTTATTTTAGCCGGCACTCCTCAGGAACTTGTCAATAAGGGAGGCGTAACAGAAATGGTTGCCGGACTCGAGATGATGCGTTACAAACCATGCATCCAGCGCCAGAAGATGTTTTATTGGGAGCAGAAGGGGAAGAGTGTTGCCGAGATAGACTATCTGGAAATCCACAACATGAAGATTACCCCTATCGAAATCAAATCGGGCACTCAGGGCGGCATGAAGAGTCTCTGGCTATTCATGAGAGAGAAAAAGCTCACCGAAGCATTCCGTTGTTCCTTAGAGAATTTTGGATCATTTGATTACATTGACAAGCAGGACGATAATGCCATAAGGCATGTCACCATACTGCCTCTCTATGCATTATCCCTATTGAGAAGCCGTTAATAAAAACAAGTCATAGTGTTAGTGAAGAAAAATCCCTTGCAACATTGCTGCTGCAAGGGATTCATCATCTTTCTACCTTAAATGGTTATACACTACATAAACTTAAAAACTAAAACTTTAAATCCATATACAATAGACAGTCTTAGAATCTATATACTACAAAGCTGTTCGCCTTCATCTTCACATTCAAGACGTTGCCGTTAGCCTGAGCATCAGATACAACAGGAACAACCACGTTCTTGTTGTCGATCTTGTTCTCTGCCTGGATATCATCAGCATGGAGAACAGTCATCTTGCCAGGGTTCAACTTCTTGATGCCATTGAAGGTAACGTTGATTTCCTTCTCCTCGTTAGAGGTATTGGCAATCTTCACGATATAGCTCTTGGTAGCCTTGTCGAAACAAGCGGTGGCATAGAGACCATTCTCGCCTGCTACAGCCTTGCCGTTCTCGGTAAGCTTCAATACGTTGGTACCCTTGTTCTCGCCGTAGAGCTGCTGAACATAGTAGTTGGCAGAACGCACAGAGCTGAGATTATCAAACCAGATGAGGTCTGGACGCCACTGCCATCCCTCAACATGAGCGAAGAGAGGTGCATAGGTAGCCTGATAAACCACATCGGCATTGCGCTCCAAGCCGGTCATGAAGGCAGCCTCTGAAAGCGCAGCCTCCCAAGAGTTAGGATCGTGCTCGGCATGAGCTGCATACTCACCGGCAAATACCTTAGGACCCTTGCGGTCGTACTTGTCGTAACGGCTGGCATTGCTGCGGAACCATTCTGGGCTCTTGTAGTAGTGCTCATCCACCATGTCTACGCCCAACTTGCGCATCTGCTCCCAACCGTAGTCGAAGTCCTTGCCATCAGCAGATGGACCTGATGAACCGCAGATCTTGATCTTTGGATACTTGGCATGAATCTGCTCCATGAACTTCTGCAGACGCTCAGGATACATAGGACCCCACTGCTCGTTACCGATACCAATCTGCTTCAGATTGAATGGTGCTGGATGACCCATATCGGCACGGAGCTTACCCCACTTAGAGGTAACAGGACCATTGGCAAACTCGATGAGGTCGAGTGCATCGTCGATATAGCTCTGAAGATCCTTGACTGCTACATGTGCATTAGGATCCTTATCATCGTTCTGATACTGGCAAGCCAGACCTACAGAGAGAATAGGCAATGGTTCAGCACCAATCTTCTCAGAAAGGAGGAAATACTCATAGAAGCCCAAGCCCAATGACTGATAGTAGTTAGGGAAAAGGCGATGTGGGAAGGTATCTCTCCAGCGGTTCTCGTTCAGAGGACGGTTCTCAGGAGCACCCACAGAGTTCTTCCACTCATAACGGGTATCGAGGTCGGTTCCCTCTACGATACATCCGCCAGGGAAACGGAAGATGCCTGGCTTCAAGTCGGCCAAATCCTGTACGAGGTCGGCACGGAGACCATTCCAGTTGTCCTCAGGAAAGAGAGAGATATGGTCGAGGTCTACGCTCTCAGAACCCTTCTCTAGATATACTCGCATCAAACCCTTGGCATCGGTCTGAGGAGAAGTAAGGGTAGCAGTAAGCTTCTGCCATTTATTATTGGTGATGTTGATGACCTGCTTGGCAATCACATCATTCTTTGAATTGACGAGTTCTACGCGAATCTTGCCCTGCTTGCCATCGATGAGATGAAGACGGCCATATACGGTGAAATCGTACTTCATATCCTTCTTCAAGCCCATGCCGAAGAAGCCACGGTTCTCAAGACCAGTCTGCTTCTCACGTGCACCTGCGCTCTCAAGTGTTACATAATGAGGGTTGCGGTCGAAGGCAGGTTTTACGTCGCTGAGGGTTACATTTCCGAATGTATTCCATCCCATCAGGCGCTGTGGGAATTCGAAGGAACGGTTCTCTACCATCTCTGCATAAAGACCACCATCGGCACCGAAGTTGATATCCTCGAAGAAGATACCATACATGGTAGGCTGGATTTCTACTCCAGGCTTGTTGGCCTGAACCATAAACTGATGCTGTGCGAAGGCTCCGAGCGAAGACATCGCCATCAGCATTGCTGCGAAAATTTTAGCTTTTCTCATATTGCTCTGTTATTGTTGTTTTGTAGGTTTGTTTATATTTCTGTGAGGGAATTGATAGAAGTTAAAAGAAGTTATCACTTCCTTTCCAACTTCCCCACATACGAATACTGGTGCAAAGATACAAAAAATCCACCCCAAATGAGGTGGATTTTCTGATATAATATATTGGATTTTCGTCCAAATCGCTGTTTTTCTACTATTTACCCTGTGGAATGAGGGTAAATGTGAAGGTCTTGTTGCCATAATGTACACGATACTTCTCCAAAGGCCAAGCACCCCAAGAGTTCTCGCCGCCTACACCCATGTGGGCAGAATCGAGGAAGAGGTTGGTGAACTTAGACTTCTTCAGGTCGAAGCTGTGACGCTGCTCCTTGTCGTCGCCATCGTCGAGCTCCTCGGTATCGAAGTGGATAGCGCTGGCATAGAATGGAGTGCAGCTCTTCACCTGCAAGCCCATACCGGTAGCATCAGTCTGCTTCCACCAGCGGATATCGCTCTTGGTACCACTCTCCTGTGGACGGATGTATGGGAAGTACTGGTTGTCGGCATCATCAGTGTAAACACCGATGCGCATGCAGTCCTTGCGGTCGGAGTAGTTCTCGATAGGACCACGACCGTAGTAGTTGCTCTTCTCCATGGTGTATGGCATCTGCATCAACATACCGAATCGGAACATATCGCTTACCTTAGCACCCTCTGTAGCCTTGAAGTCTTCTGTTACCTTCACGGCACCAGTATTGGCGAATACTACATAGGTGATATCCATCTGACCCTGAACCTCCGGCATATCGAATGATGTGAGGATGGTTACAGAGTTGGTCTTCTTATCCTTCTTCACGTCGATGTTCTTCAGGTTCATCTGAGGGTTCTTCCAAGCCTTGAACTTCTTCTGAAGGCCTGCACCCATATCGTTGTCGGTAGGAGCACGCCAGAAGTTTGGCTTCAAGGTACCACCCTCGCCGAGCAATGACTTGCCATTGTAAGCATACTCAGAGATAAGACCGGTAGAACGGTCGATCTTGAAGGTGAGGTTAGGGGTGGTAACAGCTACCACATTGTCCTTCTTGGCAGCAAGCTTCATCTTCTTCTTGCCATTGCCCTGAGCCAGCATCTTGCTGCAGTCGCCAGAGCAAGCCTGCTTGGTAACTACCGGCAGCTGGGCATAAGCCATCACCTGACCGGCTGTGAGCAGTGGTTCAGCCTCCTTCAGACGGAAGTCGATGTTGAGGAATACCTCCTTGCCCTTGATCTTGCTCTTGTCGTAAGGGATGGTGAAGTTCTTGGTCTGCTGTGCAGGTACATCGAGGTCGGCGATGGTGCCATTCTGAGTCTCTACGCCATCCTCTTCCAGGCTCCATGCCAGGGCATAGTTGCTCAGGTCGCGGAAGAAGTTCTCATTATGTACGCTTACCTCGCCAGTCTCGGCATTCACCATCTTGGCCCAGATGTTCTGGTACTGATAAGCCACCTCGTAAGCATGAGGGTTCATCTGACGGTCTGGACCGATGATACCATTACAGTTGAAGTTATTGTCGCTAGGATCATACTTGTTGTAATCACCACCGTAGCAATATTCTATCTTGCGAAGCTCCTCATTGTTCATCTTGTAAGGCAGGATGCTCATAGGCTTCACGATATTGCGGTGCAATGCCTGATCTACGAAGTCCCAGTCGAAACCACCCTGGAGGATAGGATACTGGCGAATCAGATTCCAATAATCGCTCAGGTTACCGCCAGAGTTACCCATGGTGTGGTTGTACTCACACTGGATGAGCGGCATCGGACTGTTTGGATCCTTGGCATACTTCTCGGAAGCTGCCACAGAGTAGTACATAGGGCAGAAGATATCTGTACCCTCGCCACGGCGAGCCTGCTCGTACTGAACAGGGCGGGTCTTGTCCTGGCTCTTGATCCACTTGTAAGCCTTGAGGAAGTTGTCGCCCATCACGGTCTCGTTACCCATGCTCCATGTTACGATGGAAGGATGGTTGTAGAACATAGACACATTGTGCTGGTTGCGCTCCATGATCTGCTTGGCAAACTCAGGCTTCTTGGCAGCTGCATCGTCGCCATACTGGAAACCATGGCTCTCCTGGTTAGCCTCAGCCACAACATACAATCCGTACTTGTCGCAGAGATCATACCAGCGAGGATCGTTAGGATAATGGCTGGTACGAACGGCATTGATGTTCATGCGCTTCATCATCATGATGTCCTGAATCATACGCTGCTCACTTACGTTGTAGCCCTCATCAGGATCCATCTCATGACGGTCGGCACCCTTCAGGAGAACAGGCTGGCCATTGACCAGGAACTGCTTGTTCTTAATCTCCACCTTGCGGAAGCCTACCTTTACCTGTACAATCTCGTATGGCAAGTACATACCGCCATTCTGGATAGGAGATACAACGAGGGTATAGAGGTTAGGAGTCTCAGCACTCCACTTGCGAACATTCTTCACACGGAGCTGATACTTAGCCACACCATTCTTTACATTATCGGTACCTGTAACGATGACCTCCTTGCCATCTGGGTCGTAAAGACCGAAGTATGCCAGGGTATTGCCCTGCACCTTGGCTGTGATGTTGAGGGCACCATCCTTATAATTATTCTTCAACTCTGTCTCTACACGGACGTCGAGCAGACGATGCTCCTTAGAGCGGGCATAGAGATAGTTCTCACGTGCCGGACCGCTCAGGCGCCAGAAGTCCTGATCCTCACACCATGAACCGTCGCACCAGCGGAATGTCTGGAAGGCAATGAGGTTCTTGCCCTTCTTCAGGAATGGAGTGATATCAAACTCAGCGGCAACCTTGCTATCCTCTGCATATCCGGCAAACTTTCCGTTTACATAGAGATAGATGTTGGATGTTACACTACCGAAGTGAGCGATGACGCGCTTGCCATCCCAGTTGGCTGGGATATTGATTTCACGGCGATAGGAACCTACGTGGTTGTCCTTGGTAGGAACAGCTGGTGGCTGCTGGTCGAAGTGGCCACGCCATGCGAAGCCCACGTTTACATACTCTGGCTGGCCATAGCCCAACATCTCCCAGTTGCCTGGCATCTGGATGTTGTTCCATTTAGAGTCATCAAGGTCAGTCTTGTAGAAATCCGTAGGGCGCTCATCTGCATTGGCTACCCAGTTGAACTTCCATGTGCCCTCGAGCGACAGGTAGTTCATACTCTTCTTCTTGTCAAGATACTCGGCACCTGTTCCAGGGAAGTCGTTAGGATCGTAAGCAAAATGCATTGTGTGCAAAGGCAAACGATTGATTTCATTCACTTGGAGGTCGTGCCACTCCGTGAAAGTAGGCTGCTGGATGGCTACCGTCTTTACAGACGACTTAATGGCAGCCTTCGGTTTTCTTGCACCAAAGGCCACCATTGCCAATCCTGCCATACTCAATGTTACGAACAGTCTTTTATTCATTACTATTATAGTTTTGTGTTTAGATATTTATCATATTCACAAGCGGTGAGAAGCATCGCTCCCACACCGAAGTTTGCCTGGGAATTGGCATCTACGGTCTGTCCCGGGATGGCTCTTTCGCCGATTGGCTGAACATAGCCCACCTTGCCGTCTTCCTGAACGGCTGTTTCCGTGAGGTAAGTCCAGGCTCTGTCTATCACCTTCTTATATTCTTTCTTGTTGAGATAACCATTGTTTACTCCCCAGAGCATTCCATAGGTGAAGAAGGCGGTACCGCTGGTCTCTGGTCCCGGTGCATGATCAGGATCCATCATCGAGCGGGTCCAGTAACCTTCCGGCTGCTGGATTTCAGCCACAGCCTTAGCCAGTTTCTGGAACTTATCTACGAAGAACTGATAGTGCTTGTAGTCCTTAGGCATATCCTGGAGCACCTTTGCCAGACCGGCAAGAACCCATCCATCGCCGCGAGCCCAGAAATCCTTCTTGCCGTTGGCACTCTTGTGCTTCGGATAGATGTATTTTCCATCGCGGAAGTAGAGGTTGGTCTCCTTGTCGAGCATGATCTCGTCGGTGGTGAGGAGGTTATCGTAGAGCTTGTCGAGATACTTCACGTCTCCGGTAAGCTTGTACATCTTGGTCATCACCGGCATCACCATGTAGAGGGCATCACTCCACCACCAGTAGTCTGTTGGCTCAGAGTAAGCCTCGTAGTGCATCACCTCCTTGGCACGCTTCACCATAAATTCTGAGGCTGCGGCATTGCCCTTGGCTGCCTCGATGTTGTAGAGGTCGATGTAGGTCTGGAAGCAGATCTGCCAGTCGCCGAAGAGTACGTGATCCTTACCCTCGCCGTATGGCTTGTACTTCCACTTGGTTGGATTAGCCTCTGTGGCGCCGGTCCAGTCGTTATGCTCTGCCCAACGGATGGTGTAATCCAGCATCTTCTGGTCCTTCAGCATCTTATATACCTCCATGTTGCCAGTATGATAAGCGGCGTTGTCCCAGAAGGCACGTACCTCAGGCTTGTTGTTAGCCTGCCAGTAATTGTTTACCTTCGTGATGAGTGCTGCCACCTGCTCGTGGTCCCACTTTCTGGAAGCCTTCACCTCCTTCTTGTTCTGTTTCTTGACCTTGGCGGTCTTCTTGGCTGGCTGCGCTGCGCTCAAAGGCAAAGCCAGGGCTGCAGCTACCAACATCATCAATATCTTGCGCATAATTAATTATCTATTATCAATCAAAAATTACCACTTGTCCTTGGTGACAATCTCGTCGTTCCAGTGATGATCCTTAGGGAACTGCTGATTGTTCCATGCCTTCACCTGGGTCCAAGGCTGTGCTGCATCGGTCCAGAATGGATGATCGGCAGGCAGGCCGAGAGGCATGAAGGCAAGCGTGGTCATATAGAGCGAACCGTTGTTGGTGTACCAGTCGGCTACGTTCTTCTGGGTATTTCCGCAGAAACCGATAGAGAGATACCCCTTCTCATTGAAGTTGTTCTCCTGGTCGAACATGCGATGGAGCACCTTGGTCAGGGCAGCACGCACCTGTCCGTTGCTCAAATCCTTTGGCAACGTCTGATACCAAGCCATCAAGGCAAGCGGCTGCATGGTTGCCATGCGGTAAGGAATGCTTCTGCCGAAAGCCGGGAAGGTTCCTTCCGGAGAGATGAATCTCTCGAGGATGATGCTGTACTTCTGGCAGCGCTTCAACTCCCGGTCGTAGTACTTCTGATAGTCGAGGCGGGAATTCACCTTGGCATCCACCATCGCCTGGAGTGTTTCCAGATACATCGGATGGAACACATAGCTGCTGTAGTAATCGAATGCGAACGAAGGACCATCGGCATACCAGCCATCGCCTACATACCACTCCTCTACCTTGCGGCAAGCCGAATTCACGCGATATTCATCGAAATCGCCACCCGCCTTTGCCATGAAGCTCTCGATGGTAGAAGAGAAGAGTAGCCAGTTGGTATAAGGAGGATCAATGTGGCGGAGCTTGGCAAATTCCTTCAGGTATCGCTGCTTGGTCACCTCATCCAATGGCTTCCAGAGTGTATCGTAAGCACGGAGGAAGCTCTCGGCGATATAGGCTGCATCTACCAGGTTCTGACCGCCGATGCCCCAGCAGAGATAGTCAGGGTTCTGAGGATCTACGGCATTCTTGTAGGAAGCCAAGGCCCACTCACGCAGCTGCTTGCGCTGCTTGCCTTCGGCTGTGGCATCATCAGGAAGAGTCAGCCAGGGAGCCACACCAGCCATCAGTCTGCCGAAGCACTCCATATAGAGCACCTTCCTGTTGCGGTTGTCGAAGCTTGGACTGAACTCCGTCTGCATATTCTTCTGCAGCTCGCCCTTTGCCATATTCTCCAGCACAGGCTGAGCCATCTTATAGGCAAGCGAGCACCAATATTGGCGGTCGCTCTGCTGTTGTGCCTTCTTCTTTGCTGCACTGATTCCCATAAACGGAACCAAAGCCAGAAGAAGAGTAATCATGATACTCTTATATATATGAATCATAGACAGTTGCATTTTTGTTTGTTTGTTGAATTCTGTTAAGCGATGATTGCAGTATTATCATTTCAAGCTGCAAATGTAATTAAAATAATTTAAAAATGAGCAGAGCGACCGTGTTTTTTATCATTTTTTCAACACTGGAGCACCATTTTCCCAAGAAATAGGCACCCAAAGATGACGACTGTCGCTCAAATGCTTCGGATTCCACATATCTGCCATGAATACATAGTCGGCGCCATGGAACATCTTCTTCTGTGCTGCAGTTTCTACCTTCATATATATAGGTACCCTGTGCACCGAAGGTCTTGTCGGCACCCTCGCCACGGCATGGATTAGGCTCTTGTTTTCGTGTAAATTTCATAAAACAATAAACTCGTTTTCGTGTAAGATATGGTTCCATTACTATAACGCTCCGAGTCTTCACTATGGAAGACTTATTCCGTATCTAAAAACTCCAAAAGCCTAGAGGAAAAAGTAATTGTTATTAGGGAAAATGAATGCCGGAAAGGTTCGCAACTCCGGTTTCGAGGTGCAGGTGGGTCATAACAACCGCATCGGTGACTGGACTTACAATGTAGGCGCCAACTTCAGCCGTGTATCTACCAAGATCCTCGACCTGAAGGGTGGTGACACTCCAGGACAGTCGGTAGGCGACCCATTGTGGGCTTACTATGGCTACGTATGCGATGGCATCTTCAAGAATGAAGCCGACGTGAAGAATCATGTTTCTCAGGCTACCGGAGCTCCAAAGCCTGGTGATTTGAAGTATCGTGACCTGGACAATTCCGGCTCAGTAGATAGCCGCGACCGTAAGGTATTGGGTTCTTACTTCCCAAAGATCAACTTCGGTCTGAACTTCTCTGTTCAGTACAAGGACTTCGATATGAGTGCCTTGCTCCAGGGTGCAGCCGACGTAAAGGGTATGCCAGTGCCAGAAATCAGATACGCCTTCTACAATGGTGGTAAGGTGACCGATATTCACATGAACCGCTGGACCGAGAGCAATCCTAATCCGAATGCCGCTTACCCACGCTTGTCAATGAAGGATTCCAAGAACCGAGTAACTTCCAGCTTCTGGGTTCAGGATGCATCTTATGCCAAGTTGAGAAACCTGCAGGTGGGTTATACCCTTCCTAAGCAGCTGACATCTAAATATGGCATTAGCCGATTGAGAATATACAGTAGTATCGACAACCTGTTTACCATCACCAGCTTCGACGGCGTAGATCCAGAGGCAGTATCAGGCAACTACTATCCTCTTACAAGAAATTATTCATTCGGAGTTAATGTAACCTTTTAAAAACGAGTAGATTATGAAATTGAAATATCATTTTTTGAGTGGACTGATCCTTGCCTGCGGTCTGGGATTGAGTTCTTGCAACGATAGCTTCCTGGAGAGAAACCCAAAAGACCAGCTGTCTGACGTATCTTTCTGGAAGACTGCAGATGATGCAACCAAATATGCAACAGGTATCTACCTCTATCTGATAGAACCTGAGAATCATACGATTATGACCGACTGCTATACAGACAATGCCATCCCAGTGCATGTGGGTGCCGAGCAGGGTGTGTTGTCTGCGGGTACAGCCGTATCCAGCAACCCTCACTTCCTGCAGCTCTGGCAGGCAGCTTATGAAACCATCCGCCGCTGCCAGATTTTCTACGAGCACATCGGAGAAGTTTCCATGAACGAGAAGGCAAAGGCGCAGCTCACTGCCGAGGTGCAGTTTCTTGAAGCTTTCGCTTACCACAACCTGTGGAAGTATATGGGCGGCGTACCTATCCTGGATCATCCGCTGCAGTTGAACGAGCCACTTCCAGCCCGCAGTTCTACTGAAGAGACCTACGAATATGTAGTGAAACTGCTGGATAAGGCGGCTCCTAACCTGCCGGAAATCCGTACTGCTGCCGACCATGGTAAGGCTAGCGCCGGTGCTTGCTACGCCCTGAAGGCTCGTATGGCTTTCTACAACCACAAGTATGATGTGGCTGAAGCTGCAGCCGAACAGGTGATGCAGACCGGTAAGTTTGGTCTGTACCCTAACTACGGCGACCTGTTCCAGCCTGTAGCAGAAACCTGCAACGAGATTCTCTTCGACCGCGAGTATGTCGAGAATCCTAAGAATGGCAACGAGGGTAGCGTGATTGGTCTGTTCTTCTCACCTTGCGACTTTGGTGGTTGGGAGGCATTGTCACCTACACAGGATATGGTGGATGCTTATCCATGTACCGATGGTAAATCTATCGCAGAGTCTCCACTCTACAATCCAGCCAAGCCATTCGAGAACCGCGATCCACGATTGGCTTACTCTATCTTCTGGCCAGGAACCACCTGCGGTCCGATGACCTTTAATAATAAGTATATGGGTGACGGTAGCCATACCCGTACCGGATACAGCATGCGCAAGTACATCAATCCAGACAACTATGGAATCCAGAATTACGACTGGACCAACTTCATCTACATCCGCTATGCTGAGGTGCTGCTCACTTATGCCGAGGCTCGCAATGAGAACCTTTCTGCTCCAGATGCCAAGGTTTATGATGCAGTGAACCAGATTCGCCAGCGTGTGAACCTTCCTGGTTTGAAAGAGGGCCTCAGCAAGGATCAGATGCGCGATGCCATCCGCCTGGAGCGCCGTCTGGAATTGGCATTCGAGGGAATCCATCTCTTCGATACCCGCAGCTACAGAACTACCGAAAAGGATGTTACCAAGCCTGTTTATGGCATCGATCCTGACGGAAAGAAGATTCTGATAGAGACTCGCAAGTTCAATCCTAACCGCAATTACCTGTGGGCTATTCCTCTGAAGGAAATCGACTTGTCACAGGGTGCCTTGAAGCAGAATCCTGGATGGGATTAATTTTTAGTTATTAAATAAGAAGCCTTCTATCATCGATTGCAACGGCAATCTGACGATAGAAGGCTTTATTCTTACCTCGTTTCCACGAACCGGTATTTCACTTTTGCCATCGGATAGTTATCGTTCAGTCGAAGAATGATGCGATAGATGTTATCCTTCCACTGTGTCTTCATGATGCCATCCGTCATCTGCACCTTTTCTACGGATGCCGAAAGATACTGCGCATCATATTCTAGACGAACCATACCGCCCTGAAGGAGGATTCTGCCAGTCTTCTGAACCACCGGCTTGCCATACGCCATCAGGATAATCTGATTATCAAAGACCTGACCATTCAGTCGGTCCTTCTCTATCTGCAGGGAATCGAGCTTGTACTGTTCGGTTACTTCTACCCAGTTGTATTCCCTATCCAGGGCGATGGTACGCTGCCACTTATCCACATGCGCCGCCTCGGTATATGCCTTTTCAAGATTCAGGGTAAGAGAAGATACCCCTTCGCTGAATACATGGCTCACCTTGTCGGCACGATACTTCCTGCCATCCTTCTGCTCCAAGCCATTGATGATGGGAACATTGTGATATGCCGAACGGCAGTTCATCAGTCCAAAGCGCTGGTTGCTGAACGACTTCGAAGTATAAGTATCACGACCCAAGTCGATGACCACCGGCTGATTGTTGTGATAGACAATAAAGTTGCCGATGTCATTGTGATTATGGCTTTCGGCATTATTACCGCCTTTCGCCGCCACAAACCAGTTCTTGTTGCTCGCCACCATAATCTGCGAGTTTTCCAGATAGGCATCTTCCGTCTTTGGCTCCACAGCAGCTGTAGCCTGATACTTCGGCAACATGGAGAGGAGCATCAGTTCCCTACCCAGTTTCGGATAGTTGCCCGATTTCAGGAAGAGCGTAGTAGGCTTGAGGGTATACTGATATTTCTTACCCACATAAGCTGCCAGCTGCATCATCTGCAGGTTCTGGAGATAGGCTCCATAAGGAAAGAGGATGTTGATGTTCGGAACGTTCTGAGCCTGGGCATCCGAGAAATTCACGAAAGTAAGGTCGTTGATATACATCGTAGTGATGAACCTACCCATGTTCTCCACCTTCTTCTTCTGAGCATCAGTCAAAGTAAGGACGGCTTGCTTCGGCGCAAACTGCATGAAGAAAAGCGACTCGAAGAACGAGGCTCCGGCACAATCCCAATAGCTTACGCCTTCCTCGCAACCGCCATCATCGGGATAACCCTTCAGGAAGGTTCGCAGACACTGCTGCACTCCCTTGAAGGCAGCATCGCGCAGCTTGGCATCCTGCTCACAGATGAGCACAGTCTGCAACCAGTTGCTCGTAATCCAAGTATTCCAGTTGTTGGCATTGTTCTTCCAGCCCTGCGGCTGATTCAATACCGGCTTTAGGAAACGGCGATCTATCTCGCTTCTCACCTGATCACAAAGTCCCTTTTCCTTCCTGTTGATTTCATCTTCCAGCATATAGAGGGTCCAGGCAAGCATACCTGCCGTCTCTGCATTGAAGAGATCTACTGGCTGGATATCCTTTTCAGGATGGTCTTTCGGATAATGCGCCGGTATTCCCCACCAAGGTTCCTTCTCTATAAAATAATGTAAGCCCTTGCGGATGGAAGGCAGAAACCGTCCCCTGCCCTGCATGATTTCTGCCATGACCAGACAGACAAACTGTTTTCTGATACCAAAGCTCGCCTCCTCGTATCGGGTACGGTTGCCATTGGTTCGGAACTCGGCAAAAGTTTCAGCAGGGATGGCATTCCAAGGTTTCTTCTGATAGAGATTGCCCAATCGGATATAGTCGTTGCGCATCGCCACCGGCACCTGCTTCTGCCAATACTTGTCACCAGCCTTCGGGAAAGGCGAAAAAGTCTGCTGGGCTTTTGCCGAAAGAGACAAAAGCACGCAGCAGACTAATATCATTATATTCCTAATCATAAATTATTCAGGTTCAGGAGTTAAAGAAGTTAAAGAAGTTATCGCTCCCTACGGTCGCTGAGGAGTTAAGACAATAGTCTTTTTGGCGTAGTTTTTAAGCAGCAAGACATACGTCTTAACTCCTTTAACTCCTTTAACTCCTTTAACTTCCTGATATGCGAAAGTTCAGTTACTTATCCAATACATTCAAGTTCTGATAGAACCAGACGTTCATCTGGTTGGCACCACGATGATTCCAGGCATAGTAAGGAATCAGGGTGAGTTTCTGGTTCTTGACAGAAACGGTGCCATCAGCAGCCTGGTCGAGCACCTGCGAAGAGGTCTGGATAGCCTTTACTGAGAAGGCTGGAGCACCCTTGGTCTCTGTGTTCTCGATGCCGTAGTTATCTACCAGCGAGAAAGCAGGCTTCTTGGCCATAACGGCACGGAGCACTGGCTCGTTCTGATTATCCACAGCCTCAGCGCAATATACCAATGGGCCACGCTCTACGGCAACCTTACCCTTATCATCTGCCACCTTAACGGTGGCAACCACAGTACGTACAGGCATATCGAAGTGGATGCGGATGACATCACCCTTCTTGATGTTCTTGACAGGGAGATAACCCTTGTTGGCATTGAGGTCAGCCTCTACAGCCTTGCCGTTTACGGTTACGCTATAAGCAGGCTTCTCTGCATCGCTATACTTGTAAAGATCACTAGGCACTACCTGATTGCGAACCCATCCAGGAATACGGACCAGGAGGTTGGCATTCTTTACGCCGTTCTTCTTCACAGCAATCTTGATATCGCCGTTCCAAGGATACTCGGTAGTTTCCTCCAAAACCACATCCTTGCCATTCACCTTGATGGTAGATGTATTGCCGGCAAAGAGATTCACATAGATATTGTTGTCCTTCACGCCATAGAGATAGCCAGGAACAGAAGGGATGAAACGGCACAAGTTACTTGGGCAGCAGGCACATCCGAACCAAGGCTGGCGGGTGGTGTTGCCATCGGCATTAAACTTATACTTGCCATCGCTAGACAATGGGTTTGGATAGAAGAATCTGCCGCCATCCATGCTCATACCCGAGATGACACCATTATATAAGGTACGCTCCATGCAGTCGATATACTTGCTCTCGCCGTGAAGGAGGAACATACGTTCGAAGAGGTAAACCATAGAAATGGCTGCACAGGTCTCGTTGTAGGCAGTCATGTTTGGCAACTCATAGTTATCACCAAATGCCTCACCTGCATGGCGGGCACCTACTCCACCTGTAAGATAGTATTTCTTGCCAACGATGTTTTCAAAAATGCGGTCGATCACCTTCATATAGGCAGAATCCTTGGTCAGGGCAGCCACATCGGCAATACCAGCATACATATATCCGGCACGAACAGCATGACCTACCGCCTCTTTCTGCTCCAGAATAGGAGCCTGGCTCTGAGAATATGGGTTGCGGATATGAGTCTTGCCACGATAATCGAGCAGATACTTAGCCTCATCCAGATACTTCTTCTCACCGGTCAAGGTATAGAGACGAGCCAAAGCCATCTCGGCAATCTGATGTCCCGGAACGATAGTAGCCTGTCCTGCCTTAGGTCCCACCTCCTTTACCACACAATCGGCATAGCGCTTGGCGATGTTCAGGAACTTGGTGCTACCTGTAGCCTGATAATGAGCACAGGCTGCATCTACCATGTGACCGAGGTTGTAAAGCTCGTGGCTCAAATCCTCGTCCTTCACCCAACGCTTATTTCCCGACCATCCGTGTGGATGCTTTGGGTTGATGGTACGAGCGGTATAGAGATAGCCATCTGGCTCCTGTGCCGCACCTACCACATCGAGCACGCTGTCGATATAAGCCTTCAACTTCTTGTCCGGATAAGTCTGGAGAATGTAGCTGGCACCTTCGATGGTCTTATAAACATCGGTATCATCGAAAGAGAAGCCCATGAACTTGCTCACATCCCACTCCTTGGTCTCCAAGCCCGGGTGGTTAGGATGCTGCAAAGTATAGGCAGCCATCTCGAAATTCTTGTAACGGTGCTCGCTCTCACACTTGCTGAAAGCCAATGGCACGGTTACCTCTCGGGCAGCCTGCAGTCGGGCACCCCAGAAGGTGTTCTGTGAAATCTTCACACTGGTGAAAGGAACCTGAGTAAATGGATAACCATTGCTCAATGTCTTCTGCTTCTGCGCCATCGTAGGCATAGCTACGGCTGCAGAAAGCAATACTGCAGAAATAAATCTCTTCATATTGATAGGTTTAAAATTTATTATTGTTATATGATTTGCGGTGCAAAGATAACAATAATTTTCGAATATAGTGTATATCAAACAATAAAAGATAGGCACTTATCGTTCAAAAACCATTTAGCACTGATAAAAACAGAGTCATTTCGTTCAAATGACCACCTTTTTGGGAACAAAATTTGCAAAAATACACTTTACTTCCCATTTTTCAGAATATTATTGTATCTTTGCACGCATAAAAAACAAAGAATCACATAGAACAATGGAAAAAGCAAAACAGATTCCTTACCGTGCCATCGCACTCGACCTGGATGGCACCCTGACCAACCACGAGAAGGTGGTCACCCCAAAAACCCGCGAAGCGCTGCTCCAGGCTGCAAGCGAGGGAGCCGTCATCATCCTTGCATCCGGTCGCCCTACCTACGGCATCGAGCCGGTGGCAGAATGCCTGGAACTGCAGAAGCGAGGGGGCTACATCCTTTCCTATAATGGTGGCAACATCGTGAATGCCCAGACCGGCGAGAAACTCTTTACCCAGTTTCTGCCAGATGAGGTAATCCCTGTATTATATAAGTACGCGCGAGAGAAGAGCCATGCCCTGCTGGGCTATGCCGGCAATGAGATCATCACCGAGATGCCAGACGATCAGTATGTGAAGGAAGAATCGCGCATCAACAAGATGAACATCCGCAAGGTAGAGAATCTGCTCGAAGCCCTGGAGCCTCATCCTACCAAGCTCCTCATGACGGGCGACCCATCGGATATGCTCAAGGCAGAACAGGAACTGCTGGATGTGGTAGGCGATAAGATGGACGTCTTCCGCTCAGCCCCATTCTTCCTCGAACTGGTGCCTAAGGGAATCGACAAGGCGCAGTCGCTGAGAAGACTCCTGGCGAAGATCAATCTCACCCCTGCCGATATGATAGCCTTCGGCGACGGCTACAACGACCTGAGCATGCTCAAGCTTGCCGGCATGGGAGTAGCCATGGCAAATGCTGCCCCGGAAGTAAGAGCCGATGCCGACTACATCACCCTCTCGAATGAGGAAGATGGCGTAGCTGCGGCACTGGAGCACTTCGGCATGTAGCAGGCCATCGCCCCCACATACTTACTCCAACCACTAAGGAAACTTGAGGGGAATAACAAAAATTAAATTGAAATATTTTGTGTTTTCTTCCTTTTAGAGTACCTTTGCAGTCAAAAATCACTCAGGAACTATCATCCTGACAGATAACAGAATTAAAGCATATCAACGATTATGTTACAACTTGACGATTTCTACAAGGCCCGCTTCGTGCTGAGCCACGTGATTAGAAAAACTGAGCTGGTTCACACACCGAGAATCAACCCAGATAGTGATGTTTATCTGAAACCGGAATGCCTCCAGAAGACGGGGTCGTTCAAGATTCGAGGTGCATACTATAAGATTTCCCAACTCTCTCAGGAAGAGAAGGAGAAGGGTGTGATTGCCTGTTCGGCAGGCAACCACGCACAGGGTGTGGCTCTCGGCGCTACCGCCATGGGAGTGAAGAGCCTCATCTGTCTGCCCGAGGGTGCCCCTATCTCCAAGGTAGAGGCTACCAAGCGTCTGGGTGCAGAGGTCTGCCTGGTTCCGGGCGTCTATGATGACGCTTACCAGAAGGCGCTGCAGCTGAGGGATGAGCACGGCTATACCTTCGTGCATCCTTTCGATGACGAAAAGGTGATTGCCGGACAGGGAACCATCGGACTGGAAATCCTCGACCAGCTGCCTGATGTGGAAGCTGTGGTAGTACCGGTAGGTGGCGGCGGACTGATTTCGGGAGTCGCTTTCGCCATCAAGTCGCTCAATCCTAACGTCAAGGTCTATGGAGTCCAGGCAGAGGGAGCAGCCATCATGGTTCAGAGCCTCCACGACCACAAGCAGGAGAAGCTGCCATCTGTGGCAAC
>ERZ1034973.550-NODE-550-length-25947-cov-14.844933_pt1 | contig 25947 bp, 20 predicted proteins | sample MGYA00520686_ERZ1034973 | MGnify/ENA primary metagenome ERZ1034973 (study PRJEB33766, sample SAMN09781775) | gut metagenome | biome: gut microbiome | host: Homo sapiens | place: Madagascar | study: EMG produced TPA metagenomics assembly of the PRJNA485056 data...
TCAGCGAAAATAACAGCTTTTTACATGGCAAAATCTCATGTTTTTGTATTTTTTTAGCAGAAAATGGTGTTTTTAATACAAACAGATCTCCCCGGGTGGCAGATGGCATCCGCAATGAGCCACGCTATTCATAAGATTGTCAGCAAAAACGCTGCCAATCTTATTTCATATCGCGGCGTTCGCCGCATCACGGCAAAAGTAAAAACCGTGATTTGTGAGCAAGCTCCCAATCACGGTTCTTATTTTGCCTATGCGCGGCTCATTGCTCGCGTAACTTTCAAGTTATGCCAGCACCTGGTCCAGCTTCCGGCAAAAGTCGGCTTCGGACATGGCACCGCCGAAGGTTACAGCGGGCTCTCCATTTTTGAAAACGATGAAATGCGGAATGCTTACCACACGGTACTTCTGCGCGATCGCCATGTTGTCATCCACGTTGAGTTTGCCGATCTTCATCTTACCGGCATAAGCTTCGGCACATTTGGCCACCACGGGCCCCATCATCTTGCAGGGACCGCACCAGTCAGCGTAGAAGTCTACCAGGACGGGAAGCTCCGACTGCAGAACCTCCTCTTCAAAATTTGCAGCAGTAAAAGTGTATTCCATAATGATCCTTCCTTTCCCGGCTGAATGTAAGCAGCCGATATGTCTTAAGTTTTTGTAACGATTCAGAACCACATTCACCATATAAAACTTCTTATCTGCTTGAATGCAAGCATTCGCAGATCGTAGTTTTGCATGACTCTGAATAGTTACAAGTATTCCAAAAAAATGAGTGTACTATGATTTATTTATTTCAAAAAAATCAATGTGTTATGAATTATTTCAAAAAAATGAGTGTATTATGAATTGTTATCTAAAAATAATGTATTTGCAGATAGGGTTGCCAATGGAAGAGAATTTCTCCTCGTATTCCGTCATGACATTGCCTTCCATCAGTGCAGGATCGCTGTGCAGATCGTAGGTGATCACCTGCGCCTGCCAGCCGGCGGGTTCCAGTTCCTCGACTGCGAAATCGAACAGAGGACGGTTGTCTGTCTTGAATTCCAGTGTGCCCTCTTTTTTCAGGATCACATCATAGCGTGCCAGGAACTGTCTGGAGGGCAGGCGTCTCTTGGCATGGCGGTCCTTCGGCCAGGGATCGGAGAAGTTCAGATAGATCCGGTCGACCTCTCCCTTCCCGAATACCTTGTCGATATCTTCGGCATCCATGCGGATGAATTTCAGATTGGGAAGCTCATCTTCCTCCATTTTCTGGATCGCACGGAGCAGGACACTGGAATATTTTTCAATGCCCACATAGTTGATCTGCGGATTTGATTTGGCGAGGGTATGCAGGAAACGTCCCTTTCCCATACCGATCTCGATATGAATGGGGTGATCGTTACCAAAGATCTCATGCCAGGTTCCGGGGCAACTTTCCAAAGTATCTTCCGGTACCACGTAAGGACTTTCTGCGATCACTTCACGGGAGCCGGTAATGTTGCGTAATCTCATATATTTGATAACCTTTCTTTATTTAATGATTTTCTTGTTTAATGATTTTTCTTGTTTGATGATTTTTCTTATTTAATGACTTTTCTTGATGAATGCTGCAGATTCGTGTAGAATCTGTATTGTCAATGTACTTTATCTTGGAAAGCTTGTCAAGTGACCCTGTTGGAATGGATGACTATGCATGCCCCTGACGGAACAGGTGGTTGTGCACGACCCTGTTGCATCGGGCGGTCGTGGCTGGTTTCATATAAAACCCGGAGGAAAGAGGATGAAATGGATGATCGCGTCGGACATTCACGGTTCGGCATACTATTGCAGAAAATTATTAGAGGCATATGAAAAAGAGGAAGCGGAGAGACTTCTGTTGTTGGGGGATATCTTATATCACGGTCCCCGCAATGACCTCCCGGAAGGATATGCACCGAAGGAAGTCATTGAACTTTTGAATGCCCGTAAAAATGACATCTATTGCGTCCGGGGCAATTGTGATACTGAGGTGGACCAGATGGTGTTGGAATTCCCTGTGTTAGTGGATTACTGTGTGATTGCGGAAGGGGAGACGGCAGTCTATGCCACACATGGACATATCTATAACGAACAGAAGCTTCCGCCGCTGCATCCCGGGGACATATTGCTGCACGGACACACTCATGTGCCGAAGTGCGCTGTACACGAAGAGGAATCTTACATTTATATGAATCCCGGATCGGTGTCACTGCCCAAGGAAGACAGCTGGCATGGATACATGATCTGGGAAGGCAGCGAGTTTGTCTGGAAAGATTTTGACGGACAGGAACATATGCGAAAAAAATTAAGTTAGCACTTTGGTTTTTAAGTAAAATGGTGTATGATAGAGAATATGCATTATCATACACCATTTTTATAAAGGTTTATAAAGATATATCGGGAAGGATTTATACATGCGTTTTTTTAAGCATTTATCATATAGAACACTTTTTACGAAGGCAGTCATGGGAATCAGCGTTATCTGCCTTTTTGCGTCTGATGGACTTACAGTTTCGGCTACCACCATCAAAGAGGAGAACATTGCCTACAATCAGTCACTGGCAGTGCAGTCCAATGCAGTGGCGAACTGGCCTACGGGACCGGTGATCAGTGCGGAATCCGCAATTTTGATGGATGCGGATACCGGCGCAATCTTATATGCGAAAAATATTCATCAAAAGGAATATCCCGCCAGTACCACGAAAATATTAACGACCCTGATTGCTTCAGAACGCTGCAGCATGGATGAGGTCGTGGATTTCTCCTACGATGCGGTACATGATATCGACCCCGGAAGCAACCATATTGCCATCGAGCCGGGAGAGCAGCTGACCATGGAGGAATGTCTGAATGCGATTCTGATCCGTTCAGCGAATGAGGTCTCTTTTGCGGTGGCGGAACATATCTCGGGGACGACCTGGCAGGATTTCGGTGATATCATGAACGAGCGTGCGAAGGAACTGGGATGTGTGGATTCTCATTTTGTCAATCCCAACGGTCTTCCCAATGAGGAGCATTACACCAGCGCCTATGATCTGGCGATGATCGGCAGAGCTTTTTTTGCCAATGAAGCATTATGCAAGATGACCATGACGCACATGCTGCACATTCTGCCGTCGGAGAGACAACCGGATGACATCATGGAAGTCAATAAGATGGAACTGATCCCGGGCGGAAAATACGCATATCCCTACCTGGTAGGGTGTAAGACCGGTTATACCGATGTGGCGAGAAGCACCCTGGTCTCCTGCGCGGAGAAGGACGGCATGAAGCTGATCTGCGTGGTGATGAAGGATGAGAACCCTAATTATTATGAAGATACGATTGCTCTGTTCGACTATGGATTCAGTAATTTCCAGAGAGCAAACATCTCTCAGACGGAGACGAAATATAATATCGACAATGCGGGAGCTTTTTACAGCGGCAACGATATCTTCGGAAATTCCAAACCGATTCTGCAATTGAACCAAAACGACAGTATTACCCTGCCCAACACGATTACGTTCCGGGATGCTGTGTCCGCAATCTCCTACGACAATACCGCGCCGGGGCAGGCTGCCGTGATCACCTATACCTACAATGATGTGGTACTGGGAACGGCATCCATAGATTTCACGGCTTCGGAAAAAGGAAGCAGTGTGTTTGGGGACGAGACCACAGGAACAACGGATGGGGCAGAAGCTACCGCAGCGACGCAGGAGCCGGACAGCACCGGGGCTACGCAGCCGACAGAAGGAGCGGCGGCTGATGAGCCGGCCGACGAGGGCGGAGGTATTCCCACTGCCACACAGCCGGCAGCTTCCGGGGAAGAAGATACGGCCTCCGGCGGTCCGGCAGTGATATTTATCAATGTGATCAAGGTATTTTTCTGGATACTGGGGATCGCTGTAGTGATCTTCCTGATACTTTTGATCCGGGCGTTTATTAAGAACTACCAATTCGCACATCGCAGTACCAGGCTGACGTGGCGGTTTGGCCGCAGGAGAAAGCGCTCCAGATCCCGGTACCGCTCGGTGAACCAGGACCTGCAAAGCAGGCGGAGAGAAGCTATCAGACAGGCGAAAAAGCGGCGCAAGCCCAAGAAACCAAACCGCTTCCGCGATCTGGATTTTTAGAAAAATAATTAAGGCATGTCCCATCACAACGGGGCATGCCTTTTAAGTTCAGTGTTGCAAATTTCTATTTGCTCAATAAATATTCCGCCAGATCCACTGCGGTATCCGCATGTTCCGCATTGGCGTAGATGCCCATGACGATACCGTCTCCGCGGAAGTAATAGTTGTCGGTCAGATCCTTACAGCCGGTCAGGCAGATGCCCACCGGGACGGGATCCTGCATCTCTTCCGGGTGAAGAGGATCGGGATATTCCGGAGTATAATCGGTATTCAGATCATCGTTTGCTGCCTCGATCGCCAACACCACTTCTCTATCCACGTAATAGAAATAAGGTTCCAGTGCCTGGAGCTGTTCTTCTGTGAGGATATCCCGCAGATCATAGAACAGGCTGCTGTTGGCATATTTTTGGAAAGAATCGAAATCCGTGATCATGCTGTCAAGCTCATTTGCTGCCACATATACCATCAGCTTTTGGGTAGAAGTGACGGAGACCTCGTCCATGCTGCCTTCCACGACACGAATAGAAGTATCAAAGGTGATATCGCTGGTATTCAGATCGATGCCCTCTTTTTCGGCGAAATCCGTAAGGAAATCCGGCTGCTCGGAGGATATCTGGTCTAAGAGGCTTGCATTTAATAAAACAGCGTTAAAAGCGGTATCCTTCCGGTTCGTATACTGGTAAATAAAGCTTACGATCATGCCGATGACGATCACAGAAATGATCACGTGCCATTTATAATAATACCAGAAGTACGCCAGCTTCTGCTTGGGAGTGCCGTTTTTCAGTGCTTCCCGTTCTTCTTTGAATTCATCCATTACAGCCATGGAAAAACCGCCTTTCTGCGTGAAATATAAAATTATGATAAAGGTTCTCTATCCGAAAGTCAATGAAGGAAGTGTGAGGGGATTCTAAAAAAAGAATTAAATCGCCCCAAAAATCCGGGCATATCTTGCATGTTTTTCACGGATGATATATCATAATAGAAGACGATTGTCAGGAGAAGCAGAATCCGGACAGACGTAAACAGAGATTTTCCGAAGGAACGGAAGAACGGTGCGGAAAATCCCTGCTACAAAATAAAGGAAGAGAAAAGGAAACGAAAAATGAGTGATTCTTACGTAGAATGTCTGGTAAAAGCAAAACAGCCCGCGTGGGCTAAAATCTTAAAAGTATTACTTGTCACCCTGACAGTGTTAAGCTGCCTGGTAATGTTTGTGTTTATCATTTTCCTGCCGGTCGCTCTTATTGCGGGTGTGGGAGCTTATTTTCTGAATATGTTCACGGATCTGGAGTATGAGTATCTCTATCTGGATAAGGAACTGTCTGTGGACAAGATCATGGCAAAGAGTAAGAGAAAGCGTGTAGCTACTTACAGCATTGACCGTATGGAAATATTTGCACCGGTCTATTCCTACCATCTGGACAATTTCAAGAACCGTCAGGTGAAGGAGAAGGACTATAGCATCGGCGAGGTTCTGCAGCCGGACGGCCGTTATGCAATGTATTATGAAGGTGGCGAGAAGATCATCTTCAGTCCCAACGAGGAACTGGTGAAGGTACTTAAGAGTGTAGCTCCCCGTAAGGTATTCAGTGAATAATGATCAGTGAGTGATTCATGAACAAAAGGATTCCGGTGAACAGGATGCATCGGAATCCTTTTTTGATACAAAAATATGCAATATCCGGTTGACAGTCATAGAAAACTTTGCTAAACTCATGGAAATGTTATAAGCACAGCAAATATTTATTATAAGCATAGCTTATATTACTAAAACAAATCATTCACAAATCTTATCAAATGAACACAGGAGGAGAGAAAATGGGACAGATTATTGGTGAAGGCATTACCTTTGATGACGTACTGCTCGTACCGTCTTATTCTCAGGTAGTCCCCAATCAGGTGGATTTGACCACATGGCTGACAAAAAAGATCAAGCTGAACATTCCTATGATGAGCGCAGGAATGGACACCGTTACCGAGCACCGCATGGCGATCGCTATGGCAAGACAGGGTGGTATCGGTATCATCCATAAGAACATGTCTATCGAGGCACAGGCAGAAGAGGTAGATAAGGTAAAGCGTTCCGAGAATGGTGTCATCACCGATCCGTTTTCCCTGTCTCCCGAGCACACTCTGGCAGACGCAGATGCATTGATGGCGAAATTCAGGATCTCCGGTGTGCCTATCACCGAGGGCAGAAAATTAGTCGGCATCATCACCAACCGTGATCTGAAGTTTGAGACTGATTTTACCAAGAAGATCAAGGAGTCCATGACCAGCGAAGGCCTGATCACCGCTCCCGAAGGTATCACTCTGGAAGAAGCGAAGAAGATCCTGGCAAAAGCAAGAAAGGAAAAACTTCCTATTGTAGATAAGGACTTCAACCTCAAGGGTCTGATCACCATCAAAGATATTGAGAAGACCATCAAATATCCTCTGGCAGCCAAGGATTCCCAGGGCAGACTGCTCTGCGGTGCCGGCGTAGGTATCACCGCAAATGTACTGGATCGTGTGGCAGCTTTAGTAGCAGCCAAGGTTGATGTCATCGTACTGGATTCCGCACACGGTCATTCCCAGAACGTACTGAACTGTCTGAAGATGATCAAGGAAAAATACCCCGATCTGCAGGTGATCGCAGGTAACGTAGCTACCGGCGACGCAACCCGTGCACTGATCGAGGCAGGTGCAGATGCCGTTAAGGTAGGTATCGGACCCGGTTCCATCTGTACTACCCGTGTGGTTGCAGGTATCGGTGTTCCCCAGGTATCCGCTATCATGGACTGCTATAGCGTGGCAAAAGAATACGGTATTCCCATCATTGCTGATGGCGGTATCAAGTATTCCGGAGATATTACCAAGGCAATCGCAGCCGGCGGTAACGTATGTATGATGGGTTCCATGTTCGCAGGATGCGAGGAGAGCCCGGGAGAATACGAACTGTTCCAGGGCAGAAAATATAAGGTATACCGTGGCATGGGCTCCATCGCGGCTATGGAGAACGGCAGTAAGGATCGTTACTTCCAGGAGAATGCAAAGAAACTGGTACCCGAAGGTGTCGAGGGCCGTGTGGCTTACAAGGGCAGCGTAGAAGATACCGTATTCCAGTTACTCGGCGGTCTTCGTTCCGGTATGGGTTACTGCGGTGCACAGGATATCGAAACCCTGAAAGAGACCGGCAGATTCGTGAAGATCTCCGCAGCATCTCTGAAAGAGAGCCATCCTCATGATATCCACATCACCAAGGAAGCTCCGAACTACAGCGTGGATGATAAATAAGTTTTACCAAAAAGAGATGAGAAAGGTGATCGTAGGTCAGACTTACGATCGCCTTTTTCTGCATGCAAAGTATTTGCAATAATTGACAAAATGATCCGAATTTTTTAAGCAATTTAATAAATATAACGAAAAATGTAAAATAATAGCTTGTATCAATTTCGGGATACATGGTAGAATATAAATATTCGGGAAGGAATTTCTGAATATTTTACAGAGAAACAGGGGAGCAAAAAAGTGGCTGAGTTTGCATTACGTGAATTGATAGACGAAAAGCGCCTGCAGCATCTGCAGAACGAGTTCTGCAAGGTGACGGGAGTCACAGCGGTCTGTGTGGACAAGGAAGGCAGAGCCATAACAGAGCCGTACATCGATAAGTCCCTGATAAGACCGGATGGGGAAGATCCGATCTTAGGAGAATATCGGAAGAAAGCAGCGCAGGCATTAGACAGAGTACAGGAAGGATCCCTGGAGGAACAGGTGGTGGAAGAGCTGCCGGATGGCGGACATGTGGCAGCAGTTGCCGTCAGTGTGGAGAATCAGATCATTCTGTACTGGCAGGTATATGATCTGAAGAAGCTCGATACCATATCTTTTTACCAGATTCTGGATCTGTTGCGGGATACCAGTGCAGATATCTACAGAGACCGTATGTCCTGTTTCAGTGCGGAAGCCGAGAGCAGAAGGAGCAGATATGCGGAGGAAGAGATGAGCCGCAATCTCCATACGATAGAGGCTACTACGGAGATCGTCCAGCTTCTGGACAGTGATGATCAGATCGAACTGGCCATGAACCGATGGCTGAAGATTTTGGCACAGCACATTCAGGTAGACAGCGCAGAGATTTTTCAGCTGCAGGCAGACACGGATACGATGAATGTCGTCTGTGAATGGCTGGCACCGGGACTGATCTCTTATTTTGACAAGACTAGCGGGATTCCCGAGAAATCTTTTCTCCATACAGAGAAGCCACTGGTGGTATCTACGGACAGTGTGGGTAAGCCTGACTCTGAGGAAATTGAAAAGATAGGCATGAAAGCCGTGATGATATTTCCTATCCTGAAACAGGAGAGCGGCAATATGGTGCTGTCTCTGAACCACAGAAGACAGGGGCATGTCTGGAGCATGGCGGAGATTAAATTCACTTCCGACGCGGTGAAGATCTTACAGAGTATCCTGACCAGACGGATCCAGAAAAATTCCCTGGCAGGTTCTTACGCCGCACTGGAGGAGATCCTGGACAATGTGGGATGTGCCATCTACGTAACGGATCAGAATACTGGCAGAATGCTGTTCGCCAACCAGATATTGAAGAATACCTTTGCCAAGGAACTGATGGATCATAATTTTGATGCCCTGCTGCAGTCCAGTATCCACAAGGACAAAACCAGAACTGTCAGCGTGGTATATCATGCGGAGAAGGAGACCTGGTACGATCTGTTGTGCAAGGAGATCGCCTGGGTGGATGGCAAAAAAGCCAATCTGTACTCTCTGTATGACATTACAGATAAAAAGCTGTACCAGCGCCGGATCGAGCAGCAGGCATACACAGATTTTCTGACGGGACTGTATAACCGCATGTGCTGTGAGAGGGATCTGGCGAGACAGATCGATCAGGCGAAGAAGATCGGAGGAAAAGGAGCGTTATTGTATCTGGATCTGGATGATTTCAAGCATATCAATGACGGACTGGGACACCAGTACGGTGATGTGCTGTTAAAATCCATCTCCCATGCACTGAAACGGATCAATGGCATCGAGAATACCTGTTACCGTATGGGTGGAGACGAATTCGTCATTATCATTCCGCCGGACAGCTATCCCCGGTTTGAAAATATTGTGGAAGATATTAAGAAGATCTTCAGCAAACCCTGGTTTTTGAAGGATGCAGATTATTACTGTACCATGAGTATGGGCATTGTCACTTTCCCGGATGCAGGAGATTCCGTGACAGATCTGATCAAAAAAGCGGATATTGCCATGTATGAGGCGAAAAAGACCGGTAAAAACCGTGTGGAAACGTATCGGGAAGGCAATGATTCCGTATCGGGACGCCGTCTGGATATGGAGAAGAACATGCGTGATGCCACGGTGGAAGGCTACCGGGAGTTCGAGGTCTATTACCAGCCTATCATCGATATTCAGGGCGGCAAGGATGTCTGTGCCGGAGCCGAGGCACTGATCCGCTGGAACAGTACAAAGCTGGGATTTATCTCACCGGCGGAATTCATTCCCCTAGCGGAGTATCTGGGACTGATCAATCCCATCGGCAATTATGTACTGACGGAGGCCTGTACCCGCTGTAAGCACTGGAACGATACCGGATATCCGGATTATAAGGTAAATGTCAACCTTTCCGTGGTTCAGCTCCTTCAGCCGGACATCGTGGAGACGGTGGAAAAGGCGCTTGCGGACACCGGCTTATCGCCGAAGAATCTGACACTGGAGGTAACAGAGAGTCTCGCGATCAACGATATGGATCGTATGAAGGAGATCCTGAACCGGATCAAGGCACTGGGTGTCTCACTGGCACTGGATGATTTCGGAACCGGTTATTCTTCCCTAAACCATATTCGTGAGATCCCCATTGATGTCATCAAGGTGGATCAGAGCTTCGTCAAGGATCTGGCGGGGGATGCCTATTCCCAGTCCTTTATCAAGATGGTGGCAGAGTTGGCACAGACCATTGGAGTCAGTGTCTGCGTGGAAGGTATTGAGACTCCGGAACAGTTCAAAGTGCTGCAGGGCATGAAGGTCAAATATATTCAGGGATACTATTTTGACCGTCCTATGGAGAGGCATGCTTTTGAGGCAAAATATGTGAAGTAACAGTTCAGCCATAGAACGACAGAACCAGTGCCTGGGTGCTTGCACACAAAGCGCTGGTTTTGCTGTTCTATGAGCGGAGCGCCCAAAACATGAATAAAAGATGAGCTGCATAGCAGCGACGGCTGCGCAGCAGATGCTTTTATGAAGGCTTTGGGGCAGAACTGTTGCGGAAGCAACAAAATCATCAAATCCCCCTTGCCAAAGTAAGGGCAACCATGCTACTATTGATATAGCTACACGACTGGCGGAACGCAGCCTGCTGCAGTGGAGATACCCACAGGGAGTGTAGAATAGTGAAAGCCGACCGCCTGGGCACCGTCTATTTGTGGTGCTTAGGCGGTTTCTTATTTTAAAGGATAAACGGAGGAAAACTATGTTACAACTGGAACAGGAACTGAAAAGTAATGCTTATCCCGGCAGAGGTATCGTGATCGGACGCTCTGCGAACGGTAAATATGCCGTAACCGCGTATTTTATTATGGGAAGAAGTGCCAACAGCCGCAATCGTGTGTTCGTGACAGAAGGAGAGGGAATCCGTACCCAGGCTTTCGATCCTTCCAAGTTAGAAGATCCCAGTCTGATCATCTATGCGCCGGTACGTGTCCTGGGCAACAAGACCATCGTGACCAACGGCGATCAGACCGATACCATCTACGAGGGAATGGACAAACAGCTGACCTTTGAACAGTCCCTGCGCACCAGAGAATTCGAGCCGGACGGACCGAATTATACACCGAGAATCTCCGGTATCATGCATATCGAGAACGGCAAGTATAATTACGCCATGTCCATTTTGAAGAGTGACAACGGTAACCCTGATTCCTGCCTGCGTTTTACCTATGCTTACGAGAATCCCCTTCCCGGAGAGGGACGTTTCATTCATACTTACATGCACGATGGCAATCCCCTGCCCAGTTTCCAGGGTGAGCCTAAGCTGGTAGAGATCTCCGATGATATGGATGCATTTACCGATATGCTGTGGAACAGCTTAAATGAGGACAACAAAGTCTCCCTGTTCGTTCGCTTCATTGATATCGAGACCGGCAGATACGAGACTAAGATCGTGAACAAGAATGTGTAATGAGCGCAAAAAGGAAGCCTCAAAGAGGCGTTTTGCGAATGCAGGTTCTGAATAGTGAATATCGTAGAATAGTAGAATAGGAGAAAAATAAGATGAACGAGATTCAGTTAAAATACGGATGTAACCCGAACCAGAAGCCTTCCAGGATCTTCATGGAAGACGGCAGTGACCTGCCTGTTACCGTCCTGAACGGCAAGCCCGGATATATCAACTTCCTGGATGCTTTCAACGGCTGGCAGCTGGTCAAGGAGCTGAAGGAAGCTACGGGACTTCCCGCAGCCACTTCTTTTAAGCATGTATCCCCCGCCGGTGCTGCGGTAGGACTTCCCTTAAGCGACACTCTGGCGAAGATCTACTGGGTGGATGATCTGGGAGAGCTGTCTCCTCTGGCATGTGCTTATGCAAGAGCACGTGGTGCAGACAGAATGTCCTCCTTTGGTGACTTTATCGCATTATCCGATGTCTGCGACGCAGATACCGCACGTCTGATCAAGAGAGAGGTATCCGACGGTGTCATCGCACCCGGATATACCGACGAGGCACTGGAGCTGTTAAAGCAGAAGAAAAAGGGTGCTTACAATATCATCCAGATCGATCCTTCCTACCGGCCCGCTCCCATCGAGCACAAGCAGGTATATGGTATCACTTTTGAGCAGGGTCGTAACGAACTGGACATCAATGGTGACCTGCTGTCCAATATCGTGACTGTGAACAAGGAGATCCCGGAGAGTGCCCTGATCGATATGAAGATCGCACTGATCACCCTGAAGTATACCCAGTCCAATTCCGTATGCTATGTCAAGGACGGTCAGGCTATCGGCATCGGTGCCGGACAGCAGTCCCGTATCCACTGCACCAGACTGGCCGGCAGCAAGGCGGACAACTGGTTCTTACGTCAGTCTCCCCAGGTGCTGGGTCTGCAGTTCGTAGACAGCTTAGGCAGAGCCAACCGTGACAATGCCATTGATGTCTACATGGGCGATGAGTACATGGATGTGCTGGCTGACGGTACCTGGGAAGGTATCTTCAAGGTAAAACCCCCTGTATTTACCAGAGAGGAAAAGAGAGCATGGCTTGACAAAATGCAGGATGTGACTCTGGGAAGCGATGCATTCTTCCCCTTCTCCGATAATATCGAGAGAGCTCATAAGAGTGGTGTAAAATACATCGCACAGCCCGGTGGATCCGTGCGTGATGCAGATGTTATTGCATGCTGCGATAAATATAACATGGTGATGGCGTTTACAGGCATCCGTCTGTTCCACCATTAAGACAGATATTTGCGGGCAGGACTGTAACAGGACCTGCCTGTATTTCATTTTTATGTGAGTAGCGATCCGGAGTTTCGCTGAATAGAATAAGAGAGACGGCCTGGGTAAGGTTACCGGGAGCATTACAACGAGGAAGATGAGGAAAGCGTAGTTATGTACAGACGAGGGGCAGAGAAAAGCAGAGAGATGATGCTGGAGGAATTGCTGGGATATGACCGGATCACGATCCAGTGCCATGACAATCCGGATGCGGATGCGATAGCGTCCGGGTTTGGATTGTATTGTTTTTTCCGTGATCAGGGAAAAGATGTGAGACTGCTGTATGCCGGGAAGAACAAAGTGAGAAAGGCAAACTTGACGCTGATGGTGGAAAAGCTTGGAATTCCGCTGAAATATCTGGCGCATCCCGGAGAGGAGCCGGTGGACGGACTTCTGATCACAGTGGACTGTCAATACGGTGCCGGCAATGTGACCGTAATCCCGGCAGAGGAGATCGCAGTGATCGATCATCATCCTCTGGAAGTGATCTGTACGGAGAAAATGCGATTACAACCTAATCTTGGCAGCTGTGCGACTCTGGTATGGACCATGCTTCAGGAGATGCATTATCCGGTGGAGAAAAATAAAGATCTGGGGACCGCTTTGTATTATGGACTGTTCATGGATACCAATCAGTTCTCGGAGCTGTCCAATCCGGTGGATATGGATATGCGCGAGTGCCTGAACTTTGACAAGAATCTGGTATCCCTGTTCCGCAATTCCAATATTTCCCTGAAGGAGCTGGAGATCGCCGGGGTGGCACTGTTACGTTGTAATTACAATGACGATTACCAGTTCGCTGTGATCCATTCCCAGCCCTGTGACCCCAATGTGCTGGGACTGATCAGTGATTTCCTGCTTCAGGTGGCGGGGGTTAACACTTGTGTAGTCTATAACGAGGACAGCGGCGGATATAAATTCTCCGTCAGAAGCTGTATCCGGGAGGTTAATGCCAGTGAATTGTCGGATTATCTCTCGGAGGGAATCGGTTCCGGCGGCGGCCATGTGGAAAAGGCCGGAGGCTACATCAGCATGAAGCTGTATGAGGAAAAATATCCAACCCTGCATTCTGAGGCTTATTTCAATAACCGGATGACGCAGTATTTTGACAATTTTGAGATCGTATATGCGAAAGAACGCAAATTCCCTGTAAAAGAGGGTAAAAAATACCGCAGGCGGAAAGAGCCGATCGCCTGCCTGAGGGCATCGGACCTGGCAGAACTCGGAAACGTGGTATCCATCCGTACCGTGGACGGTACGATGGATATCGACACCAGACAGGATATGTATTTCACCCTGGAGCGTACCGGGGAGCTGCATCCGGTTCCGACCGGGAGATTTCACCGGATCCTGGAACTGTGTGATCTGCCCCTGCCGGAGGAATATTGCAGCTCTATGGGATATATCCCGAGAGTCAAGGACGGCAGGGATGGCAGTAATCATCTGCTGACGGAATATGTCCGTATGGGTATGCCTGCGGATGCTTTCTGTATCTATGCCCTCGAGCTGAAGCGGGGAGTAAAGATATTCCCCATCTGGGATGAGGATACTTATATGACGGGCAGAGCCGGAGATTATCTGGTGGCCAGTGAGGATGATCTGCACAATATGTTCATAGAGCCTGCGCAGAATCTTCTGAATAATTTTGAAGAGATGACATAAGAATCGCAAAAAAAGGTTTATAAAATTTTCCTTGTGTGGTAAGATTAAGGTTACGAAAACAGTATTAAGTAAACGAAAGGCAAGGATATTACCATGAGCGAACTGGAAAAAGAAATCGTAGATTCCGCAGAAGTGAAGGAATCTAAGAATTTTATAGAGCAGATCATCGACAAGGATCTGGCGGAGGGTGTATACGATACCGTACATACCCGTTTCCCTCCCGAACCCAACGGATATCTTCACATCGGACATGCCAAGAGTATTCTGCTGAACTATGGTCTGGCTCAGAAATACAACGGCAAATTCAACCTGCGTTTTGATGATACCAACCCCACCAAGGAAAAGTCTGAATTCGTGGAGTCCATCAAGGCAGATGTAAAGTGGCTGGGCGCGGATTGGGAGGATCGCCTCTTCTTCGCATCCAACTATTTTGACCAGATGTATGAAGCAGCCGTAAAGCTGATCAAAAAGGGCAAGGCGTATGTCTCTGACTTAAGCGCAGAGCAGATCCGTGAGTACAGAGGAAGCCTGACCGAACCCGGCAAGGAGGATCCCGGCAGCGTAAGAAGCGTAGAAGAGAATCTGGCACTGTTCGAGGATATGAAGGCCGGAAAGTACGAGGACGGCTCCAAGGTACTGCGTGCCCGCATCGATATGGCATCACCGAATATCAATATGCGTGATCCCGTTATCTACCGTGTGGCACATATGTCTCACCAGAATACCGGTGACAAATGGTGCATTTACCCGATGTACGATTTTGCACATCCCATCGAGGATGCCATTGAAGGCGTGACCCACTCTATCTGTACTTTGGAGTTCGAGGATCACAGACCCTTATATGACTGGGTGGTAAGAGAGCTGGAATACCCGCATCCTCCCAAGCAGATCGAGTTCGCCAAGCTGTACCTGACCAACGTGGTGACCGGTAAGCGTTATATCAAGAAGCTGGTAGAGCAGGGGATCGTGGACGGCTGGGATGATCCCAGACTGGTATCCATCGCAGCACTGCGCAGAAGAGGCTTCACACCGGAATCTATCAAGAAGTTCGTAGAGCTGTGTGGTATCTCCAAGGCACAGTCTTCCGCAGATTATGCGATGTTAGAGTACTGTATCCGTGAGGATCTGAAGACAAAGGCGCCCCGTATGATGGCGATCCTGGATCCCGTAAAGCTGGTCATTGACAATTATCCCGAAGGACAGACCGAGATGCTGCCTGTAGTCAACAATCCGGAGAATGAAGAACTGGGAAGCCGTGAGGTTCCTTTCGGTAAGGAGTTATATATCGAGAGAGACGATTTCATGGAAGAGCCTCCCAAGAAGTATTTCCGTATGTTCCCGGGCAACGAAGTGCGCCTGATGAACGCTTATTTCGTAAAGTGCACCGGTTGTGTCAAGGATGAAAACGGTAAGGTTGTGGAAGTACATGGTACCTACGATCCGGAGAGCCGCGGCGGCAACAGCCCGGACGGTCGTAAGGTTAAGGGAACGATCCACTGGGTAAGTGCAACCGAATCTGTGAAAGCACAGGTGCGTCTGTATGAGAATATTATTGATGAGGAGAAGGGTGTATACAACGAGGACGGAAGTCTGAATCTGAACCCGAATTCTCTGACCACTCTGACAGAGTGCCGCTTAGAGCCTGCATTTGCAAAGGCACAGGCGTACGACCGCTTCCAGTTCGTGAGACAGGGCTTCTTCTGCGTGGACTGCAAAGACACCAAACCCGGAGAACCGGTATTTAACCGTATCGTATCTCTGAAGAGCTCTTATGTACTGCCTAAGTAAGTTTGGAAAAGGAGAAACATATGTCAGACAAATTGTGCGGGTTGGCCGGACTGGGCCTGGATAACCTGGAGGATATGGATATTTTTGGACAGGAGAAAAAGGAAGAACAGGCAGCGGCCGAGGCACCTAAGATAGAAGAAAAGGACCTGATCTACGACAAGAATTTCACCTGCCCGGTATGCGGAGAAGATTTTCCCGCCAAGATCATGAAGACCGGCAAGGCGAGACTTTTAGGCACGGATCAGGATCTTCGTGCAAAATACGAAGGAATCGATGCGGTAAAATATGATGTGATCCTGTGTCCCCATTGCGGATATGCGGCGTTGAACAGATATTTCAACAACATTACCAAGGTATATGCCAAACTGATCAAAGAGAATATCAGCAGCAAAGTACAGCTGCACACCTATGATGACGATATCTATACCTATGAAGAGGCGATCGAACGCTATAAGCTGTGCCTCGCAAATGCGGTGGTAAAACGTGCCCATGCCAGCGAGAAGGCTTATATCTGCTTAAAGAGCGGATGGCTCATGAGAGGATATCAGGAATATCTGGAAGAATCCGGAGATACGGACATGGCCCGTCTCCGTGAAGTGAAAAACATGGAAGAGGCCTATCTGAAGAATGCTTATACCGGCTTCACGGAAGCACTTCAGACCGAAGGATTTCCCATGTGCGGTATGGATGAAATTACGGTGGAGTTCCTGATCGGAGTATTGGCCACCAGATTTCAGAAATACGATGTGGCAAGCCGTATGGTGGCTTCAATCCTCACATCTCCATCGGCCAATGCCCGTACCAAGGACAAGGCAAGAGAGTTGAAAGACCAGATCCTGGAGGAACTGAAGAGTCAGAAAAAGTAGGACAACATTATGTATGATATGACGATCCGGCTGCGTACAGACAGTGACAAATGTCTGTACCAGCAGATATATGAGCATATACGACAGGAAATCAGGGAAGGGAAGCTTCTGGCAGGAGAGAGGCTTCCCTCCACGCGTTCTTTGGCAGAATATCTGCAGGTGGCCAGGAGTACGGTGGATTATGCTTATGACCAGCTGTTAAGTGAAGGATATATCGAGGCGAGACCCTATAAGGGATACTTTGTATGCAAATTGGAGGGAATCTTTACTCTGGAGCAGGAAACTGGCAGGGTGCCGGAACCGGAGGCATGGGATCCACAGGCAGAAGACCGGGACGAGGAAAAAAGGATTGACTTTTCCCCCTATGGAATCGATATGAACGGTTTCCCTTTCGGTGTCTGGAAACGGATTACGAAAAATATCCTGAATGACAGCAACAGTGAACTGTTTGCCCAGGGAGAGGCGCAGGGGGATTATGATCTGAGACTGACGATCAGCCGTTACCTGCATTCTTCCCGAGGGGTGAACTGCCGTCCGGAGCAGATCATTGTGGGCGCGGGAAATGATTATCTGCTGTTACTGTTGGAGAAAATATTGGGGAGACATGTGGGAATTGCCATGGAGAATCCTACGTATAAACGTGCGTACCGTATCTTCCGGTCATTCGCCTATCATATTGTGACGGTGGATATGGATGATAAGGGAATGCGTGCGGACAGACTGGAACAGGAACCGGTCAGGGTGGCCTATGTCATGCCCTCCCATCAATACCCTACCGGAGCGGTGATGACGATCGGCCGGCGGGCGGAGCTGTTGCGCTGGGCGGAGAAAAAGCCGGACCGCTATCTGATCGAAGATGATTACGACAGTGAATTCCGGTATCGCGGCAAACCGATTCCGTCCCTGCAGTCCTCGGACGATAGGGGAAAAGTGATCTACATCGGTACTTTTTCCAAGGCGATCGCACCGGCGATCCGTGTCAGCTATATGGTGTTGCCGGAGACACTGTTGGAGGTGTACCGCAGGGATTGTTCTTTCTATTCCTGTACGGTATCCAGAATCGACCAGCGAATCCTGAATGAGTTTATCCGGGACGGTTATTTCGAAAGGCATCTGAACAAGATGCGGATGCGTTATCGTGCCAAACACGACCAACTGTTAGAGGGACTGGAGCCTTTTCAAAAAAAATTCCGGATCTCCGGGGAAGATGCTGGGCTGCATCTGCTGTTGACGGCGAAAGGAAATGTGACGGAAAAAGAGCTTCTGGATGCCGCTGCGGCGGAAAATGTGAAGGTTTATGGGATGTCAGAGAATATGGTGGCATCCGCTGCGGACAAAGCGACAGTGCTGCTGGGATTCGGAAGTATGGATGAGGCAGACATGAAAGAAGGCCTCCGCCGGTTGCAAAATGCATGGCTGTGAGACCTTCTCAGGATACTGCTATTATTCTTCGGTTACGGGAGGCTCTTCGTCCTCGGCATCCTCTTCATCGAAAAATTCTTCCACATCTTCGACGGTTTCGCCTTCTTCGCCGGACAGATCGGCTGCCTGACCGGAGAGCGGTGTGAAATCAGAGGAGGAAGAGGAAGCTTCGGTTTCAGCGGTTTCTTCCGTGGGTGCGGAAGCCGGAACGGAAGCATTCAGAGGAACGTAATTGCGGGAGAACTCCGTGCTCTCGTCCAGATCCTCGTGGAAATCATCGTAATCGTCATCTGCGTCGGTGGATTCCATCAGCAGAGAGTTTTTTTGTTGCATATAGTAGTAAGCAGCTGCGGCTGCGGTACCTACTGCTGCAGTGAACAGCAGAAATTTGCCAAATTTTTTAGCCATAGGGTTGCTCCTTCCATGTTGTAGTGTATGTAACGGTTCGGAATTTTATACATTTGTCCATACAGTTATATGATAAACCTTATTGCGTAAAATGAAAAGGGATATGTTGCGATATGAATGAGAAATTTTTTGATTTAAAAAAAGAAAAGCAGGATCGTATGATCAATGCCGCACTGAAAGTATTTGCACTGCACGGTTACCGCCATGCCTGTACGGATGATATTGTAAAGGAGGCGGCTATCAGCAAGGGTTTGTTATTCCATTATTTCGGAAGCAAACTGGGTGTATATGCATTTGTCTATGATTACAGCGTCCGTTACCTGTTGCTGGAGTTGTCTACGGCGGTGGATGCGAAGGAGACGGATCTGTTTGCTCTGCTGCAGCAGGTGGAATGTGGAAAAATGCATGCCATGTGCGGTTATCCTTATCTGCAGCCTTTTCTGAACCGGGCGCAGACGGAAAATGTCAGTGAAGCATTGCTGGCGGTAGAAGAGAGAAAACAGCAGCTGGAAGATTATCTGGAGTCTGTTTTCGCAAGAGCGGATCTGGGTAAATATGCTTCCGCAGAGGATGCCGTGAAACTTCGTAAAATGCTGGAACTGACCATTAAGGGACTGATGAACGAGAGGATTTTAGAGGATGCTTTTCAGCCAGAGATGTTGTATGAAGAGATCACAGAGTATCTGAACTTAAGCAGAAGGCTGGCGGAACGTTCCACACAGCCCTCTGACGAAGCGTTTTCAGAAAAATAGCATCCTATTTGCATCATAATTTTGAAGAAAATGATAACTATTTAGACATCTTATAGGCGGGATCTGCGGGATATCCGCCTTTTAATTTCTGCATGCCGCGCTGGATGGCATCTTTGGAGTTCTTCCAGTCGGCGTCCTTATTTCGGTAATCGAATTTTTCCACCAGCCAGGATACATCCTCAGAGATCCGCTGCATATTCGCTTCCATGACGGGCAGGAGGCAGTCGTAGAATTCCTGCTTTTCCTTATCGGAGAGCTTGCGGTCGGCGGCTTCACAGAGGTCTCCGAAGTGAGGCAGGCAGAAGCCTTTTCCGTTTATGATCTTATTCCGGAAACTTTCGTCATTTTTCCACAGATAGAAAAAGGTGTCCAGGTATCTTTCATAAGTATCCTTGTACTGGGAACAGATATAGCAGGAGTCCTCTTTTGCGCGGATCCACATACCGATGGTATTTTCACTGCCCTCAGCTTTTTTGAATTTTCCCAGAAGAGAACTTTTTCCGGGACGGAAGGAAGCAAATTCCTGCTGCATTTCCCGGATCATACGCTGGTAGTGCGTTTTCAGGATCCAGGCGTTGCCGAGAGTATTGCCGTAGTCGAACATCTTCTGAAAATGATAGCGGCAGAATCCGGCCTTGTCGGTCTGTTCCCTAATATCCGCTTCCATGTAGGAGGAACCGGAGCCTAAGACGAAGTCTAACAGATCCTGTTCGATACTTCTGTGGATGAAGCAGAAAGGACATTCGTCCTGGGCGTTTACGGCATCATTTAAGGGAATTGTGTATAACTGTTCTTTCATAGAAAACGATCCTTTCCTGACGATATTCTGTCTGTATGAAAACTATTGTAAACGATGTTTGAAATAATTGCAAAAAGATTACTGATTTGTAAAATAATGTCATTTAAAATTAAGAATTGTTTTGTTGTAATACATTTCATTTCAAGCTACTATGTTAGTACAAGTGTAAAGCGAAAATAGAAAGATGTGATTTATTTGATATTCAGCAGTATTGAATTTCTGCTGTGGTTCCTGCCGATTTTCCTGATTGTCTATGGAATCACACCGCATAAATACAGAAACCTGACACTGCTTATAGGTAGCATTGTCTTTTATGCAATGGGAGATGCAGGAAATCTTGCACCTTTGATGATCTCCGTCTTATGTAATTATTTTATCGGGCTGCATCTGGCAAAACGCAGCCCCAGGACGTTATGGCGCAAGAGGCTGTTGTTCGTGACAGCATTGAGTATTAACATTGGCATTCTGATCTGGTTTAAGTGCCGGGGAGGTTCTGCGGGACTTCCTCTGGGGATCAGTTTTTATACCTTTCAGATATTGTCTTATCTGATCGATGTATATCGCGGAGATGCAGATAGGGAGTATTCTTTTTTAAAATTTGCAACTTATGTGGTCATGTTTCCGAAGCTGATCTCCGGCCCCATTACCCGTTATGGTGAGGTGAAAGACAGCCTGTACAACAGGACTTTTACTATGCAGGGACTGGAGGACGGCATGAAGCTGTTCGTCTTAGGACTGGCAGCCAAAGTGCTGTTGGCCGACCGCGTAGGGATCCTGTGGCATGAAGTGCAGGTAACCGGATTCGAGAGTATCTCCACTCCGCTGGCATGGCTGGCAGCCATTGCTTATTCCATGGAGATCTATTTTGATTTCTCGGGATATTCGTTGATGGCAATGGGGCTTGGCAGGATGCTGGGAATCGAACTGCCCAGAAATTTCCGCAGACCTTATATGGCCCGGGGGGTCAGGGATTTTTACCGCAGATGGCATATGACACTGGGGCAGTGGTTCTGCCGGTATGTATATATCCCGTTGGGCGGCAGCAGACAGGGTGAGATACGCACGATTTTTAATCTGTTGGTGGTATGGATGCTGACAGCTTTCTGGCATGGCGCCGGCTGGAACTTTTTCTGCTGGGGCGGATTGCTCTGGATCTGCATTGTACTGGAACGGCAGCTGGGAAGATTAAAATTCGTACATAAAATGAAAGTACTGCCGCACATTTATCTGTGGCTGATCATTCCCGTAAGCTGGATGTGCTTTGCCATTACGGATCTGTCACAGCTGAAGGTCTATCTGGATAAAATGATGTGGCTGGTACCGGGGATCAGCGGCGGCTATGAGGATGCGTGGAAAGCATTGTCTACCTATGGTGGGCTGTTAGTCGCATCCGGGCTGGCATGTACGCCGGCAATCGAGAAGTTGTACGATTACGGCAAGGATAAGATCCTAATGAAAATATTGCTGGCAGCGGTATTCTGGTATTGCGTCTGGAGACTTATATTAGAGGGAAATAACCCATTTATGTACTTTAGTTTTTAGAAAATCTGGATAGGATAGGAAATATGTTACAGAAACTACGACAATGGATAAGAAAATTATCCTTTCCCATCAGTCTGCTGCTTATGGGAGTCCTGTTTTTTACATGGACGGACAACTGGCAGATGTATACGGATCCCCTTCGGGAATTGTATAACAGGGGGGTGCAGCTGGCAGGCAGTGCCCGGATGGGTCATACATCGGAACCCGGACAACAGGACGGAACCGTATCGGGGGATACGGTCCCGGAAGGCACAGAAGATCTCACAGGGGAAAGTCGGACACCGGCAGTCGGAGAGACATCGGCAGATACGCAGACAGAGACAATGACAACGGAGGAACCACAACCGACAGAGCCTTCGGAAGAACTGCCAAAAGAAGTGGTCTACCATACGGTGGATGACAGCTATTTTGATGATGCTGTATTTATCGGGGATTCCCGGACAGTGGGAATGTATGAATACGGTGGACTGGAAGAGATATCCACATTTTATGCTTCTACCGGACTTACGATTTATAAGATGTTCGATTCGAAAATAGTAGCGGTGCCGGGGCAGAAGAAAAAGATCACGGTGGAAGAGGCACTATCCGAGAAACAGTTTGCCAAGATCTATCTGATGATCGGTATTAACGAGATGGGAACCGGTACGGTGGAATCTTTCATGAAGGCTTACGGGGAGGCAGTACAGCATTTGCAGCAGCTGCAGCCGGATGCGGTGATCTACCTGCAGGCGATCATGAAAGTGACCACGGAGCGCTCCGGGCAGGGAGATTATATTACCAACGAAGGCATCGAAGCCAGGAATGAAGAAATCGCGAAGCTTGCGGATGATGAGAAGATATATTACCTGGATGTGAATCCGCTGATCTGTGATGAGACCGGAGGAATGGTGGCATCCTATACTTATGACGGAGTGCACCTGAAGGCCCAGTATATTCCCATCTGGCTGGACTTTTTGAAAGAACATGCAGTGGAATAAATTTTTTCTTGACTGTGGAACGATGAAAAGCTATCATGTAACTAATAAGGTCACATAGGTGTGGGCAGGTAGATGACTATCTGCCTATCTCTATGCGGCAAATATTACAAGTTCACATGTCTATGACACAGGAGGAGAAAAATGAGCGAGAAGACTACACTCGGCGAAAATGGCATTTACGATGCCAGATCCTTGGGCGTGCCCAAGATGCTTCTGCTGGGACTTCAGCACATGTTCGCAATGTTTGGTGCCACGATTCTGGTACCCATGCTGACAGGTCTGGATGTTTCCACAACACTGTTATTTGCAGGTCTGGGAACTTTATTGTTCCATCTGCTGACCAAGAGAAAGGTACCCGCATTCCTGGGTTCTTCCTTTGCTTTCTTAGGCGGTTATGCCGCAATCGCACCTATGGCAGACGGTGCGGACAATTCCGCATTGCTTCCTTATGCCTGCTTCGGTGTAGCCTGTGCAGGTCTGCTGTACCTGGTATTATCCCTGTTGATCAAGATCTTCGGTACCGGCAAAGTAATGCGTTTCTTCCCGCCCATCGTAACCGGACCTATCATCATTGCCATCGGTCTGACCCTGTCCCAGTCCGCTATCAACAACTGTTCCGCAGACTGGCTGATCGCAGTGGTCGCTATTGCACTGGTAGTGATCTGCAATATCTGGGGTAAGGGAATGGTGAAGATCGTTCCGATCATCATCGGTGTTGTTGGTTCTTATGTGTTGGCAGCTATCTTAGGCCGCGTGGATTTCACACCCGTTGCGGAAGCTGCATGGATCGGACTTCCTATCCACTGGAATGAGACCGCTTTCTGGGCACTGTCCGACGGCAACACTTCTCTGTTAATTACTTCCGTGATCACCATTATGCCGATCGCACTGGCTACCATGGTAGAGCATATCGGAGATATCTCCGCTATTTCTTCTACCGTTGGTATCAACTATATCAAGGAACCCGGATTGCATCGTACGTTGTTAGGTGATGGTCTGGCTACCATTATTGCATCCCTGTTCGGTGCTCCTGCGAATACCACTTACGGTGAGAACACCGGTGTACTGTCTCTGACCAAGGTATTCGACCCCAGAGTTATCCGTATTGCAGCAGGCTTCGCTGTACTGTTCTCCTTCTCTCCGAAGGTAGCAGCATTGATCGGCTGTATGCCTACCGCTACCTGCGGTGGTGTATCCCTGGTACTGTACGGTATGATCTCTGCAGTCGGTGTCCGTAACATCGTAGAGACTCAGGTAGACTTTACCAAGAGCCGTAACGTTATCATCGCCGCTCTGATCCTGGTACTGTCCATCGGTATCAACTACAGTGCAGCAGGCGCTATCGCATTCCATATCGGCGAGATCACCATCAGCCTGTCCGGACTGGCAGTAGGTGCGCTGACCGGTATTATCCTGAATGCAGTACTGCCCGGCAAGGACTACAAGTTCGATGAGGACAAGCCCGATGACACCGGCGTATGCTTCGCGGTAAAAGGTCAGGAGAACTAAGACATTTTTGCTGAAAACAGCATAAACTGAACAAAGAAAGTAAGAGAGAGCATCCATGGCAGAAATATAGAGCCATGGATGCTCTCTTTTTCAGTTATATGCCTAACCCTCTGATATCTCCGTGATCACCTGGTCAAGTACTTCAAAATAATTCTCGAAGGTCTTGCGGCAGCATCCGGGATCGTCGATCACGATGCCCTCCGTGCGCAGACCGGTGAGAGCAAAACCCATAGCCATGCGGTGGTCGTCGTAGGTGGCTACGGTACAGGGCTTTGGCGTCCCCGGATAGATGGTGATGCTGTCCTGCGTCTCTTCGCAGCGGATGCCCATACGGGTCAGTTCTGTACAGATGGCATGGATGCGGTCACTCTCCTGGAAACGGATGTGCCCGATGCCTGTGATACAGGTGGGGCTGTCGGCAAACGGTGCGATGGCTGCCAGTGTGATCGCCTGATCGGAACAGGAGGACATGTCCACCGTGATACCATGGATAGCGGGAGTCTGCGTTCCGGCGTCCGATAAAGCTGAAGGAGGCAGCAGGAGGACTCCCTTTTCCGTATCCTGTGCGGTACATCCCATTTTCTCTAAGATACGCAGGAATTCCACATCTCCCTGCAGACTTTCAAAATGCACATGCTCTACACAGACCGGGATTCCCAGTAACGGTACCATCGCATAGAAATAACAGGCGGCAGAGACATCCGGCTCAATCTGATAATCTAATGCTTGATAATGCTGACCGGCGGAAATACGGAACTGATCCGGCGTGGGACGCTCCACGCAGACTCCGAACTGCTCCATCATCTTCTGCGTCATTTCGATATACGCCATCCCATGGGTACCCTCTACCTGAATCGTAAAATCTTCCGAAGACAACGTCGAAGCAATCAGCAGCGCACTCAGAAACTGACTGCTGTGCCCGATATCGATGGAGATATGATCCTGTCCGAACCCATGAGCGGTCAGCGTAAAAGGAAAATGCCCATCTTCTCCTTCGCAGCGGACCTCACACCCCAATTCTGCCAGAGAGGACAGAAGCGGATCCATGGGGCGCCTCTTCATCTGCTCTGAAGAATCCATGTGAAAAACACCTTCCGAGACACCTAACGTAGCTGTCAGAAAACGCGCTGCCGTTCCTGCACTTCCCACATTTAACGCAGCATCTTCATAGGGAAGCTTTCCTCCCAGTCCTTCTACCGTGACGATACAACTCTCCTCATCCACCGTCGTCTCAAATCCCAGATCCTGCACACACTGCAGAAAATGCCTCGAATCATCCGAGAACAACACCCCACGCAGCGTGGACTTTCCCTCCGCCAGCATCGCCAGGAGGAGACTGCGGTTCGTGATACTCTTAGAACCCGGTACCCGGACTGTCAGTGGGGCAGTTGTTTTTCTTATTTTATTATATATAGTAGGAACGCGGTAAATTTTATCTGCCATGTAGTTGAGTGGCTCCTTCTGATTTAATATATTTTATATTACAATATTTCCCTAAAATATGATAATAACCCAGTAGTCACGACAGCAAGTAAGAATAAGCAGGCCGTAAGCAGACGTCGGTACTTAGCGTGAGTACTTTTCACGCTTATGTACCGCTACGCTCTGCGA
>ERZ1034973.553-NODE-553-length-25824-cov-21.359541_pt1 | contig 25824 bp, 29 predicted proteins | sample MGYA00520686_ERZ1034973 | MGnify/ENA primary metagenome ERZ1034973 (study PRJEB33766, sample SAMN09781775) | gut metagenome | biome: gut microbiome | host: Homo sapiens | place: Madagascar | study: EMG produced TPA metagenomics assembly of the PRJNA485056 data...
AGGTCGCCATTGAGCGCGAAAAGCTGGTGCGCCACGACGTGATGAGCCACGTCTACGCCTACGGCCAGCAGTGCCCCAAGGCAGCGGGCATCATCCATCTGGGTGCCACCAGCTGCTACGTGGGCGACAACACCGACATCATCGTGATGCGCCAGGGCCTGGAGCTGGTGCGCAAGAAGCTCATCGGCGTGCTGGCAAAGCTGGCCCGTTTCGCCGAGGAGTATAAGGACATGCCCTGCATGGCCTACACCCACTGCCAGCCTGCCCAGCCCACCACCGTGGGCAAGCGTGCTACCCTGTGGGCCAATGAGCTGGTGATGGACCTCGCCGAGATCGACCACCGCCTTGCCACCCTGCAGCTGCGCGGTGTCAAGGGCACCACCGGCACTCAGGCTTCCTTCATGGAGCTGTTCAAGGGCGATGCCGAGAAAATTCGCGCCGTGGATGCATCCATCGCCAAGGAGATGGGCTTTGCCCCGGATGCCGTCATCCCGGTGTCCGGCCAGACCTACAGCCGCAAGGTGGATGCTTTTATCCTGAACGCCCTGGCCGGCATCGGCCAGAGCTGCATGAAGTTCGCCACCGACCTGCGTCTGCTGGCCAACTTCAAGGAGATGGAGGAGCCCTTTGAGAAGAACCAGATCGGTTCCTCTGCCATGCCGTATAAGCGCAACCCCATGCGCTGCGAGCGCATCTGCGCCCTGAGCCGCTACCTGATGGTGGACGTGCTGAACCCCAGCTTCACCACCGGCACCCAGTGGTTCGAGCGCACGCTGGACGACAGCGCCAACAAGCGCGTTGCCATGGCCGAGGGTTTCCTTGCCACCGACGCCATCCTGAACATCATGCTGAACGTCACCGACGGCATCGTGGTGTACCCGAAGGTGGTGCGCAGCCGTCTGATGGCGGAGCTGCCCTTCATGGCCAGCGAGAACATCATGATGCAGGCTGTGGAAAAGGGCGGCAACCGTCAGGAGCTGCACGAGCGCCTGCGCCAGCACGCCATTGCTGCAGGTAAGCAGGTCAAGGAAGAAGGCCTGCCCAACGACATGGTAGACCGCATCGCTGCCGACCCGGCCTTTGGCCTGACCAAAGAGGAGATCGTGGCGGGCCTTGTGCCGGAGAACTTCGTGGGCCGCGCACCCCAGCAGGTGGAGGAGTTCATCGCCAATGTGCTCCAGCCCATCTTTGATGCCAACCCCGATGCTGTGGAGCAGCATGCAAGTTTGAGCGTGTAAGAGCAGATTTTTATAAACGACCAAACTTCCTGTGTATCATAGGGCCATCTGGCCACGCATAAAGGTCGCCGCATCTGCGGCGGCCTTTTTCATGAGAAAAATATCTATACAAAAGAGAGAATACATGGTATACTAACTTTATAAAACAAGATGGACGTGAGATGAGACGTGAATTTCATTTGCAAAATTGACCGGGAACTTTATCGTGTGGTGGAAGAAGATTTGGTAACGGACGAGGTCGTCATTACAGAACAGCAGATTCTTCACATTGAAGAAGGACATCCGGGTGATTTTGAACGTCTTTCAGGATATATTCCACAGATCCTACAGGAACCAGACTATATTTTGCGAGGAAATCGTCCACATACAGCATTGGTTTTAAAGCGGATCGCAACACCGGAATTTGAGGCAGAAGTGATACTTCGGCTGAAAGTATCGGGAGACCCAGCAGAATATAAAAACTCGATCATTACGATGTGGAAAATTAGTAAAAAACGTTTTCTTCGATTACTACGGCAAGGGGAGACACTTTACAAAAAAGAATAAATGTGCTATCCTATACATAGGATAAGAGGGCATCTGAGGTGGTCAATTTCGTGGCAGCCACACGCCGATGGTAACGACAAGGGCTTTTGCTCTGAGAGATGCAGGAGAACGCCACGCCTGCCGGATGCCACTCGATGGGGAACGGTTCAGATGCCGTTCCCCGTTCCTGTTTCAGGGGAAAAGCTGGGTCGCCGCATCTGCGGCGGCCTTTTTTGCTGCCCTTGAGAAATTTTCCGCTTCATGCTACACTGATAGCAGCTTATATAAAAGGAGAACCGCATCATGCGATTGGATAAATACTTAGCGGAGACGGCCCAGTGCACCCGCAGCGAGGCAAAGGCGATGCTTTCCAAAGGCCGCGTGCAGGTGAACGGTGCTGTGTGCAAAAAGGGCGACACCCAGCTGAAAGAGTCGGACACCGTGGCCGTGGACGGCAAAGTGCTGTGCTACCAGCAGTTCGTGTACCTCATGCTCAACAAGCCCGAGGGCGTGGTGAGCGCTTCCACCGATAAGCGCGACACCACGGTGGTGGACCTGGTGGGGGATGCCTACCCCCGGCGGGAGCTGTTCCCGGCCGGGCGGCTGGACAAGACCAGCACCGGCTTTGTGCTGCTGACTGACGACGGCACCTTTGCCCACGACATTCTGGCCCCGAAGCGCCATGTTGCCAAGACCTACACCGTCACCCTCGACACGCCGCTGACGGAGGAGATGCGCACCGGTTTTGCGCAGGGAGTGACTTTGGCCGACGGCACGGCCCTTTCGCCCGCCGAGGTGACGGCGCTGACCGCCGACGGCCTCACCGTGCGGGTGGTGCTCAAGCAAGGCGTCTATCACCAGATCAAACGGATGTTCGGCGTGTACGGCGCGGGGGTGAACGCGCTGCACCGGGACGCCATCGGCGGCCTTGCACTGGACGAAGGGCTGGCCCCGGGGCAGTGGCGGGAGCTTTCTGCCGAAGAAGTGTCAAAAATTACCAGCTGAAGGGGCGGCCTTTTCACCCGTTTTTCAAAAAAGCAACACATTTTGCCGGTAGAATAGACAACGAGAACCACGCAAAAAGGCACTTTTTTGGCTTGAAAGTACCCCGAAAGATAATATTCACAAGAAAAAACTATCTTTTTTGTTGAAATATGTTGCAAAAGTAAATTCTTTTGTGTAAAATATAAAATGTAATGCAGCTAAATTGTTGAAAATCACAACCGGCTGCCGCTGCGGTTTGCACAAACGAGGAAAAGGGGTATCCATTATGGCCAATAGAGTATTTCAAAGCGTGATCTACCAGATGAAAGACGCGATCAACCGGGTGGTCGGCGTGGTGGATGAGACCGGCGCTGTTATTTCCTGCTCGGAGCTGAACCTGATCGGCGAGGTGCGCGAAGGCTTCATGGCGGAGCGTCTGACCGCAGGCGACCGCTTTGTGCGCGATGGCTACACCTACCAGCAGTTCTCCAGTGCCAAGCATAACGATTATGCAGTGTTCGTGGAAGGCGCAGACGAGACGGCTGGTCAGTTCGCCGCAGTGCTGTCCATCAGCCTGCAGAGCATCAAGCAGTACCACGATGAGAAGTTCGACAAATCCAACTTCATCAAGAATGTGGTGCTGGATAACATCCTGCCCGGCGATATCTACGCCAAGGCCCGCGAGCTGCACTTTGCCACCGACGTGTCCCGCGTGGTGTTCATCGTGCGCGTGACTTCCGGCGGCGACATCTCGGCCTATGATGTGGTCAGCAGCCTGTTCCCCGACAAGCAGAAGGACTTTGTGTTCAACATCAGCGAGACCGACACCGTGCTGGTGAAGGAGATCCGCAAGGGCATCGACCGCACCGACATGGAGAAGCTGGCCGCCAGCATCGTGGATACCCTGTCCGGCGAGCACTACATCAAGGCTGTCGTGGGCATCGGCACCCCCATCTCCAACGTGAAGGACCTGGCCACTTCCTTTAAGGAGGCCCAGATCGCCATGGAAGTGAGCAAGGTGTTCGACACCGAAAAGCAGATCATCCGCTACGACAACCTGGGCATTGCCCGTCTGATCTATCAGCTGCCCACCACCGTGTGCGAGATGTTCCTGCGCGAGGTGTTCAAGCAGGGCAGCATCGAGAGCCTGGATCAGGAGACCCTGTTCACCATCCAGCGCTTCTTCGAGAACAACCTGAACGTCTCCGAGACCAGCCGCGGCCTGTTTGTGCACCGCAACACGCTGGTGTATCGTCTGGAAAAGATCAAAAAGCTGACCGGCCTGGACCTGCGCGAGTTCGACGACGCTATCGTCTTCAAGGTAGCGCTGATGGTCAAGAAGTACCTGTCCAACAACCCGGCCAAATATTGATTTTCTGCCGCATCTGCTGCGGCACGGAACCGGCCGCTCGCAACCGATGCTGGCCGGTTCTTTTTTGGCGTTGGAAGCTTGACCAAATATTACGTCAGGAGTAGCAAGATCAAATGATAGACTTTGAACACGTCTCAAAGGAATATAAAAAGGGCGGGCCGCTGGCGCTGGAAGACATCAACTTCCATGTGGACGAAGGCGAGTTCGTGTTTCTGCTGGGCCATTCCGGCGCGGGCAAATCCACCCTGCTGAAGCTCATCCTGCGGGAGGAGACCCCCACCGAGGGCAAGGTGACCGTGCTGGGCAAGGACGTTGCCCGCCTGCGCCGCCATCAGGTGCCCTATCTGCGCCGTCAGATGGGCATCATCTTCCAGGATTTCCGCCTCATCCCGTCCATGACGGTGTATGAGAACGTCGCCTTTGCCATGCACGTCACCAACGTGAAGCGCAAGGAGATCGCCGACCGTGTGGACTACATGCTGGAGCTGGTGCATCTGGAAGACAAGGCCAGCGCCTACCCGGACACCCTTTCCGGCGGCGAACAGCAGCGCGTGGCCGTGGCCCGCGCCCTGGCCCACAGCCCGAAGCTGGTCATCGCCGACGAGCCCACCGGCAACATCGACCCCGAGCTGAGCCTGGAGATGATGGAGCTGCTGGAGCGGGTGAGCGAGATGGGCATCACGGTGCTGGTGGTCACCCACGAGCACGATCTGGTGCGCAAGTTCCACCAGCGGGTCGTCACCCTGAAAAAGGGCCGCATCATCTCGGATGTGCCCGCCGACAAGGAAGCCATCCGTGCCCGGCCCGACCACAAAGACCGGGCGCTCTATGACGAGCCCATGGAGCTGACGCTGGAATCGGAAGAAAAGGAGGCGGCCACCGTATGATGAGACCTTCGACTTTCTGGTTCCTCACCCGGCGCGGCATCCGCAACCTGGGCAAGCATTGGGCCATGACCATTGCCTGCATCGCTTCCCTCAGCGTCTGCATGACCCTGAACACCTTCGCAAGCCTTGCAGAGGTGAATGTGGACAGCATGGTGAACTATCTGGGCAACCAGAATGAGACCGTGGTCTACCTGGACCCGGACTGCGACGACGCAACGGCCCAGCAGGTGGGCGATACCATTGCCGCCATGGACGGCGTCACCAACGTGCAGTACGTCTCCAAGCAGGATGTGCTGGACACCTACCGCGGCTACATGCAGGACTACTCCTCCCTGTGGGATGAGTTTGAGACCGACAACCCCTTTAAGGCAAACTACCGCGTCTCCATCCGCGACCTGAGCCAGATGGAAGCCATGAGCAAAAAGCTGCAGGCCATCCCGGGTGTGTACAGCGTCACCGCCCCGGTGGAGATGACCAATGTCTTCGTGCAGATCCAGCAGTCCGTCACCCGGGTAGGCCGCGGCATCGTGCTGGTGCTGATGATCGTCAGCGTCATCACGGTGGGCAGCACCATCCGCCTGAGCGTGTTTGCCCGGCGGCGCGAGATCGAGATCATGAAGTATGTGGGTGCCACCAACGGGCTGGTCACCCTGCCCTTCGTGGTGGAAGGTCTGGCCATGGGCCTGATCTCCGGTGCGCTGACCGCAGCCGTCACCGTGGGTGCCTACTCTTATATGGTGCAGGCCTCCGACGGCCTGGGCGGCGTGTGGCAGATGATCATGGGGCAGGCGCTGGTGCCGGTGAGTGCCGTCTGGCCCACAATCCTCACCTACAGCCTGGCAGGCGGTGCCATCGTGGGTGGTCTGGGCAGCATGTTCTCCATCCGCAAGCACCTGAACGTGTAAGGAAAGGGAGCCGAACATGAAAAAAGCACGTCATGCAAAGCCGTTCCGGTTCCAGCTGACCGGCCGCAGAGCCCGGCACGCAAAGCCGGAGCCTGCGGGTACCCGCCTTGTGCGGGGCGTCAGCCTGTGCGTGGCAGCAGCCTGCCTGCTGCTCAGCGTCACGGTGTACCCCGCCTCGGCAGCCACCAGCATGTCCAGCCTACAGAACAAGCTGGACAAGCTTTCCCAGTCCATCGACCAGCACAAAAAAGAACTTTCCGACGCCAAAAAGCAGGAGTCTGCCGCCAAGGCACTGGAAAGTGAGCTGACCGAGCGGGTGGGTATCATCCAGGATCAGATCGCCGTTCTCAGCGGCCAGATCGCCGCCGTGCAGAACAGCATCGGCGAGACCGAGCAGAAGATCAGCGGCAAGGAAGCCGAGATCACCGAAAAGGAAGGCCAGATCGCCGACAAGCAGACCGAGATCGACGGCCAGTGGAGCGATTTCAAAAAGCACATGGCCGCCATGCAGGAGCTGCGGGACGGCGGCAGCATCGCCATGCTCAGCGCGGTGAACGACCTGTATGAGCTGCTGACCTTCAACGAGGTCATGCAGGATATCTCGGTGAAGGATACCGAGATCATGGACAACATGAAGGCCGCCAAGGCCGACTTGGAGGCGGACAAGGTCCAGCTGGAAGGCGACAAGGCAGAGCTGGAAGACCAGCGCGCCGAGCTGCAGAGCCAGAAGGCGGATCTGGACGCCCAGAACAGCCAGATGAAGTCCAAGCAGAGCGAGCTGAACAGCAGCATTTCTGCCGCGCAGATGTCGGCGGCCGACGCAAAGAAGGCCCAGGCAGCGGCTCAGGCAGCCATCGAGTCCGACGAGCTGAACTATGAGGCGGTCAAAAAGCAGATCCAGAAGCTGATCGCGTCCGCTGCTTCCAGCCAGCCGCAGCTGAGCTTTACTGGCTTTGCCTGCCCGCTCAAGAGCTATACCCGCATCTCCAGCGAGTACGGCTGGCGCAAGAACCCGGTGTCCGGCGTGAACAAGCTGCACGCCGGCATCGACCTGGCGGCCGCAGGCGGCACGCCCATCTACGCAGCCGCCAGCGGCTATGTGCAGGTGGCGGGCTGGTCCAGCGGCGGCTACGGCAACTATGTCATCATCTACCACGGCAAAATGTCGGACGGCAATACCTACAGCACCCTTTACGGCCACATGAAGTCGGTGGCTACCAGTGCCGGCAAGTACGTCAAGCAGGGTGAGCTCATTGGCTATGTGGGCTCCACCGGCAACTCCACCGGCAACCATCTGCATCTGGAGGTCTGGAAGGGCGGCAGCAAGGCCAACGCTGTCAATCCGCGTGGTTATATCCCGTTCCCGCATAACTGAGTGTTGTAAGGAGTCTGGTTTTCTATGAAAGAACAAAAACAAAAGCGCTGGCTGCGCATCGGCTGCCTGATCCTGGCGGGCATCTTTACCCTGTCCGTGCTGGGCAGCGTGGTGATGATGCTGCTGTACTGACAGGGGGGAGCGGAGCATGAATCGAAAGATCTCTGTCGGCATGGCGGTCACCATCGTGATCCTTGCCATGACCGTGACCTTTTCCATCACGATGCTGGTGGCCATGCGCCTGTTCGACAGCACGGTGAACAGCGTCAAGGAAAAGGAGAGCATGTACAACAAGATCGCTGAGGTGGACCGCTATGTCCGCAGCAACGATTATTACACCATCGACGAGACGATGCTGTACGACCGCCTGACCGCAGGCTACCTGCTGGGCACCGGCGACAAGTATGCCCGCTACTACACTGCCACCGCCTACACCGAGCTGATCAATATCCAGAGCGGCAAGGTCATGGGCATTGGCGTGGAGCTGGGCATGGACCAGACCGGCTACGCCCGCGTGACCAAGGTCTACGACGGCTCTCCCGCACAGGAGGCCGGCATCGCGGTGGGCGATTACATCACGGCCATCGGCGACACCGACGTCAAGAGCCTTTCCGGTGTGGATGCCGTGCAGACCCGCCTGCAGGGCGAGGCCGGCACCACCGTCACCGTCACCTGGCTGAACAGCGAGGCGGCCAGTAAGACGGCCGAGCTGACCCACTCCGGCTACAGCAGCACCACGGTGGACTACCAGGTGCTGGACAACGTGGGCTACATCAAAATTCGCCAGTTCGACGGCAGCACCCCCAGTGAGCTGGACTATGCCCTGCGTTCTCTGACCAGCAGCGGCGTCCAGAGCCTGGTGTTTGACCTGCGCGACAACGGCGGCGGCGTGCTGGACGACGCCGTCAGCTGCATCGACCTGGTCGCACCGGAGGGCACCGTGGCCTACGCCGAGGATAAGAACGGCGAGCGCACCGTTCTCGGCAGCAGCGACGACGAGAGCAAGATCGACCTGCCCATGGTCTGCCTGGTCAACAGCAACACTGCCAGCGCGGCAGAGCTGTTCGCCGCCAGCCTGCGCAGCATGAACGGCGCGCGCCTGGTGGGCACCACCACCATGGGCAAGGGCACCATCCAGAACAGCCCGCAGCGCCTTTCGGACGGCAGCGCCGTGAGCATCACGGTGGCAAAGCTCATCTGCGGCGACGGCACCAGCTTTGACGGCACCGGCCTGAGCGTGGATGTGGAAAAGGCCTACACCACCGAGGAAGCCGCGAACTACTACGATTACACCCCGGAGACCGACCCGCAGGTGCAGCGTGCTGTCAGCGCGGCACAGCAGCTGAGCGGCACCTCCACCCTGGGCGGCGTCATTGAGAGCGCCGCATCCTCTGAGGCGGCGGACAGTGAGGCCGCCGGTGCGGTGAGCGCTTCCAGCGAAGAAACGGCTTCTTCTGCCGCAGCGGAAGCTTCCGGTGAGGCCGCATCCAGCGCAGAGTAAGGATCGCGTAAAGCGGTACGCTGCCGATCGCCGTCCGTGCGCCCCTCTCATGAAAAGACGTTTTGGAGAGCCCCGCAGGGTGCGGCAAAACGCAAAATAAAAATAATATTTCTGCTCAAGATGCCCAGAGCGAATGCGGAGGGCATTCAAATCGTAACACCTAAAAAGGCTGCTGCAAACTCTGCAACAGCCTTTTTCTGAGAAAGGATGGACCCCCAATGCCCGAACTGACCGACATTTCGGTGATCCGCACCCTGTGCGAAAAATACGACTTTGCCCTGTCCAAGGGCTTTGGACAGAACTTCATCATCAACCCGGGCATCCCCACCAAGATCGTGGATGCCAGCGGCGTGGATAAGCGCTACGGCGTCATCGAGATCGGCCCCGGCATCGGCGTGCTGACCAGGGAGCTGGCCAAGCGCGCGGCCAAGGTGGTGTCCATCGAGGTGGACGAGCGCCTGCCGCCGCTTCTGGCCGAGACCATGGCTGACGTGGATAATTTCAAACTGGTATTACAAGATGTATTGAAGGTGGACCTGAAAGCCCTCATTGCCGAGGAGTTCCCCGGCATGCCGGTGGCCGTGTGCGCCAACCTGCCCTACTACATCACCAGCCCCATCGTGATGAAGCTGCTGGGTGACCGCCTGCCCATCGAGAGCCTGACCGTCATGGTGCAGAAGGAAGCCGCCGACCGCCTGGCCGCTGTGCCCGGCACCCGTGCGTCCAGCGCCATCAGCTGCGCGGTGAACTACTACGCCACCTCAAAGCTCATGTTCACCGCCGCGCCGGGCAGCTTCTACCCGGCCCCGAAGGTGACCAGCGCCGTGGTGCGCATGGATATCCGCCCCACCCCCGCCGTGCAGGTGGAGGACGAGGCGGGCTACTTTGCGCTCATCCGTGCGGCTTTCGGCCAGCGCCGCAAGACCGCCGCCAACGCCATCGCCAGCGGCCTGGGCCTGCCCAAGGACGCCGTGACCGCCGCCATTGAGGCCGCGGGCTTCGACGCCCGCATCCGCCCGGAGGCCCTCACGCTGGAAGACTTTGCAAAGCTTCAGCAGGCCCTTGCCCGCTGACGGTGCGCACCGGCAACCGGGCTTTATCCGGGCCGCAGACGCTTTGCTGCGCCGGGACAGTGAAAGTTTCCGGTGAGCAGATATTGACAACCCGCCGCTTTTTTGGTATCCTATCAAAAGACCGTTCGGGTCATGCTGGTGTGGCGCAATGGCAGCGCAACTGATTTGTAATCAAAGCAAGCCAAAAAACAAATTTTTCAGAGTGCTCGAATGCTTATTTTAGCGTTTGAACGCTCTTTTTTTCATGTGCGGGTTGACTTTTAAGACCAACTGATTTAATATTAGTAAAGGCAGATAAAGCCGTTAAGTCCTGACTGACTGATTGGTTGGATTGATTTTTGTAGTTTCCATAGTTGGAAGATGCTGGAAAATCAAACAAGAAAGGCTGAAAGACGTATGAAAAGAACCATCAAAAAGAGCGCAACAGCGGACAGTATCAACCTTATGGAAGCATTTGCAGAGTTTATAGAAGAAAAGGAAGCACAGAATAAAAGTGCAGCCACGATTCACAACTATAAACAAAGCTTTGAAAAGTATTGTGCATTTAACGAGTTTGACGATAATACAGGCATAGAAGAAGCAGACCAAAAAGCCTTTTTACATTGGGTCAACACGATGGCACAGGACTTGACCCCTACAACGGTAAACCACTATTTGCGGGATGTGCGCACGTTTCTGAACTGGTGCATGGACGAGGACAGAGCTTATATTGAAAAGCGCTTCAAGATGAAAGAACTGTCTGTGCAGGATACAAAGCCGAAAGCATTTAGTGATGATGATATTGCACTGTTGATGGAAAAGCCAAACCGCAAAGCCGATTTTGTGGAGTGGCGCACTTATGTGATTGTCTGTTGGATTATGGACAACGGCGCAAGAGCGCAGACTATCTGTTGTGTGAAAAGAAAAGATATAGACCTAAAGAAAAAGACCATTACATACGCCCACACGAAGAACAAAAAGGCGCAAGTAGTCGGTATGTCGGACACCCTCAAAACCATTCTGAAAGAGTACATCCGAAAGTGGAGATATGGCGCAGACGATGAAGATTATCTTTTCCCGAACATCGGTGACGAGCAGCTTACAACAAACGCTCTGCGCTGTGCTTTTAAGCGGTATTGCAAGGACAGAGGGGTTGAACAGCACAATATCCACGGCTTGCGCCATACATTCTCTCTTGACTATGTAAGAAACGGTGGCAATCAATTCAAGCTGCAAAAGATTTTAGGACACTCTACCATGGAAATGACAAGGCGGTATGTCAATCTGGCAGCAGCGGATATTACAAGCGATTATGACCGCTTCTCTCCGCTGGCAACAACAAAGAAGAAAGCCAGCCGAACAAAGAACATCAAAGAATCCGATTGAAGAACCCGATAACAGAATACAAACACAAAAGCAGCGGTTAGAGGATAGCCGCTGCTTTTACTTTTTGGGATATTCGGTTTTAATATCGCTTGCGCCTGAAAGATAGTCCATAGATACGTTATAAAAGCGGGCAAGTATCAAAAGGTTATCAATCGGAATCCTTGTTTTGCCGCTTTCATAATCAGAATATGTGCGCTGCCCGATGTGCAAGAGGTCTGCAATCTTCTGCTGGGTCAGGGCATTATCTTCCCTTATTTCACGGATGCGTTCATTGTAGCGCACAAAATTCACCACCTTACACAAAATAGTATAAGGATTTTTGGCTGCCACTTGACAAATAGAGTTATAAACTCTAAAATCATGAAGAGAACCTTTGTTATGAAGGAAAAATTTGAAAGCAGGAGGAACAGAAAATGCGGGTCAGCGAAATCAACAAGGAAATAGAAAAAAACAAAAAATGGTGTAAATGGGGAATAATATTCATGGTGGCACTATTTGCAGTGATAGAACTTTGTCTTTTGGGGATTGGCTATAAATTTAAAAATTATGATGGCTTAGGATTTATAACGCTTTTGGAGTTGGTAATTATGGGAGTAGGCATACCAATAGCATATAAAGCAAGCCAAAAAGACCTTAAACCTCTTATTGAGAAAATAAAGAAGTTAGAGCAGGATGAACAGTTTATAAAACGCAGAGTTGGAATTTATGAAGCGGCAGATGACGAACAAAAAAAGCAGTTACACAGAGCATATTTTGATGTAAATGAAGCGTATAAAGCAAATTTTATAGGGGGTATGGATTTAGTTTGTTCAACACTAACGAAGATGCAGATGAAGAAAAGAGTCAATTCTACAGCTTATGGAATCGCAGGGACGGCAGCAGGCGGCACAGCACTTGGATATATTGCCCATCTTGAAGCTGAAAGAAGAAATGATGAAGTTGATCGACACAATTCGGAACTGCGGAAAAAGAGTTTCCAACAGGAGATGGAAGGAGAGCGTAAACAAAAAGAAGCGAAAAAGCAAATTGAAGAAAGTGAAGCAAGATTAAAGGAACTGGAAAGCGAGATTGAAAGAACAAAAGACATTGAACTTAAAAACTGGTCGTATGAGAATTATAAAGACTATGATTGGCGCAATGTCGGCAGAGAAGCACGCATAGTGACGATTGAAGGAGTTGAATATAACGTTAATAGAAAGGGCATTGGGTTAAGCCCCGTGGTAGATAAAAAGTAAAGCAAAGAATAACAGAGTAGAGCCGCCCTTTAAGCGTTAAGCAGCGAGGGCGGCTTTTGTATGTAAAGAATAGTATCAAAACTGACTTTTATAAAAACAGTATCAAAACATATTGACAACAGCATGAAAAAAGTCTATAATGAATATAGCAAATCCAACGAGCGTTAAAATTGATACTTTTAAGATGTGAGGTACAGAACATGATTTACGGATATGCAAGAATCAGCACCCCCCAGCAGTCAATACAGCGGCAAATCCGCAATATCTTGGAACAGTACCCCAATGCAAGGATTTTTGAAGAAGTGTTCACAGGAACAAAGTTTCAAGGACGGAAAGAGCTGGACAAGCTGCTAAAGCTTGTGAAAGCCGATGATACTATTGTTTTTGATTCGGTCAGCAGAATGAGCCGCAGCGCAGATGAAGGAGCAGCACTGTATGAGGAACTTTTTCAAAAGGGTGTGCGGCTGGTGTTCCTGAAGGAAAGCTATGTGAATACAGATACCTATAAAAAGACGCTGGAAAACCAAATACAGGTAAAACTTGATACAGGCAACACCGCAACGGATAACCTGATGAACACAATTATAGAAGCCCTGAACCGCTACACAATGGAACTTGCGAAAGAACAGGTCAAGCTTGCTTTTGCACAGGCTCAAAAAGAAGTTGATGATTTACACCAGCGCACAAAAGAAGGAATCCAGACTGCAAGATTAGAGGGTAAACAGATAGGCGGTATAAAAGGGGCAAAGCTGAACGTGAAAAAGGCAAGCCCCGCAAAAGAACTGATTAGAAAGCACAACAAAGACTTCGGCGGCAGTTTGAATGATGTAGACACGATGAAATTAGTAAGAGTGGCACGAAACACCTATTATAAGTATAAGAAAGAAGTCAAAGAAGAACTTTTGAAAGAACTGGAAAGCTGAAAAGTTTCCCTTACAGTGAAAAAGCTGTAAGGGAAATTTTTTGCCTTTAGAATAGAAGTCCTGTTTATTGGACAGGAGCAAGAGTATAATATAGACAATGAAACGAACGAAAATAACAGAACACCAGTTAAGGAGGACAATTCAAATGTCTAAGAAAGTTATTGATGTGAACGCCGCTATCACCAGCAAGACCCAGCTGACCAAAGAATTTATGCTCTGCTTCATTAAGAATCGCAACAACAAAGAGGATGCACAGTGGTTTGTAGACCTGATGCGGGAGAATGAGAAGGAAGTTCCTTTGAACTCTGGAAAGGCAAAGAATAAGACTGGAAAGAGCTATGACTTTGCGATTATTCGTGAAGAATTTGCAAAAAGATACTTCAAAAAAATCAGTGACGAGTACAAAAAGGCACAGAAAAAGACCTTTGACGATGAGTTGACAGAACTGCTCAACAGCTTTGATGCAGCTTAAAGCATAACAGAACAGCCTTTAGTGTTTGGCAAGAGCCAGATACTAAGGGCTTTTTTGATTTTGAAGAAAAAATATGTGATAATAAATTAGAAAGTAAAAATCTACTGTGATTCAAAGCAAAAGTTGGACAGCTTGAGGGGGTGGAAAAACCTTATATTAAAAGAAAAAACAGAAATTTCCCAAAACCTCATAGGGTAGACCCGCCGGGAAGAAAGGATAAAAGAATGAGCGATTAGAATATAGTAAGGGAAAAGGCAAGGGTAGCAAAAGCAAAGAATCCGAAAGACTTCCCTTATAGCGTACAAGCGGAATTTTTAGGAATATCAATCACATCTTTGTATAACTGGATGAATGAGCAATACAATTTAAGGTCAGACAAAGCAACAGCTTTTGAAAGCTGGCTAGACGATATTTTAGAATAAAGGAGTAAGAACAATGGAAACAGTACCAAATCAGAAAGTTGTTTAGATTCAAAAGGAAAAAGTAGGAAAGAACAACCTGTATGCTGTAATCAGCTTGAAAGGGATTGATGAAGCGGCAACACTGCCCAAAACCGCCTTTAAGCTATGGGTGTATCTGGTGAAGAATCAGGACAAGTATTCTTTTGCACTGTCCTGTAAAGACTTTTGCAGATGGGCAGGCGTATCAAAGAACACTTATGAAACAGCGGTGAAAGAACTGATAGAGCGCAGCTATCTAGTGCAAAAAGAAGAAGGAAGTAATGTTTACATCTTTTATGAGATGCCGCAGGATGATGAAGTGATTATGATTGAAAACCCGGCGGGCAGCATAGCAGAGAAGCAAGCTTTTTGCTTTTGATTGAATGCGTGTAGCAAAAATTAAAAAGCGTGTATCAGATTTTAAGAAAAGCTGTAAAAGCTTTTAATACAGAAATACTATACTAATACAGAGTTATATTATATATGACAGAAAGGAAGCAACCAAATGAGAACAAATACCGATGCAGTGAACATCTACAGACTTTAGAAAGCAATCCAGACAGTGGAGTTAGACCCGAACCACTCCGCAGATGCGATTAGAGATTATTATAGACTGGGTGAAAGCACCGCAGAAAGCCAGATGATGCAGCAGTTCTTTGAAGGTAAGTTCATTTTTAGCATGGAACAGTTAGAACAGTGTATTAAAGATGCGATTGAAGAATCGTTTAAGGGAGCAGACAAAAAGCTGGAACATGTTGCACAGAACGCATTAGACAAGGCAATACAGTCTTTATGATGCTAAAATATTGACAATCAGCGTGTTTTCTGATATTCTATTGTACAGAAATTCGTTTCCAGCTGATGGAAAGATTACTGAAACATCTACTAGAGCAATCAATAGGTCAAGACGGTAAAAATCAGTTGGTCGGTTTTGAAAAACAACTAAATAACGCTAAAAATAAGCTGGTGTGGCGCAATGGCAGCGCAACTGATTTGTAATCAGTGGGTTGCAGGTTCAACTCCTGTCACTAGCTCCAAGAAAAATCCTGCGATATACCGTTGAAATAGCGGCGTGTATTGCGGGATTTTTGCTTTATCACAGTGCCGATAATGCCCGGAATGTGGGCGAAATGTGGGACAATCTTCAAAAAATGGGCTTCTGTGGGACTGGCCGCACACGAATTCTATATGCTTCTGCCTATATGGGACTGCTCAATAATGGGCTGCTATAGGCCCCTGCTTCGGGGGTATCGCAAATCACTATACCCATATAACCCCGCTTATGGGGGAGCGGTATCTGATGCCGACCCTATACACAAGGGTGTCTGCTAGACTGACGACCCCGACACAAAAACGTGTCAGCATCGACACAAGCGGCAATGGGGTCAATCTGCCTGACTGCACCGATCTGTGCAATCGGCTCAAAATTGAGCGTAACCCAATTACGACCCTTTGCCCGGTCTGCTTGATAGCACTATCACAGAATTGTGATGCCCGGCGGCTTCCTGACAGAGGATGCGCCCGCCTGTGACGATGTCCTCACTTTTGGGGATATGCCCTCAAAGATACCGCCAGATGTGACGGCATTGCATAGGCTTCGCTTCTGGGTGCGTGGGAACGCTGTGCAGATGCGTGGGAAACAGGCTTTCGGGGTCTGGCAATGAAAGTATATGGCTAAACATAAAAAAGCGCAGAACCCTTTGTTTTCAGGCTCTGCGCTGTGCTGTGTGCTGCTTAGTGCTGGGGGCTGGGCTGGATGCCCAACAGCTTCATAATAGCGGGATAATCGCCCTCGTGCTGTTCAAGCTGCTTGCCCAACGCTTCAATCTCCGGCTGGCTACTCTGTGATACCTTGTCAATCAGAGCGACTACAATATCAATCACTTCGGGGTGCTTCTGGGCTTTGGCTCTAATCAGGCTTGCAATCTGGCTGACTTCTGCGGTGCTGTTCTGTTTGTTCATTGTCTGCTGTCCTTTCTATATCTCGTGTTCATGTGTTCATGTACTCGTGTATCTTGTGATTATGCGTTCATCGGCTGGACTTGCGACCGACCAAAGAACGATGCTCGATAAGTGGCGGTATCGCCTTTCGATGCGTGAATGAGAACCGCTTGGAACAGGCTCTTAGAGCCATGCACGACCTCATATCCTGCGGCTTTCCATCCTGCCCATGTGTTGACCTGTTCGGTCACTCCTGCGCTCTGCTGGGCTTCCTCGATGCGCTGGGCGTTGATGGGTTCAGCCTTTGCGCTGCTCCATGCACGATGCAAGCACTCTGCGAATGCTGCAACGCCCTTGCGGTACAGCTTCCATGCACGGCACATAATCCTGTGTAAATCGTACTTCATTTTTAAGACCTCGCTTTACATTGCGGGTCAGCCTTTGGTATAATGGGCTTGACCCTGTGGGGTTTGCTCGGTGTGTCTGTTTGGCGATGGAACACCGGGCATTTTCTTTTATACAGCTTTCGGAGAGTGAGATTACTGGCTTAGCTGGCGTTATGCTCTTGCGCTCCCGGCCCCACGACTTCATCTCTTATCCGGTGTCGCTCTCTCTTGCTGTGTCTATAGTATAGCACGTTAATGTTCCGTTGTCTATTTGCAAACTGCACAATGTTAACGTGCCTTTGTTGTTCAAAATATGCACGTTGACGTGCCGTTGATACTGTGGTATAATCATCTCAAAGAGGTGATACCATGCCGATTAGTGAAGCAAAGAAGAAATCAAATGCAGCCTATAACCGTAGGCAGGACAATATCATGCTCCGACCGTCTAAAGAGGATGGGGCAAGGATACGCAAGGCTGCTGCGGACGCTGGCAAGAGCGTTCAGAGGTATTGTCTGGATATTCTGCTGGATATGTGCCCGGCTAGTGCAGAGGTCGTGCAAGAAGAACAAGGGGGCTAAGGATATGGCAACGATCATCAGCGTTTTGCTGTTTGGGTTCTGGTTCTTCCAAGCTCTTTTCAAACATAGCAAATAATTAAGGCTCTAGGGCTGGGGAAGGATGTTAAAGAATGCCAGACCGCGCCAAACAAGTAGGCATTTTGTGCCAGCGTGTCATTGAACTGCTGGAACTCACACTCACAGAGGGGCAAAGCATCCTCTTAGGTGAATCAAATATCGCACACATGGTTAGACGTCATCCAGAGGACTACGCCCTTTATGGTGAGTATATCCCCGTGATACTGTCGGAGCCTGATTATGTGGCGTTGAATGAGAAAGATGGTTCGATTGAATACGTCAAGGAGATGCAGATAAACACCGTCTATGTCAAGGTAGCTGTCCGGGTATCTGCTCACGGTCAACTGTTCGCACGGTCTGTTTATCGTTTGAACACGAACCGGGTTCAGAACTTTATCAAAAAAGGTACATTGAAACAATACTAAACACAAAAACATGAATTGACAAACTCGGTGATTCTGGTATAATAGACTTGGAAAGAGAACCAGAGGATAGAACAGGCAGCTATCGCCCATCGTTAGGAGATGCGGGAACCGTCACCCCGCCTGATTCTCAGAAAGAAAGAGACCGTTGCAGAAATGCGGCGGTCTTTTGCTATTCATGGAGAAATTATCTGCCCGGCGGATTTTAATAACTTGTTCATAAATAAAATGACGCCTTTATGCTGGAATCGAGTAGTGGGCAAAAATTAGCATTATCAATAAATGTTGCATAAATATGTAATTTTATTGCACAACAAAAGCCCTCGCCACTCGTGAGAATGACAAGAGCTTTCGTGTTTTATGAGCAGGGAATTTTTTGTTAAAAATCCTGTTCACAAAAATTTAATTGTTCTCTGCTTCAAAAAATCAGCCTTTAATTTCGATGGACACGCCAGAAAGATTCTTTTCCATAAAATCGTGATAGCACTTCCACGCTGCTGCATTGTCGTATTTTGCAAGCTGTTCGATGGTGTCCAGAGCGTCAATCATTCGGGGCTGTCCCTCGAAAACATCATGCCCATTTGCTTCAAGCTGGGCAGGGGGCATATTGTTGACGTATGCCTTTGCCGCTTTCGTGTACACGGTCACATTGTCGGCGGTGGTGGCTGTGTCGGGGTAGGCTTTCCGCACAAGCTCCATTGCATTGGTGGCACGGTGCAGCTCGTCCAGAGCGTTGGGCTTTTCGGAATACTGTGCATCATCGTTCAGATCGGAGAAGTAAGTGTGCAACCATGCGCGGATAGCATCACGCTCGTCAAGGTGCAGAGCATCGAACAAGGCTCGCTCCTGCTGGCTGGTGCTGCTGTTGAAGAAATCGCACTGGACTGCAATGCACTTGTGAACTGCCTTTGCGTCCTCATCGTTTAGGGTAGAGGGCAGAGGAGCAATCTCAGTGACGAAATCATAGATTTTTGCGATCACCTTGTCGTCCATTGCGTGGCTGACGTGGGTGTAAATCTCGCTTTCCATCAAAGTGGAATCCTCGTGAATGTCCATCGTGGAGCCATCCTCAAAGCGCACGGTGTTGTCCTCGCTGGCAATGGGACGGTCAAGGGTGTTGAAATCTTCGGACTGCTGATTGTAATTCTTAACCATTGTAAATCTCCTTTGTTCTTATGCTTCGTAGTGATTCAGCCAACTGCGGACGCTGTAAATATTCATCTCCGAAGTGACTGCCCAATTTTCTTTTGCGTCTGCGATGATGAACAAGCCGTCTGCCTTTGCCCGAATGATTTTCAAGCCTTTGCGTCTGGCAATGTTCCGGCACTGGTTCAAAATCTGTTCTTGTTCCATTGTGCGCTCCTTTGCTTCGTTGTGTTTATGATTGATAGGGGCTTGACCCCTGCTTTCGTGGCTGATAGAATGAATCCGGGAAGGGGTTTGCAATCTTTCCCGGCTTGGCTGTCCTGTCTGTTGGCGCAGATGGGGCAGCTTTTTTCATTCCACTTACCATTCGTATTCCTCGAACCGCTGAATTTGCGGATTGAACATGATTCTAGGCTTGCAGCATCGACCCTCTTTGTTTTTGCTCAGAAGAAAAACATAATCTCGTGGGTCGGAATCTTCGCCTGTAATTTTATCGCTGGACAGCAGAATAATAGCATCTGCGTCCTGTTCGATTTGCCCGGATTCTCTTAAATCCGCATTCGTAGGGTTCTGCCCGGACTTCGTAGAATCACGGTTCAACTGTGCCAGCGCAACGACTACGATGCCTGTCGTTTGTGCCAACTCATGCAGAGCGATGGAAGTAGCGGTGATTTGCTGGTAGCGATCACCTGCCTTGCTTTCCCGGACAAGCTGCAAATAATCCACAAAGATAACGTCCGCTTTCACCCGGAGTGCCTGTGCTTTCATCCATGCGGCATTTTTGCCAGCAGCGGAGCGGATGTGCAAGGGCAGATTCAAAAGGTCTGCGGCTTCATCAATCTTGCTGCGAACTTCTTCACCTTTGTTCTTAACGGCAGACAGGGGGACGTGAATCTGGTTTGCGATGATTCGTGCAATCAGGGTGTCCGGGTCTGTTTCAAGCGAGAAGTAAACGACCTTGTGCCCCTCTCGTGCCATGTTGCAAGCCATCTGCAAAGACAGTGCGGTCTTACCTGCGCTGGGTCTGCCGCCAATGATAACAAGATTGCCTTTTGAGATGTGTAGCTCATTGTCCAGCTTGGGCAGACCGGTCTTGATGTACTGGGGCTTATCGTCCATGTGACAGATGTAATTTTTGATGCCATCGCCTACGGTCAGAAAATCATCTTTCTCGCTGTGCAGGTTCAGTGCTTCGCCCATCTGCTGGTAAATATCGGGCAGGTCATCGTATGTGGTGAAATTCTCCACCGACTTAAAAGCGAGGGTTTGGAAACGGCTAACGGCGGCTTGCTCTTGCACTGCTTTTGCCCACGCCTGCATATTTTCTTTGTCAATGCGTACACATTCGGATTCACAAGCGTGTACACAGTCCACAAGCGTCTGTGCTACGTCTGGATGCTGTGCGTTTAGCTCGACTATATCCAGCTCACCTTTAACTGTCCAATAGCCTTGAATCGCCGCAAAAGCAGGTTGCAGTTCTTCCCGAAAGTGTTCGACTTCCAAATCGGGGAGAACTTCGGGGACGACGCTCGGCTTGCAAAGCATCAATGCTCCTAGTAAAACAGATTGAATGTCATTCGTCATACTTCAATATACTCCCTCTCGGCGGGTCTCGCCGGGTTCTTTTGCTGGCTCCACTCCATGCGCTGCCTAATCCAGCGACTAGCAGCAGATTTCCATGCTTTCATTTTGTTTTTGCCTACCATCCAGCCGTTAGAATCATAATAATCCATGAAATTCTCGGCTTCAATGTCGGTGCTGCCCTTTTCGGCAAAGTAGGCTTTTGCTTCGTCTAGGTCTGGTGGAATGAATTTTTGAGAGTGGGATGGTGCGGAAGCACTATCTATTACTCTGTTATTCTTACTCCTATAAGAGACGGTCGTTTTTCCGACTATCTGATGGGCGGATTTCCGACTGTCTGAAATGTCAGACGGTCGTTTTTCCGACTGAGTGAAACTTCTGTCGGTCAGATTTCCGACTGTCTGAGATTCAAAAAGCACCTTGTCGTCCGGGTATCCAACATAGATCGTGTTCGATGATGCCTGATTTCGTCTGCGTTTAATCAGACCAACCTCGTCTAATTCTCGCATACAGGCTTTGGCGGCGGTGTCTTTCTTGTCAATCATCTTGCAGACATCCGCAATAGAGCAGCGAATGAACACACGGCCGTCATTGTCTATCCATTTAATTCCATTGTTTTTAGAAGCAAAAGTGCGGTCGAGTAAATCCATGTAAACCTTTTTGGCTGGCAGACTAATCTCGATCTCATCAAGAAATCGGGGCCAGATTTTGTATAGGGGGCGCTCGGTTTCGGCTGTAATATATTGCAATCGTTGCCGCCCCCTTTATTGCATTCCGCTGACAGCGGTTTCAAGCTCGGCTTTCAGACGCTGCATTTCGTCCACAGCTTCCTGTAAAGACTGGATGCGCTCGGTCTGAATTTTGTCACGCAGAGCCAGATTAACGGCTGCGCTGACGGCGGCGGGCAGGGTGGTGAAATATCTTGCCTGCCGCATTTCGATGCGGTTTGCGCCCCTCTGCGCGGGCTTGCCGATGATGTAACAATTCGGGTCTGCGGTCAGATAATACTCGCCAATAAGATGAATCATTGTTTACTCCCTTCTGTTCGTGGCTCACAGCAGGGGCAAACAACAACAGCCCATCAACGAAACACTTGTGCGTGTCCGGCAATGCAGTGCTAGGACGGCGCATGGATGGATATTCGGACGGTGGAATGTGGCAATTCATGGAACCACCCGGCGGATGCCTGCGACCACTTCCGGCTGTTCCGCCGGGCAGTTATCGCCCTCGCTGAAATACTGTGCAAGGCTGTCGCAGTTGATTAGCCAGCGATTCTCCGCGATTTTTACAAAGCGGACTTTGCCTTGCTTGCACAACTTTCGCAGGTACATTGCGCTGATGCCGAATGCCTTCGCCGCGTCCTTCGTCATCATCATGTGTGGATAGACTACGCTGTCGCCCATGTTCATTCCTCCTTTTCGGCTAACAGGTTTTCAAGTGGAACTCCCAACGCTGACGCAATGCGCCGTGCGCTGTTCGTGCTGATGCTTCTGCCGTTCCGTGCCGACTGTACAGTGGACATCCCACAAAGTGCCTTGCTCGCAAGGTCAAAGCTGGTCAACCGCTGCCGCTTTAGCTCAGTAACAACCCTAACGTCATCCAAAATCATAAACGCCCTCCTTTCTTGAAAATTGGCAAGTGAAATATTTCTTTTGCCTATACGCAGTATAACACAAAATACTACAAAAATCAATATTGCATATTGCAATCATAACGTTTTTTATGTATACTAAGATTGAAAGGAGCGGGCTTATAATGTATGTATCAGGGGAAAAAATAAAAGAATACCGAAAACAGCTTGGTTTGACACAAGTTCAGCTCGCCAAACGTCTTGGAATTACACAAGGAACGCTTGCGCTGTACGAAACAGGAAAACGACATCCTAAAATTGAAACAGTAAAAAGAATCGCAGATGCACTTTGTGTACGGTGGACTGATCTGTGTGAAGAAGTGGATGAACACACACAAGATGTTGCGACAATCGAATATACAGCCAAACTGAAAGAAGATGAAGAAAAAGAGAAGGCCAAATATGAGCGAATGCAAAATGCTGTAAAAATTGCCGGGTATGATTCGCTTGAAGAAGCAATGATAGGAATATCAAAAATATATAAATTGTTGGCTGGTAATTGTGAAGATGAAAACAGCATAGACAAAGAAGAAATGCAGAAGCGAGTTAAAGATATTTTGAAAGCAGTAGATTATTTGGAAAAATTTGGTGATACGTAAAAGAGGGTGAAGAGAATTGGCTGAAATTCAGAAGCGGACGAAAAAGGACGGCACAACGACTTATACTCTCCGTGTCTGCACTGGCGAACTGAACGGCAAAAAAGTACGGGCGACTCGGACAGTGACCCCTCCGCCGGGGCTGACTGAAAAGAAGCTGAAGAAGTGGATTGACGATGAAGCGTCCAAATTTGAAGATGAAGCCAGAGGCGGCAAGCTGCTTCTGGCTAATATGACCGTTGCGGAGTTGCTAGATAGATTCATGAATGAATACGGCAAACAAAATTTGAAACCGCGCACACTGTACGACTATCAACTCTTAATCCCTAGAATCAAGGCAGGGCTTGGACACCTCAAAGTGAAAGATGTCACTCCGTTGCACATTACGAAATTCTATGCCAACCTTGCAGAATCCAACGTGCGGCAGGATAGCAGTTACACGGCAAGCAAAGCCCTGTTGGATGCGTTCCCACGCGGCAAACGGCAGGATACAATAAAGAAGTCAGGTGTTTCTGAACGCACGTTTGCGAGTTTGTGCGGTGGCTCTGCGGTCAGCCGGAGAACTGCTCTTGCTGTGGCAGAAGCGGCAGGGATTCCGTTTTCAAAGGCTTTCAACGTACACACGAAGAATGACGGCAAGCTGGGCGGCTCTACACAAGCGCACTATGCGCGGCTGCTGTCCTCTGCATTTCAAAGGGCGGTTTATTGGGGCGTGATTCCTGCGAACCCCTGTGACCGATGCGAGAAGCCAAAGGCAGGAACGGCAGAGATTCAAACGCTAACCGAAGATGAAGCAAGGAAGCTCTTGAAAGCTCTGGAAGAAGCACCGCCGATGCTCTCGACTGTTGTACAGCTTGCCTTGCTAACAGGGTGCAGACGTGCGGAGCTGGCTGGTTTGCGGTGGTCTGACATAGACCTCGACAGCGGCATTGTAGCCATTAACCGCAATCTGCAAGTCATTCCCGGACAGGGTGCGACCTTTACCACGCCCAAGACAAAGAAAAGCCATCGTTTCGTTAGAATCGGCCCAGATGCAATCCAGCTATTGAAGGAATGGCAGCGTGTCCAGAAAGCACAGCGTTTCCAGATGGGAGACCAGTGGGCGCAGACTGTACAAATCGAGGACGGCAAAACTGTGCGAAATGACATGGTTTTCACACGCTGGAACGGCGAACCGATTGACCCGCACACATTTACCACGCAATTCTCCGACTTTGTGAAAGCTAACGGTCTGCCCTCTGTGCATTTCCACTCGCTGCGTCATACCTGCGCCACGCTGCTGATAGCTGGGCATACTCCCATTGCAGAAGTATCGCACCGACTGGGGCACAGCCAAATCAGCACGACTTTGGACATTTACACCGATGCGGTAGCGTCCGCTGATGCAAAGGCAGCAAGCGATCTGGAAAACATCTTCGGACGGCTGAAAGAACAGAACCAGACCGAAGAACCGATAAAGTATCACGCATAAAAGCAAAGGACAGCCCACAAGTGACCGTGCAGGTCTGTGGACTGCCCTTTTTATTTTGCTTTGGAAAATTTCGCCTTTTTGTTTGGGCGGGGTGGATTCGGCTATAACCGCATGGGGTGGGGGTGATGTCCATATACCCCGCCGGGTGGTGGTGTATCCTCTATGGCTTTCCCTCACTCTCCGCTGCTCTCCACCGCCTGTGCGTGAGTATCTATCGCTTCTGTATGGCTTGCATCCTGTTTATAGGACTGCTGGAATGTGGGAATTTTGTGGGAATCCCACAAAGAATAAGCAAGCACACACTGAAACACTGAATATAAAAATAAACGTAGAATCTATATAATATTGTTCGTGCGAACACCCTGCAAATCGTTTGAAAACCAATTTGTAATCAGTGGGTTGCAGGTTCAACTCCTGTCACCAGCTCCAAGAAAAACCGCTCAGGAACGCTGATTCCTGGGCGGCTTTTGCTGTAAAGCGGGAAATGACGGGCCTGCGGATGGCCCGAAAGAAGGAACGCGCCAGCGCCGGTCCATGCAGGGGAAGGCCGCGGGCAGCCAAACAAACGAACGATAAGCGAACAAACGAGCCAACAAAACCGGAGCCGGGGTGCTGCCTGCCGGGCAGCGCAAAAATCTGAAAATCTGGACGAAAAATATTGACAAACTACTGAACCGGTGGTAATATATACAGGCAGTCCGCAGGACAGCAAAAAGTGAATATGGGCGTGTTCCCGAGTGGCCAATGGGGACAGACTGTAAATCTGCTGCTTTCAGCTTCGGTGGTTCGAATCCACCCGCGCCCACCAAACAAGAAAAATCCGAACCTATTTCCGATTGGAGAAGGGTTCGGATTTTTCGTTTTCTTCGGGTACAACAACGAAGGCTCCCGTGGACGGCGCAAAACTCCGATACCTTGTCATAGACCGTAAGCCAATAACAAGATTTGGAGGGTATGATTATGAAGTACGATGAAAGAGCCTGCAAGTTTAATATGGACACTGGCTGCGTGGAGTTGATTCTCCGGGATGGGAGAAAGATTTCCATTGACTGCACCGGGGTCGAGGACGAATTGGACGTGACCATGGCGCAGAGGTCAGAGTTAGATTACCTCATTTATAATGACCCATTGGGCTATGCAGATTTGATTCTGAACGGTGACCCGGAGAAATATTTGAAGAATGTGGCTGGAAGCCATGGGCTAGAAGATTAAGGGCAAAAAAATAAGAGGTGCGCCCAACTGGACACACCTCGGCGAGATACATCTATGTAAGGCAGGGCGTTCCCCCTCTCTGGGAGCGTCCTGCTGTTTTTATGCTGCAACAGGCAACGCTTTTAGAGTTTCCTGTTCTTTCAGCCATTCCTCATATTCACGCTGGCCTTCTTCGCTGTTGAAAAACTCAACCATGGAGGGATAAAAGCAGCGTGCAAGGGTTTTGATGGCTTCATCCGGGTAACCGGATTTGTTTGACTTCTTCTTTTTGTTCAAATGGTATCCTCCGAAAATCAAAGTTCCATATCCTGCCCACGCTTACGGTTTCGCTGCGGCGCATTCACAGTGCGCTCCTGCTTGGGGGCAAGAATCTTTTCCAGGAAGTCGCGCACCAGTTCCGGCGCACGGTGGAGCGCGTCCAGATAGGGCTTCACTTCATACCAGAGTTCATGATACTTTTGACCCCAATGAGCAGCTTCCTTCTTGGCGGTGGAAAGTTCTTCTTTCA
>ERZ1034973.573-NODE-573-length-25304-cov-78.312646_pt1 | contig 25304 bp, 21 predicted proteins | sample MGYA00520686_ERZ1034973 | MGnify/ENA primary metagenome ERZ1034973 (study PRJEB33766, sample SAMN09781775) | gut metagenome | biome: gut microbiome | host: Homo sapiens | place: Madagascar | study: EMG produced TPA metagenomics assembly of the PRJNA485056 data...
TACAGCCAATTTAGTGGGTATGGCAAGGATGCCATACCCTCCTACTATATGTAAATATTATTCTGAACTGTTACTTATTTAAGAGTATTTTATATGTGTATATGTGTAAAAAAGTTTGGTGGTTATTTCAGAAACTCGTAAATTTGCGGCAACAGAACTTGAAACAATATGACTACAAATACAACCCAATTAACCGACGACGAGATTCTCGAAGGATTTCGTAATGCCAACGAGCACATCGTAAAAGATTATTTCTACGGCTATTGTCGTGTTGCCTACTGCATCTACGACAAACGATACGACTTGCAGCATAAGCCTGGCATGGACTTCTTCTCTCTTGCGCACGAGTATTATCTGGCTTTGTGCAAGCACGACTTCCAGCAGCTTGAAGACCGTAAGCCTTCAATGTCGCTCAAGACATGGATGGTAAATGGATTTCGCTTCTTGCTTCTCGACAAGCTCAAGGATGTTGATAAAGAGCATCGTTTCGAGAGTTTTGAGGCTCGTCAGGAGCGCACACGTATTGGCTTTGATGTGGTGGATAATGAGTTTGCTGCCGACTTCCGTCATACCATCAACGAGATTTGTCTGAAGTTTTATGGTCGCGACAGCAAGAATTCCATTATTCTGCAGATGCTCTTTATCGAGGGGTTCAAAGGCAAGGAGATTGGAGCGCAGTTGGGTATGAGTGCGTCTGCCGTAACCCAACGTTACAACAAAATGATGCACGACGTTGTGGTGCCTTACTTCAAACGTTATTTTGTTGCCAACGAGTATGGCGCGTCGCCAATGTCAAGGTCTGACATCATGTGCGAGGCTATGCCAAATCAAATGGATTATAATACAAAAGATATGGATAGAATAACACAACAGCGCATCACTCCCGAGTGGATTGACAGCCTTAAAGAGAATGAGGTATTTGTATTCGGCAGCAATCTTGCTGGTATGCATGGTGGCGGAGCGGCACGTGTGGCACGCTTGCGTTTTGGTGCAATAATGGGGCAGGGTGTAGGCATGCAAGGCCAAAGCTATGGCATACCTACAATGCAAGGAGGTGTTGATACTATTCGTCCTTATGTCGACGAGTTTATCAACTATGCCAAGGCTCATCCCGAAAAGCATTTCCTTGTAACGCCAATTGGATGCGGCATTGCCGGATTCGAGCCTGAGGATATTGCCCCATTGTTTGAGGAGGCACGACAGGTGCAGAACGTCAGCCTGCCTGAAAGCTTTTGGAAAGTGCTGTAAGGTAAATAATAATGTAATATATATATAATGTATATATATAATAAGGTGTGCACCTTATGTTTCTCTTTCTTGTATAGAAACATGTAGTGCACACCCTTTTCTTTTTATTTCTCCTTAAAATAGCTTCCTTCCGGCATCGCGCAGTCAGAAGCCATGCACATATTGAAGCGTTCTCTTGATTTTCTTTCGCGTCTGAACATCTCTTCTGTGCCTTTTGCATCCTCGCAGAACGATAGATGATTGTCTATGCCCATGTCGGCAGCCATGCCTTCAACGTCAAGGTTGTCGGTACCTATAAACGTAAAGGTCCAGCCTTGCTTCTTAAGCTTGTCTATAAGATTCTTTATCATCTTGAGATTATACTCCTCGCTACAGTTCTCCTCGCCATCCGTAATAATGGTCACCAGCACCGAATCCTCGTCGGTTGTCTGCGCGTTTATCTTTGCTATGCCCATTCCAATAGCGTCGTACAGAGGTGTTGCACCGCCCGGATTATATTCGTCGCGTCCAAGTTTGTGGGCCATATCGGCTGTAACGTTGTCGTATATCAGGCGCTTGTGCGAACTGTCAAACGTTATCAGCGTAACGTGCTGCTCAAGTTCCTTGTGTGTCATTTGCATCTTGCCGATTGTCTCAAGTGTCTCGTTGATGCCCATAAGAGCCTGCTTCTGGATTATTGCCATGCTGCCACTCTCGTCTACTACCAATAGATTAAATACTCGTTTCATAATTCTTGTGTGTTTTAAAAGTTCTACTTATATCCCTTAAAAGAAATATGATGCAGAAAAATTAAGCTGTCCACACAAAAAAAACGATATTTTATCTGTTATTCGTATTTCTTGTGGAATATCAGCAAGCATATTGCGCCTGCCAAAGCCATTGGCACACCTATAAGTGCCGGATAGTTGTAGCCCAATCCTATTGATACTGGTAAGCCTCCAAGGAATGCTCCAAGGGCGTTGCCAAGGTTGAAGGCTGCCTGTATACAGCAACCTCCAAGCATCTCGCCTCCTTCACTATGCTTTACTATAAGATATTGCTCTGGCGAGCCTATACCGAAGAGGCAAGCGCATATGCCAAACATCAGTATGGCTGATATATATCCGTTTGACGACAGAAAGAATGTTGCCAACAATGCAAGTGCCGCTATCAGCTGCAAGTAGAATGTGAATCGTCCTGGCTGAATGCGGTCGGCTACAAACGCACTTACCTGGTTGCCCACAACCATACCAAGTCCTGCAAGAATCATAAGTAGCGATATGCTTGCAGCGCTGAATCCTCCATTCACTTGCAATAATGGCGATATGTAGCTAAACCAACACAGTATGCCTCCGTTACCAAGGAACGTGGCGGCTATGATTAGCCATGGGGCAGGACTGTGCATAAATCTGAATTGTGCCTTCATGCCGTTGTTGGGCAATGCCTCTACATCTGGCACCCAGCGGTATATCATATATAATGTAACGAGAGCCATCATGGTAGACATGGCAAATGGCATGCGCCATGAGATGATATGGCTTAGGAATGTTCCCAGCGGAACTCCTATAAGATTGGCAAAGGGCATGCCGGCACACATCATGGCTACTGCTTTGGTGCCCTTGCCTTTATCGGCTATCTTTACTGCCACTATTGCGCCCGTACCAAAGAAGGCTCCGTGGGGCAGACCTTGCACAAAACGGGCGCATAGCAACAAACCGTAGCTTGGAGATATTGTGGCAATAGCTGAGCCCAAGGCTATGAGCGACGAAAGAAACAGCAGTATGTTTCTTGGACGATACTTGTGCATGAATATCAGCGAGAATGCACCGACGCACACGCCTAAGGCATAAATCGAAATAAGATGTCCGGCTTGTGGTATCGATACTCCCATGTTGTGTGCCACATCCGTCAATATTCCTTCAATTATAAACTCGGCTATGCCAAGGGTGAAGGTGCCCAAGGCAAGGGCGAATAGTCCTTTCTTCATAAATCTATGTCTTTTTATGATGCAAAGTTAATCAATTAATTTTTATACATTATATGTATAAGTGTAGTTCTTACACGTTATATGCGTTTAATGATTTAAAATAAGTAGACTTCTGGTTAAAGAAAATAAAATATTGAAATATTTACAAATTTGTTTTGTTCATATAAATATCTTTTGTATCTTTGCATTGTGAATAAGAAAAACAGGTAAATGTAATAAAGAAAAATAAGAAATGAACAACAAAGAAGCAATAGCACGACTTACTGAGCATGGCATAAAGCCATCTGTACAACGCATAGCTATAATGCACTACCTGCTCACACACTTCACCCATCCAACGGTGGATGATGTTTATCGCGGACTTTGCTCCAAGATACCCACGCTCAGTCGAACTACGGTTTACAATACGTTGCGCATGTTTTCCGAGAACAACGCGGCACAGATGATTACCATAGACGACCATCGGGTGTGCTACGATGGAAACATCAACGCACATGCTCATTTCTATTGCAATCGCTGCCGACGTGTATACGACATCTTCGACGAGGTTTCTCCTCTGTTGTCGTGCAAGGAGATAGGCGGACATCAGGTTAGCGACGTGCAACTCTACTATAAAGGCATTTGCAAAGAGTGTCTTGAAAAGGATAATCAGAATATGGAGGAATGCTCAAGCCAAATTAGCTAACCTCCTTATAAACAATAACATTATACAATAACTTAAAAAACAATAACATTATGAAGAAGAAGTTTATTTGCACAGTATGTGGTTATATTTATGAAGGTACAGAGGCTCCTGAGAAGTGCCCAGTTTGCAAGGCTCCTGCAAGCAAGTTTAAGGAACTTGACGACCCAACAGAAGGTCCTGCCTTCGCTACAGTACACACTCTTGGCGCTGCACGTAAGGAAGAAGCCAATGCCGAGATGATTAAGGATCTTGAGGCTCACTTTAATGGTGAGTGCGGCGAGGTTGGTATGTATCTTGCAATGAGCCGTCAGGCCGATCGCGAGGGATATCCAGAGATTGCTGAGGCTTTCAAGCGCTATGCTTTCGAGGAGGCAGAACACGCAAGCAAGTTTGCTGAGCTCCTTGGCGATGTATTAAAGGATACAAAGAGCAACCTTGAGGCTCGTATCGCTGCCGAGCGTGGTGCTTGCGAGGATAAGTTCCGCATTGCAAAGAACGCTAAGGCTGCTGGCATGGACGCTACACACGATACCGTTCATGAGATGGCTAAGGACGAGGCTCGCCACTGCGCTGGCTTCATGGGCTTGTACAAGCGTTACTTCGGTAAGTAAATTATACTTTAAAGGTATATATAACTGGTTTGGGAGACAGACTTCAATTTGGAGTTTGGCTCCCTTTTTTTGATTTCTAAGGTTTTATCATGCTTAATTTTTATTAACTACTAACATAAATCGCTCATACTAACAAAATTTTTGTAACTTTGCATTCTATATGTATCTTGTAGCAGAATTAAAACAAGTTTATATAATTAATTAAATGAAACAGTACAAATTAGTGAACAATGTGCTTGGCTGGCTTACCTTCTTGGTTGCAGCCTTCGTGTATTGTTCGACAATTGAACCGACAGCCAGCTTTTGGGACTGTCCTGAATTCATTACTACCGGCTATAAGCTGGAAGTAGGTCATCCGCCTGGAGCGCCATTTTTTATGCTCACGGCCAATCTATTCTCTCAGTTTGCTAGCGATCCGTCTCAGGTAGCTCGCATGGTTAACACAATGAGTGCGTTGCTTAGTGCTACCACCATTCTGTTCTTGTTCTGGAGCATAACGCACCTCGCACGCAAGCTCATTGTTAAGGATTGGAACGAGATGACCACCGGCAAGATGATTGCTATACAGGCATCTGGCTTGGTAGGCGCACTTATCTATACCTTCTCCGACACCTTCTGGTTCTCGGCTGTAGAAGGCGAGGTTTATGCCTATTCATCGGCATTCACAGCCATTGTATTCTGGCTTATCCTTAAGTGGGAAGACCATGCCGACGAGCCTCACAGCGACCGTTGGCTTGTGCTTATTGCCTATATGACCGGTCTTTCTATAGGTGTTCACCTTCTCAACTTGCTTTGTATTCCGGCTATAGTGCTTGTTTATTGCTATCGCCGCTATCCACACATTGAGCTTAAGGGTTCGCTCTTGGCATTGGTTGGTTCTTTTGTCATCGTTGCAGGCGTTCTCTATGGTGTAGTACCTGGAATCATTACTGTAGCCGGATGGTTTGAACTGCTGTTTGTCAATCAGTTAGGTTGTCCGTTCAATACTGGCGAGATTATCTATATCATTCTGCTTGTAGCCATCGTTATATGGGCTATTTACGAGTCGTATGTCGATCGCAACTTCAAGCGTCAGAACATCTCGTTCACTCTCTCGGTAGGTATGCTTGGCATTCCTTTCCGTGGAACAGAGTGGGGTGCTGCTATCATTGGCATCATCATCCTTGTGGCTATCTATTTTGGCTTAAGCTATCGCCGCAAGGTAGAGAAGCAGCTTGTGCCAGTCATTTCGGCCCGCTTCAAGAATACAGCCCTCTTGTGTATGCTTATGCTTATGATTGGCTATTCAAGCTATGCGGTTATCGTTATCCGTTCGGCAGCCAACCCGCCTATGGATCAGAATTCGCCCGAGGACGTCTTCACCCTTGGTTCATATCTTAGCCGCGACCAGTATGGCGACTCGCCTTTGGTTTACGGTCAGGCATACACATCGCAGGTGGCTTTCGATGTCGATGGCAACATGTGCATTCCTAAGCGCAAGGAAGGCGCTCCTATATGGCAGCGCAAGGAGAAGGCTTCGCAAGATGAGAAGGATTCTTACTTCGTGGTTTCTCACAAGGACAAACTGGTATATGCTCAGAATATGCTGTTCCCACGTATGCACTCTTCGGCTCACGCACAGGCATATGAGAGTTGGCTTGGAGGTGTTCAGGGCAACGAGGTACCTTACGACCGTTGCGGCGAGATGGTTACTGTCAAGATGCCTTCACAGTGGGACAACATACGTTTCTTCCTTTCTTACCAATGCAACTTCATGTATTGGCGCTACTTTATGTGGAACTTCGCCGGACGCCAAAACGATATGCAGGGCAATGGCGAGCCTGAGCATGGCAACTGGATTACCGGTATCTCGTTTATCGACAACTGGATGTTGGGCGACCAAAGCAAGATGCCTCAGGAGCTTAAGGACAACAAGGGACACAACGTGTTCTATTGCTTGCCGCTTTTGCTTGGTCTCATCGGACTCTTCTGGCAGGCTTGGCGCGGACAACGTGGCATACGCCAGTTCTGGGTGGTATTCTTCCTGTTCTTTATGACGGGTCTTGCCATCGTGCTATACCTTAACCAGACTCCGCAGCAGCCACGTGAGCGCGACTACGCTTATGCCGGTTCGTTCTACGCATACGCTATTTGGTGCGGTTTGGGCGTGCTTGCTATCTACGATATGCTTAAGAAGCGCGTCAAGGGCAACGAGGTTGCACTTGCGGGTATTGTAGGTGTTGTGTGCCTGCTTGTACCTATTCAGATGGCATCGCAGACATGGGACGACCACGACCGTAGCGGACGTTATACATGCCGCGACTTTGGTCAGAACTACCTGATGACTCTTCAGGACAAGGGCAATCCTATCATCTTCACCAATGGAGATAACGATACCTTCCCGCTCTGGTACAATCAGGAGACTGAGGGTGTGCGTACCGACGCTCGTGTATGCAACCTTTCTTACTTGCAGACCGACTGGTACATCGACCAGATGAAGCGTCCTGCCTACGATTCACCTTCGGTTCCTATCTCATGGCCACGTCTCGACTTCTGCTCTGGTACTAACGATTATGTCCAGGTAGACCCGTCCCTCAAGCAGCAGGTACTCGATTTCTATGCTAAGCATCCTGCTGAAGCTAAGGCTCAGCTTGGCGACAATCCGTTCGAGCTCAAGAATGTGCTTAAGTATTGGGTACGCTCTAAGGATGACGAAACACATGTTATACCTACCGACACTCTGTATCTCACCATCGATAAGGAAGCTGTTAAGAAGAGTGGTATGCTTATGGCAAGCGACACAATACCCGACCATATGATTATCTCGCTCGCTGGCAAGCGTGCCCTTTACAAGAACGACCTCATGATGCTCGAGATGCTTGCTCAATGCAATTGGACTCGTCCTCTGTATGTGGCTACAACTGTAGGTTCTGAAAACTATATGAACCTTGGCGACAACTTCGTTCAGGAGGGTCTGGCCTACCGCATCACTCCGTTCACAACCAACAAGAATGGAGCCAAGAACTTTGATACGGAGAAGACATATAACAATGTAATGAACCGTTATAAGTTTGGTGGACTCGAAACTCCGGGCCTATATCTCGACGAGACAGTTATGCGTATGTGCTTCACCCATCGTCATCTCTTTGCGCAGCTTGCTTTGCAACTCATCCAGGAGGGTAAGAACGACAAGGCTCTTAAGGCTTTGCGCAAGTGCGAGAAGGTGCTGCCCAACTATAATGTGCCTTATACATTCATGTCTGGCTCTGCCGATATTGCCCGCGCTTATGCTATGTTGGGCAAGAAAGCCGATGCTAAGCGTGTGCTGATGCAGGTTTGGGACAATGCCAAGGGATATGCCGACTATTATGTTCAGCTCACTGGCCCGCGTTTCGACCTTTGCCAGAACGACCTCATGCGCCAGCTCTACATCATGCAGAGCATAGCAGACATTATGCAGCTTGCTGACACAAAGCAGGCTGAAAAGTGGTCTGGCGTGGCTAATGCAATATATAGAATGTATCAAGCAAAAGGCGGACAGCCGTTCGAAGAAAGATGATAATTGAACAACCCGCTATGTGGTTGCGATGGTTATTTCCAAGTGCAACCTGGAGAATGGATCATACAGAGCGCTCGGTATACATTACATTTGACGATGGACCTATACCCGAGTCTACTCCTTTCATTCTCCAAACACTGGCGGAGTTTGGTGTTCGTGCCACGTTCTTTATGGTGGGCGACAATGTGCGCAAGTATCCCGAGCTGTATAAGCAGATAGTTGCAGCCGGTCATCAAGTAGGTAATCATACCTATCACCACCTTGGCGGATTCAAACATCTTGCTAAGACGTATATAGATGATGTGGAACGGGCCAACGACCTTATAGGCTCGCACCTGTTTCGACCGCCTCATGGATGTATGACACATACAGAGTTTCTTTGGCTTAAGCGTAAGTATCGCATCGTGATGTGGGATCTTGTGACACGCGACTATTCCAAGTGGCTCACCGCCGACGAGGTTTACGACAATGTGCGCAAGTATGCACGCAACGGTTCAATCATTACTTTTCACGATTCGCTAAGGAGTATAGGCAAACTCCGCACGGCACTTCCACGTTCGTTGAAATGGCTCAAGGACCAGGGCTTTGAGTTTAAGACATTCGAATAAGAGTGTGCCAAAACAAGAATGTACAGATAACCAGTAATTGTCTTCGTATGGATAAGAAACAATTATCTCTAAAAATAAAAGCCGAGGCTAAGAACCTCGGCTTTTTTGCATGTGGCATAGCTAAAGCCAATGCCGTTGACCCGGATGTTGTGGCTTCGTACAAGAAGTGGATAGGCCAGGGTGGGCATGCCACTATGGCATATCTCGAGAACTATCCCGACAAGCGTTTCGACCCACGCTTGCTTATGGATGGCTTGCAGAGTATAGTGTCGGTGGCACTGAATTATGCGCCTGCCAATACATTGCCGCAGGGCGAACCACAGTTTGCAGCTTACGCTCTTGGCAAAGACTATCACGATGTAGTTAAGGGCAAGTTGCGTCAGTTGGCCGAGACACTTGGCTTCGACGTGTATCGTGCCTTCTGCGACTCGGCTCCAGTACTTGAGCGTTATTGGGCTGTTAAGGCAGGTCTGGGTTGGACAGGTCGCAACCATCAGCTCATAATCCCACATGCCGGTAGCATGTTCTTCCTTGGCGAGCTGTTTTTGCCTATAGAACTATGCTATGACGAGCCAATGCCATCGCGTTGTGGCAAATGTCATGCGTGTGTAGATGCGTGCCCTACCCATGCTTTATCTTTTGTTGACAACACAGCAAAGACTCAGTTCGACGCCCGCAACTGTCTCAGTTATCAAACTATCGAGAATCGTGGCGACATCCCTTCCGACCTATCCGACAAGATGGGCGATACTATCTACGGTTGCGACCGTTGTCAAACGGCCTGTCCATGGAATCGCTTCTCCCAACCCACCGATATTCCCGAGCTACAGCCTACTGACGAACTCCTCAACATGAAGCGAGAGGATTGGCTCTTGCTTACCGAAGAAGACTACCGCCGATTGTTTAAAGGTAGCGCCGTTAAAAGGGCAAAATACTCGGGTCTGATGAGGAACATTCACGAGGCACTCGACTAAGCCCTCAACCGCTTCCTAATCTCCTCTCCAAGCATTATATATTACTTGCCATTTTAATATAATATAAATGGGCAAGTAATATAATATAAATGGGCAAGTAATATAATATAAATGGCAAGAGAATATATATTACTTGAGGATTACTATTTTTACGTGATATTCTTATTAAAGATCGTATCATTGTATACACGCAAAATCAAGGACGGACGCATACATATAACCAAGCCTATCAACTTCCATTGTGCGATTTACAATATAATTTTGAAAAACGTATAACTTCATGTTCTTTTTACCGCTTTTTTATAAATTGTTTTAGTCTTTTTTGTAGTGAAGTATTTTCATTTGTTTGCTAAAATACCGTAAGTCTTAGATGTAAACTTACGCTTTATAGAATATAATGTGTATCTTTGCAGAAGAAAGGCGGCGGCTCGGCAATTGAAGCGAGCTTCATTGCCGAGCCTTGCACTTTCTTTGCATATCGAAATACTTTAAATATGGCAAATCGTGATTTGAACAGGCTAAAAGTTGTGCTTGCAGAGAAAAAACGGACTAACCGTTGGCTGGCAGAACAACTCGGAAAAGACCAAACCACCATATCTAAATGGTGTACAAATTCAAGTCAACCAGACTTGGCAAGTCTGATGATGACTGCAAAAGTGTTGAATGTAGAATTGACCGACTTGGTTCGGTTCGAAGAATTTAAAAATGAAAAATGATGGAACAGAATAAGAAAGAATTGCTCATGGAGCAAGTTGATAAAATAAATGAGGTTATTTCAACCCTCTAGGAAAACTTTGCGCAGGAAGATATTGCAGATGAAATCAACTTTCTGTCAGTAGTAAGTGGTAACTTAAAAGATCGGGCTGAAAAATAAGAATGACAGAGCAGAAAAATATACAAAATACGCAAGCCAACTTAGACTTGAATGGTGAATCTTGGGTAAATAGAGAGTTCTCTTATCCCAAAAGGACGATACGCCTTGCTACTTCATTTAGTGGTATAGGTGCGATTGAGTATGCCTTTAAAAGATTAAACCTTAATGCTGAAATCGTTTTTGCAGGAGACATTGATGCCAATTGCAAAAAGGCATACTTCGCAAATTACAATATATCGGAGGGACAGTGGCATACTGATATTCACGATTTTGATGCAAAGCCATACAAAGGAAAAGTTGACTTATTTGTCGGTGGTGCACCATGCCAAGCATTCTCGATTGTTGGCGAGCAACGTGGATTTGATGATACAAGAGGAACTTTGTTCAGAGAATTTGCCAGAGTTGTTAAAGAATGCCAACCTAAAGTATTTATTTTTGAAAATGTACAGGGATTGTTTAAGCACGACCAAGGTCGCACTTGGGAAGTTATCTATAATACTTTCAGCAATTACTGTGGTTATGATGTACATTATCAGTTACTAAATGCAAGGGATTATGGAATTCCTCAAACAAGGGAACGATTATATTGCATAGGTTTTAAAAAGAAAACAAAGTTTAAATATCCGGCTCCAATTCCTTTGAAATACAAAATGTATGATTTTCTTGAAGATTATATAAATTGTGAGTATTATGATCCAAATAGTGGCATGAAGATATTAACTTCAGATGAGGTGCATCGTCAAGCTATTATTCATGGTTCTGCCTCTGAAGAGTTTAACGACTTTGTCTTTCCTGTGAAAGAAATAGACGATAAATATTATCTTTCTGAAAAAGTGGCTAAATATGTTCTCTGTCCAGGTACAAAAACATTTAAGACTCCAATAAAGACAGACTTAGATATTGCAAGACCGCTTTTACAATCTATGCATAAAATGCATCGTGCAGGGGTTGACAATTATGTTACATATAATAAAAAGAAAGGAATTAATGGCTTAAGAAAGCTTACACCAAGAGAGTGCCTGCGGCTTATGGGATTCAAAGATGATTTCAAGATAGCTGTAAGCAACACGTCTGCTTATATGGAAGCAGGTAATAGTATTGTAGTTGATGTCCTTATTGCTTTGTTAAAACAATTGGACATTACGAAATATGGAATAGAACGAAATGAAAAATAAGTACTCTGACATACAAAATACAAGTGCTAATATTGATACTACTTTTGATTGGCGCCTTCGTGAATTCTCTTACCCAAAGAGAACTATAAGGCTTGCTACATCATTCAGTGGTATTGGTGCAATTGAACATTCATTACATCGTTTGGGATTGAAATGTCAAATACAATTTGCTGGAGACATTGATGAAAATTGCAAAAAGGCTTATTTTGCCAATTATCCCATAACAGAAGAACGTTGGCACACTGATGTTCATGATTTTGACGCAAGTCCATATAAGGGGAAAGTTGATCTTTTCGTCGGTGGAGCTCCTTGTCAAGCATTTTCCTTACGAGGTAAGCATGGTGGATTTGAAGATACAAGAGGAACGTTATTTCGAGAATTCGCTCGTATTGTTATTGAATGCCAACCAAAAGTGTTTATCTTTGAAAATGTCAAAGGTATGCTAAGTCATGACAAAGGTAAGACATGGAAGATTATAAAGGAAACATTTGAAAATGACTGTGACTACGATGTATATTACCAAGTTTTGAATGGAAAAGACTATGGAATACCTCAAAGTCGTGATCGTATATACTGCATAGGATTTAAGAAGGAAACAAAGTTTAAATTTCCTGCGCCAATTCCTTTGAGTAAGAGAGTGTATGACTATCTTCAAAAAGATTTTGATAAGAGATACCTTCTCAAACAAAAGGGAGTGAACTTTATAACGAGAAGTATAAATTACCAAAAAAGTTATACACAAATCAATGGAGACGTACTTCTTTGTCAAAAACGAAACCAACAGTTTAACTGGCATGGAGATTTTGTGTTCCACCCTAAAACGACAGATGACGCAAGTACGCCTTTAACAGATAATAATCTCTTTGCTATAGGTGATTTTGAGGAAAGCTATTACATTGGCAAACATGCAGAAAAATATGCAATAAAATCACTTGGAAACGATATTGAAGAGATGATGAATGTTGAACCAAATAAAGTAGATTGCAATTACGGACGATTTAGAAAAATGACACCACGTGAATGCCTTCGTCTTATGGGATTTGATGATTCATTCAAAATTGTTTGTTCTGACACAGAGACATATAAACAAGCAGGCAATAGTATCATAGTTGATGTACTAATTGCATTACTTAAGCAAATGGATATAACAAAATACGGATATAATGGCTGACATAATATGCAGATGGCGGAACGCCACACCGAAGACTGTTTGTGAGTTTGTCCGACAATTGCCTCACGAAAAGTTAAGTGCGGAAGAATTTAGATTTCGTATGGGAAATGAATTCTTCCGTACCGCCTATCAATTGGCATGTCAATTAGGACTATATTTTGAAGATGCAGACAATTACATACCGCGTTTTACCCATAATATAACAGAAGACGAAGCAGAGGAGTATTTAGAGCATTGGATTCTATGCTATTATGCTCCTAATCCTTTTACTAAAAGTTTGAAAGGATTAGATACGCCCGTTTATGTAGTAGAGAAACTTGTAGAGTATCTTGAGCAGCACAACTCATCGGCTAAGCTAAAAGAGGCATTAACATCAATATTCAAAGACCCAATGGGAAATTTGGACATTATGACAAATGCGTTGAATCATTATTCGAGAGTAATTTCTGTAAAAGATGGCAATGCAAAATTAGAAACTAATTATAAAGACTATATGAAACAGATGCCAAATAGAAATGACAAAGAGGCTTTCTTTAAAAATTTCGATACAATAAAGCATAATGGTGAGATTCTGAAAGGCATTCTTGATAGTGATTATCGCCCCTACATCACAGCAATCAAGTCAAAGCCATTCCTTCTGCTTGCTGGCATCTCTGGTACAGGCAAGAGCCGTATCGCGAGAGAGTTGGCAAGAGCTTGTTGGGATGAGGGCACGGAAGAGTATAATGCTCAGAAGCCGAAGAACTTCCAAATGGTGCAGGTGAAGCCTAATTGGCACGACTCAAGCGACTTGATAGGTTATGTAAGCCGAGTAAGTGGAAAAGCGGAGTATGTGGCAGGCGATTTCCTCCGCTTTGTAGCCAAGGCATGGGAAGACAAGGATACGCCCTATTTCCTTTGCTTGGATGAAATGAACCTTGCCCCTGTTGAGCAGTATTTCGCAGAATACCTCAGTGTGGTGGAGTCGCGCAAGAGCCACGAAGACGGCACTGTGACAACCGACCCTATACTTGAAAAGGTGGACGAGGAATGGTATTTCAACCTGACAGCTTCGCTGACGACAGACGAGGATGTTAGAAAGCAGTTCAACGAAAGTGGAATCTGTATTCCGCAGAATCTTATCGTTGTCGGCACAGTTAACATGGACGAAACGACATTCTCATTCTCACGCAAGGTGCTCGACCGTGCCATGACCATTGAAATGAACGATGTGGACCTGCATGGGGGACTGACAGAGCGTAATGAAAAGATTGGCAAGTTGGGCAAGGCTGAATTGATAGGCAATGCCGTGGAAGGAGTAGATGTATATGCAGACAACAAGGACGTTTGCGAAATAGTGCTTACTTATCTTGACGCAGTAAATGCTGTGCTGAACGGAACTCCATTCAAGGTAGCCTACCGAACACGTAATGAGTTCTTGCTGTATGTGGTAAATAACCTGCCATACGACAAGGATGAGAACGATAAAGAATTGGAACAAGGATATGTCGTGGCACGTGCTTTGGACGAGATAACGAGCATGAAGGTTTTGTCGCGTATTGAAGGTGATGACACCAAAGTAAGCGACGACTTCCTCAACCTACTGAGCAAGACCATAGAAGATGGGCTAAAAGCGGTATCGGGCGAAGAACATACCATATCATCTATATCCTTGGCGAAGCTGAAGGAGATGAAGGCAAAACTTGCATCGGGATATACAAGTTTTTGGAGTTAAAATATTAACAAGAACACGCATGGCAAAAATAAATGTAAATGACACACCTGTCACTGTCATCTACCACAATGACAACGACTATATATCTTTGACGGATATTGCTAAATACAAGAGCAACGAACCTGCTGCGGTAATCTCTAATTGGATGCGAAATCGAAACACGATAGAGTATCTCGGCATATGGGAAAGCTTGTATAATCCTAATTTCAACCCCATCGAATTCGATGGGTTTAGAAAAGAGGCGGGCTTAAACGCTTTCACTCTGTCTCCGCAAAAATGGATTATAGCGACTAATGCCATAGGGATAATATCCAAGGCTGGACGCTACGGAGGGACATTCGCTCACAAGGACATTGCATTCAAATTTGCTAGTTGGATTTCTGTTGAATTTGAATTGTATATCGTCAAAGAATTCCAGCGTCTTAAAGAAGAGGAACAAAAAATGCTTGGATGGTCAGCCAAGCGAGAACTCTCCAAGATAAACTACCGGATTCATACCGATGCGATAAAGCGGAATATCATTCCAGAAGAGGTTACATCACAGCAGGCAAGCATCATATATGCCAATGAGGCAGACGTGCTGAATGTCGCCATGTTCGGAATGACAGCAAAGCAATGGCGTGATGCAAACTCGGACAAGAAAGGAAATATACGTGACTATGCCACGATTAACGAACTTATTTGTCTGTCGAATATGGAAAATCTCAACGCTGTGTTCATAGACCAAGGCATGACGCAAAGCGAGCGTCTTGTTAAATTGAACCAAATTGCAATACAGCAGATGAGGGTTCTGGAAGATGATAACGGGCGTAAGTTTATAAAATAACAAATATGGAACTGCTGACGATTGAGCACATAGATTTCACAATGATTGTCGAATGTACCAAGTTCGACAGGATTTGGTGCAAGGCCAAGAGTAATGTGGGAGAAGATAAGCTGCTTTCCAATTACTCGTGGTCGGAAGGTGTCATGTCTGTAAAGCGGACTGCTGAAAATGGTACAGACATCAGCATAGAACAGGGAGTACCTGCTCCTGCCGTATTCTTCGACAATGCCGACTATCCCATTTGGATAGAATTCGGAAGCCATGTAAAGAATGCCCAATTTGGTTCCATACTGCAAAACGACAACGACCGTTTCTCTTTCCGCCGACATATCTTGGCTGGTTTCATCAACTACAAGAATGAGATAGGACGAAGCGAGATACAGCTCATATACAACACAGACAAGGAGACTAAGACATTCCGCTTCGGCTTTGAGGTGCTAAGTACCAAGCTCGACTATCATGAGCATTGGCGTGCCATCGTTGAGGATATTGAGCGCGAATACCGTATGCTGTCGCTCGACTATATGCGTCGCACCTTTCATGGTTTTGCTCCCGACAACAAGGGAGAACACCCCGACATAATATGGTGGAGTGTGTTTGAAGGCGAACAACAGAAGTTCATAAAGGCTTGCAAGAACATCATTGACCGACCTCGCCACCGCTTGCATGGTGAGGAAACGTATGTTAGGGCAGACAAACTGAAGCAAACACCCCACGACATAGAGAACCGCCTTGTCGAACATCGTAAGGAGACAGCACACCTATATCGCATAGAACAGCAGATACAGTCGAACGACACGCAAGAAAACCGTTTTTTGAAATTCGCCTTGCATCAAATAAGCAAGCGGTATGATGAACTGCGCCAACGTATAGAAAACATAAAAACGGCATCAGACACAATGAAGGCTGCTATGCTCGACACTTCAAACATTCTAAGACGACTACAACGGCATCCTTTCTTTCGCCCCGTGGGTAAATTTAAGGGAATGAGCCAAGAGAGTATGGTACTGCAAAAGGCCACAGGCTATAGCCAAGTGTACCGCACATGGAATCTGTTGCGGCGTGCCTATTCGCTCAATGACGGATTGTATCGCTTGCAGACAAAAGACATAGCTACACTCTACGAAATATGGTGCTTCATCGAGGTGAGCCATATTGTCAAGGAACAGTTGCGCTTGGATGATGCGGATGTGGAACACCGCAACCGTATGGAGATGAACGGTGTGTTCTCATGGGAACTCGGTAAGGGCGAACACTCTCGCATTCTGTTTCGCAAGGATGGTGTGGAACTGGCAGAACTAGTTTACAACCCAAAGAACACGGAAACAGAGAATGATAGTGTTGGACTCAAAGACGTGGTCGTGCCAACTGTACCACAAAAGCCGGACATTGTGCTGCAACTCACTAAGAACGACTTGCTACAAGGGATGAAGATGACTTATCTCTTCGATGCCAAATACCGCATAGACGGTAGGGAGCAAGGCGTGGATATTCCGCCAGAGGATGCTATCAACCAAATGCACCGCTACCGTGATGCCATCTACTATCGCGACTATGATGCCAACACCTTAAAGAAGGAGGTGATAGGCGGATATATTCTCTTCCCTGGTGACGGAGAGCCAAATGACGTGGCATTGTCAAAGTTCTATAAAACTATACAGGAAGTAAATATCGGAGCGTTTCCACTTCGCCCGAAAGATACGGAAAACAGAAAGCTATTGGAACAGTTTATAAAAGAACTGATAAACACCAAGTCATACGAGACGATATCCCATGTCATTCCTCAGAAAGGCGCATTCGTGGAAGTTGGCAACCGTGTGCTTATTGGATTGGTAAAAGAAGCCAATAAGCAATATCAGAAGTTCATGGATGGAACGGCCACTTTGTATTATACAGGCAAACAGTTTCCTACAACTATCGCTCTGCAAGACCTCCACTTCTTCATGCCTTACATCAAAGGGTATGGAGTGCGTGATGTGTACGAGATAATAAAAGTACGAACCATTACGAGCAAAGAGGCAAAGCAAACAACGGAGGATGATGTAGAAAGCAAGGCTCTTCGCTTGGCTTTTGAACTGCGGTATGTGCGTAAGCAATATGCAGATTTCCATTCTGTTGATGCAAGTAAATGGGTAGGCTACACATTTATTGATACGACGTTTGATATGTTGGATGAAATTGTTTAATATGGTTAGATACAAAGATACGTTACAGAAAAATATAGCTCAAATGCGACAGGATTTCATGTTACCCTATGGAATCTCAATCATGTGGCAGATGTCGTAAAAGACAACTTCTTGTCATAAAAGAGGCAAATGATGTTGTAAAAGAGACGGATGATGTCGTATAAGAAAAAGCATCACAACAATAGAAATTATCTATTAAAGTATAGCTGATATCTTTTATGTATCTATAATAAAAGCATTATCTTTGTACCCGAAATCAAAATAATAAATTAATTATCAAGGATAAAATAATATGGAAACAAGAAAAGAAATAGCAGCTGAGAAGAAGCGTTGTGGTTCGCATAATTGCACACAGGCTGTGCTTTGCACTTATCACGACTTCGCTGGTATGGAAGAAGAAACTATCAAGAATGCAGGTAATGCCTTTGCAGCAGGTATGGGTAATATGGAGGGAACTTGCGGAGCTATCGTAGGAGCAGGCATCATACTCGGACTTGCCACTCAGGACAAGGCGAAGTCTATAAAGGGTATGAGACTGATTATGGATAAATTCAAGCAGCGCAACGGTGCCACACAATGCAAATTGCTAAAAGGTGTGGGCACAGGAAAGGTGCTTCGCGAATGCCCTCTTTGCGTGGCTGACGCTTCTGAATTTCTGGAAGAGATTCTGGAAAAGGAAGGTAAATATGCCATCGCAGATGATGAATGAAGGTTTTCGGAAATATGGGATAAGACTGTAAAGACAATGCGTGGCTAAAAAAATTACCTATTTTTTAGGATGCTTTGAATTTGGAACTTTTTCTTATGATTACTATTTTTGCACTCGGAATAAGAAACCGTACTTATGCGACACGATGTTGTGTTCATGCGGTTTTGAATATAGTTTTATAAAGTTAAAAGTATTATTGTATTATGATTATTGAAAAAGTTCATGCAAGAGAAATCTTGGATTCTCGTGGCAATCCTACAGTAGAGGTTGAGGTGTCATTAAAGTCTGGCGTTGTAGGCCGTGCATCAGTTCCGTCTGGAGCCTCAACAGGTGAGAACGAGGCTTTAGAGCTTCGTGATGGCGACAAGAGCCGCTATTGTGGCAAGGGGGTATTAAAGGCCGTAGAGAATGTGAATAACGTAATTGCACCGGCTTTGGTTGGATTCTCAACCTTGGAGCAGCGTGCTATCGACCATAAGATGTTGGAGCTGGATGGCACCAAGACAAAATCAAACTTGGGTGCGAATGCCATTCTTGGCGTATCGCTTGCTGTGGCTCATGCTGCTGCCGAGTATCTCCGCATCCCGTTGTATCGCTACATCGGTGGCTGCAACACTTACACACTTCCCGTTCCTATGATGAACATCATCAATGGTGGTGCTCACTCTGATGCGCCGATTGCTTTCCAGGAGTTCATGATTCGTCCGGTGGGAGCTCCTACAGAGAAGGAGGCCATCCGTATGGGTGCCGAAGTGTTCCATGCCTTGGCTAAGCTCCTGAAGAGCCGCGGACTTTCTACAGCTGTCGGCGACGAGGGTGGTTTCGCCCCTGCACTCAACGGCATAGAGGATGCGCTTGAGAGCATCTGTCAGGCAATCAAAGATGCTGGTTATGAGCCGGGAAAGGATGTGAAGATTGCAATGGACTGCGCTGCCAGCGAGTTTGCTGTTCAGGAGAATGGTGAGTGGTATTACGATTATCGCCAGCTGAAGGATGGCAAGAAGAAGGATCCTAACGGCAAGAAACTCACAGCTGAAGAGCAAATAAAGTTCTTGGAAGAACTGATCACCAAATATCCTATCGATTCCATCGAGGACGGTCTTGACGAGAACGATTGGGACAACTGGGTGAAGCTTACAGCTGCCATCGGTGACCGTTGCCAGCTGGTTGGCGACGACCTTTTTGTTACGAACGTGAAGTTCCTGGAGAAGGGCATCAAGATGGGAGCGGCTAACTCTATCCTTATCAAGGTGAACCAGATTGGTTCGCTCACCGAGACGTTGGATGCTATAGAGATGGCTCATCGTCATGGTTACACAACCGTTACTTCACATCGTTCCGGTGAAACCGAGGATACTACAATCGCTGACATCGCTGTGGCAACCAACTCTGGTCAGATCAAGACAGGTTCTATGAGCCGTACCGACCGTATGGCAAAGTACAATCAGCTTATCCGCATCGAAGAGCAGTTGGGCGATAATGCATCCTACGGCTATCAGAAACTGAAATAAGAAACGAGGAAACAGTCTTTTTTTTGAATAAATCACAATCGGATTAGACGGGCATTGACAGGTCGTGACGGCTTGTCAATGCCTTTGTTTTTTTATTTGTTCTTGCTTAAGTCATTTATGCCATCACAGATGATGAATGAAGGCGTCAGGAAATATGGGATAAGACTATAAAGACTTTATTTCCCAAATATTGATTTTAAAATCATTTTGCCAATCTTTCTTTCTATACCAGCTTTAGTTGTAGGAACACCTGTTTGGCGGGCAATTTTTTGCTTTGCCTGAGTTATGCCCAAAGCTCTTTTCCAAGAGAACGAAAGACCTGGTATTCCTGTTCTTGATTTTCCTTTTGCCATAGTCAAAGATTTATAATAAAAAGTGTATTGCTTGTATTGTTCATCAAATTATATTCATTAAATCTTCTGGATTAACGAACTGACCACTTAAGCTTAGGTCTAGGTAGTCTTCAATATTGAAATCTTTTTCTATATTGCAAGACTCGCAGACCGCATTATATAGTTTTACCTCATTATAATTTATATCCTCATCAATAACGATCATCTTTCCCATCATCTGTGCGATTTTCTTTTTAAGGTCGGCAGAGAGTGTTCTGACAATTGCCAACGCTTGCAGGGTAACAAGGTTGTTTACCTCGTCCATATAGTTGTCTGCAAGTTCGAATGAACGTGCAATTTCATTCATATATTTAAGCTCAACATCCTTAATGATGTTATCTGCATTAACGATGTCGTTTAAGATTCTTAATACTGCTATCTTAGCATCATGTGTTAATTCTTCCATATTTGTCTTTACTTCTTTATATTTACACAAACCCAATTCCATGCTTCTTTTTTCTTGTCATAATCATAGACAATTAGGCTCTTGACTTTATCACCGTCCTTTAAATCATATTTTCTTACAATATTAGGCGAAACAAAGCAATCGACAGAACCTGATTTTAAGAATGCAAATTCTTTATCATCTCTTTTTTCAATCTTTCCTTCTACATATTTTGCGTAATCAAGGTCTGAAGGTAAGTGGACCGACGTTGAACTGAGGACTTTCATTCTACCTTCATTATCTGCAATATAATGTATTTTCAATGTCTTTCCTACATGTACTTTAAAGCGGAACTTTTGAACGGTTCGTTTCTCTTTGCCAAAAATGACAAACGACTTATGGCTGTTCGGGTCAACGTATGTAACCACGGCTATACATTCTTCAGCACCATCACATAGGATTGCATCCGTTATGGACTTGTAATCAATAGGGTCCTTCTCATCAGGAGTTGTCGAATTAAGCCAAGGCTGGTGTATCCAGCAGTCTATTTCGTTTGGCAGTCTCCAACCTTGTGAAGCATAGCATCGTGTTACGGCATCGATGTGATAACGAGCAGAGTTAAGTAATCCTTTCTTTATATATAAAGTGGCTAATTTAATATGAACTTTTCCAAGGAAGGCTTCTTGCGTCCGGCAATGAACAGCACGGAGCAGGCATGCAAGTTGTTTTTCATCGTCATTCGTGAAAACATCACTTAAAAGCTGCCATACCCAAAACTCTGTTGCTTTTTTTCTTGCAAAAGGTATAATGACTTTCAAGGCTTCATCCTTGTTACTACCTAATGCCAAAAGAAGTTTTCCGTAGAAATAACCAGGGTACATCATTTCCTTATGGTTATTCATAAGATTGTCCATCTTGGGCAGGAATTCCTCGATACGTCCAAGATCGTTCAGTCTAAGTAATGCTTTTGAATTGGCAATGAATGCACGTTCTGCCAAAGTCATTATCTTTTGTCCCTTCTGATTGATGTATGGTGTATAGTTTTCCTGGGTTAGGTTATCCAAATTCCACCAGTCAAAGAAGTTTGGCATTTCTGACCAATTTTCAAATTTTAGAATGGTTTGCAGAAGGAATGAATGACCTTTGGATGATTTGAATTCATAATCCTTTAACTTCGAAAACAACGTTGAAAGTTTTGAAGAGGCTTCAATGTCTGTTAAGAATATATGATTCTTGATGAAGTTTGCTATTTGGAACTGCACATTGTCAAAAATCATACTGTCATTGGCTATAGTCAGCTGATCTAATGATTTAAGCTCGTCAATATGCTCTAACAGTTTGGCATAGTCGCCAACTTCTGAATCCGCTTTTATCATGTAATATAGCGCCCAACCAACCGCTCTTTGTTTCCAGACATCAGTTGGTATAGCCGCTAAATCAGCTTTAGCAAGGTTGTATGCTTCTTGCACTTGACCTTCCTTGCACATTGTTGTTATATCTCTAACATTTGCCATATTATATAAAATGTGAGTTTATTATTTCTATTATTGCTCCAAGTTCTCTATCGTCTTTGCCTTTTAGCGACATAGGCTTGGCGTATGTGATAAATCCGTCAGAATTTACATACACCTTTATATAGGAGAAGGTCCCGCTGGTACGCATATAATATATAGTGCTGAAATCCTCGGCATGTTCAACTACGTTAGTAATCTGAACACTTATAGTGTCACATGCCGACCTAATCAAATCAAGCAACTTACTGTGTGATTCATCGGAGGGAATGTAATCAAATTTATAAGACATGCCTCGTTCGTCATTCAACATGATTTCTATAAGCGGTGTATGCTGATTCGGAGATATAGCCTTTGCAGGTTGGAAGATATCACCAGCTTTGTAGAAGAGATCATATCTGTCAACTCCGTCTGGAGTTTGTATGTTGTATATCTCCAAATAAGGACGACTCTGTACGCTTATTATTCTATATGAAGTATACTCCATGTTTTTTGCAATGCAATGGTACTTCGCTCTTACTCCATTGTCTACATTTTCATTGTGGAATGGTGTTGGCGGAACTTCGTTAAGGATTCTGCATTCTGTAGCTATGTTCTTGCACTTTTGTATGGGTTCGATTCTGAATTTAGAGAACGGAGTTATATGTGGCAGATTTGTTACGTAAAGCGTTTTCTGTGCTCGTGTTGTAGCTGTATATGCCCATCTCAGACTGTCGTCATCAAGTCCTGTTCTGCCTGTGTAGTCAACGAACACTTTTCCCCATTCGCCACCTTGACATTTGTGTCCTGTTACGGCATAGCCATATTTTGCACGTATAGCATTGTAATACTCATCATTGAGAAGAGCTTCTGCAAAAGCTTCTGTATCTTGTTTTAACCCGGGATTCCTCATACAGAAATTGATATACAGGGCTCTGTTTTCATCTATCGAGATTGTAGCCTTATCACTTGTCAGTAAATCCTCAAGCAACATACATAGCATCGGATTACCATTACCGTCTGGAACTGTTACTTGAATGAAGTTAAGAGTAATGACAATGCGCTCTTTCTTTCCTCCGATTTGAGCATATACAGGAGCAGACTGTTGTGTTCTCTTGCCAATGGAAATTACAGGAACAAACTCTCCGTTCATACGACCGAGCCTATAGTTGTTTTGTGTAATGAGCAAAATGTCGTTTTCCTGAAGAGGCACATCTTCTCCATAAATAGCTTTGCGAATGTCCCTATTATATCTGTTTGCTGATTTATTTGAATAGCATATTATAACACTATCGTGTCTACCTGATTCTTTTCTGTAATTAAGGTATTTATCAAGGAACTGTTCTGACGGAACTGTTTCCACATCATCTTTTTGCTCCTCGAACACAAGTTGGTTTCGTTTCTCTTTTTTGAGCAGATCGCGTATCATCATAGCATTCTTTAGGATAACGCTATCACCCTTTTGGCGAAGTACTTCTGTCAGTTCTGCCTCAATAACTTTCAGACCTTGCTCTTGGAAATACTCTGCCCGTAATGCGTTTGACATGGATTCGCCAACAGGAGGCAACTGGGCGGGATCACCAACAAATATCACTTTACCGCCAAAGTTGGGTCGTACAAACGTAAGAAGATCTTCCATTAGATTATCTGTGCCGAACATAAACAACTCATGTTCTATTTTACGGGAACAAACCATTGATGCCTCATCCACAATAGCCACAATATTGCCTCCATTTTCAGATTGGGTGATAGGAAATACGAACTTAAACTCTGACTCTGCAACATCCTTGACTTTTTTAGGCTCTACATGTGCTTTTGTATAAATAGCTTTGTGGATAGTTGCAGCTGCATGTCCCGTCTTCATTGCAAGTACTCTTGCAGCGCGTCCTGTAGGAGCCATCATTATTAGCTGACGACTCTGCTCTATATAGTCTGCTATCACCTTAACCATCGTGGTTTTACCTGTACCAGCATAACCACGAAGAATAAAAACAGATGCATCACTATTAAGGAATGCTTTAATCTGTTCAAATACTATATTTTGTTGAGTTGTAAGTTCCATATTGTTTGTTCTTTAACTCTTTTTTCATTAGTGTCCCGTTATAAAGGGCATGAATGATATACCGGTTGTTGTTCAGAGGTTAGATTAAAACCAATTGACTTATTCTTGATAGAATTGTCATTAATACTACAAATTTAGATAATATTTCCGAATTATAAGCCGGTTTGGATAAAAAATAAAATGAATCACCGCATCTGGGTATTTCTTTAATCTGTTTTCGCGCTTCCTGCGCTTGGATTCGATTACTATCATAATTCAAATACTTCTTCGCCAAAACGTTGAATGATGTCAGACTTGATATGGGAGGGAAGGTTTTCACAGCCACAGAAAGCCCCATCCTCAATCGTTGTGACACTATTTGGAATATTTATGCTGGTGAGAGAGTCGCACCACACAAAAGCACCCTTTCCAATCTTTGTGACACTATTGGGGATATTTATGTTAGTGAGGGATTTGCAACCAGCAAAAGCACCATCTCCAATCGTTTTGATACTACTGGGGATATTTATGTTAGTGAGGGATTTGCAACCATAAAATAAACCTTCTCCAATCGCTGTGACACTATTTGAGATGTTTATGCTGGTGAGGGATTCGCAATGTTCAAAAGCACGATCCCCGATATTTGTGACACTATTTGGAATATTTATGCTAGTTAGAGATTTACAATTCCTGTATCTATTATTAGTTGATTATCAATGTTATACACTCTAAACGGTAGAAAAGTGGCAGTCTGGATTCTGTTTAGATACGAAAAGGTGAATATTTAACGTATTTAACTTTCGATCACATCAGGAATCACGAAATAAGGGTTGTGAGGGGCGCTATTAACCGCCCCCATAAGTGGTGAATGGCAAGTTTTAGGACGAAATTCATAAAGGGGTACGGTTGAAACGACTCCCTTGAAGGGTGTGATTACATGTCATACCCTTTTGTTCTAAAAAGCATTTTTGTGTAGTTTACGATGCTACGTTTTGCTTTTTTTTACTTGATAAGCGCAGTTTTTCTATTGTTTATGCCGTATTTCGAGATAAAACGCTGTCTTTGCGGTGTAAAATATGATACTAATATCAAAAAATAGTATTCTAATTATTAGAGCTTGGTGGCAAGGATGAGAACGGCAATGATTCAACCTCGATAGTCCGTAGGCCGTACGCCAAGGTTGTGCGAAACGTAACGGCT
>ERZ1034973.581-NODE-581-length-24987-cov-8.742580_pt1 | contig 24987 bp, 30 predicted proteins | sample MGYA00520686_ERZ1034973 | MGnify/ENA primary metagenome ERZ1034973 (study PRJEB33766, sample SAMN09781775) | gut metagenome | biome: gut microbiome | host: Homo sapiens | place: Madagascar | study: EMG produced TPA metagenomics assembly of the PRJNA485056 data set...
ACCTAGGAAGTAATGCAACTTTTCAAGCTCTGTCTGGTACTTCTTCAAAGTTTTTTACTGATTTACCTCAAGCTTTTTGGTGGCAATAAACTTTTTAATTAATCCGAGATTTGAATCATCGTGTACTATTACTTCATTATATTTTTCTTCAATCTTATATTTTTCAAAATTTATGTATAAGATATTCTCTATCTTATCTAAAGTGTTTTGATCCAAATCTTTTAATGACGACAAAACATTATTTATGACTTGTACTTTAGCATCCATATTTTATCCACCTTCCAATTTTATACTTTATATTATTTCATACATTTTTATAATATATGCAAAGCGAATTAATATGGATATTTTTACTGATGCAAGTACACTAAACCACACTTTAGAATTTTAAAACACGTTAAATTCAATGATTTTTGTAAAAATATAATTGTTTTTCATATCAATAGTAATATTAAATACTATTGTCATAACATTTAAAGTTACAAAACCATACAAATTTCAACAAAAAATATACCGTTTAAAATTCTAAAGTGTGGTTTAGCAAACCTAGTAACTTTATAAATCTTTTAAAAATTAGAGGAGGTTTTTGTATGAACAAAATTATTTTAAAAGACAAAACAACTTACGAAATTGCTGAAGGAACTGGTATTGGTGCAGTGACAATCACTGTTGATTCTTACGAGGCTTTAAAGCCAATTGAAGATGCTTTCTTGAAAGAAGGAAATCTTGAGAAAGTTACTTTTATGATTGACGATCAGATTAATGGTGAATACACAAATCTTAAGTTAGTTTCTAAAACATTTGAAGACGTGTATACAAACGAAGAAGGAAAGGTTGTTGTTACAATTGCTCTGACAGAAATGACAGATAATGATATCGCAATCAGAGAACTTCAGAGAGGACAGGCTATTCAGGATTCAGCAATTGCTGACCTTGGCGATGTAGTATCTGAAATTACACCAGAGGAGGTATAAGATTATGGTAAATTTCTATGTTGATAAAATTCAGAACGAAGTTATTAATGAAAAGACAGGAAATGCTTGGGTGCTTGAAGATGTACCAAGACTTTGGAGAAAAAAAGTAGAAAAAGTATTGACTAAATGACTCAAATAATAACTAAATATAGAACTTATTAACTGAGAGTAGATTAATTTCTACTCTCTTTTTTATTTTGCTAGGAGGTATGGTTATGGCAACATATAACGTACACGGAGGACACTCATTAGTTTGTAGGGGTGCATCGGGACTTCTTGACGAGGTTAATGAAGACCGTAAAGTTAAGAACAAAGTCATAGAACTTTTAAGAGCAGAAGGACATACAGTTTACGACTGCACAGATGACTCTGGAAGAACTCAGGGACAGAACCTTAGTGCAATTGTAAGAAAATGTAATGCACACAAAGTAGACCTTGATGTTTCTATTCACTTGAATGCAGGTGGTGGAACTGGTGTAGAAGTTGAGAACTATAACGGTAATACTGCTGCTATTTCTAATAGAATTTGTGCAAACATTTCTTCAGCACTTGGAATTAGAAATCGTGGAACAAAGTACATGAAAGACCTTTATGTTCTTAGAAATACAAAGAGTCCTGCAATTCTTATTGAATGCTGTTTTGTGGATAATGTAACAGACAAAGCAGCTTGGGACGTAGATAAGTGTGCAGAAGCAATCGTTGCTGGTATTCTTAACAAAAACATTACACAAACTAAAAAAGCGAAATGGGTAAAAGACGATACTGGTTGGTGGTATCAGAATGCGGATGGTTCTTATCCGAAAAACGATTGGATGAAAATTAGTGGAACATGGTACTACTTTGACGGAAATGGTTATGCCATTAGAAATTCTTGGAGAAGTATTAATTGGAAATGGTACTATTTTGACGATTCATGCGCAATGAGAACTGGTTGGGTATACGTTGATAACGATTGGTATTATCTTGATGATTCGGGTGTAAAGTTGACAGGTTGGCAGAGTATCGATGGTCATTGGTACTATCTTCGAACAGAATGGGAAGGTAATCATCAGACAGGATCAGCAAAAATCGGAAGATATGTTGACGGAGCGAACGAATACTATTTCGCATCAAGTGGAGAGGTTAGTGGTGTTCCAGGATGTGCTATGGTAACTGGTTGGCTCAAGCGTGATGACAAATGGTACTGGTACAGTAAGGACAAGACTTGCGTTCCAGAAGGTGCAATGATGAAAGATCACTGGATTAAAGATGGCGGACATTGGTACTACCTCAAAGGAGATGGCTCTGCCGCATGTGATGAGACGCTGACAATCGGTGAGAAGACATATACATTTGCATCTAATTGTGTGATGAGGTAAGGCTAGAACGTAGTAGACAATAGAACTTACATTGGTTGTTGAAGAAATTCAAACAGTTATCAAGAAAGCTAAATACAGAGTTGCTGTAAAAGGTAATGGCATGGATGGTTATGCCGGAGCTTTCGGAAGATTAATGGATAGATTCCAGATTTGTCCAAATTAATTTTCTATAAATAACATTATGGGGAATAGTTGAGATTTAATACTCTTCTATTCCCCATTTTTTTACGATTTTTGCAATAAGAGTTGAACCCGATGGTTTTACGTGTTATTATATAATACTACCTTGAGATTACTTGGATAATACAAATTAAATAAATGGAGGAATTTTTATGGGAGATGCTAGTGCAAGAAAAAGACCATCTGGCGCAAGTTGGGAATACAGAATAACTCTTGCTTCGATTAATGGGAAAAGACAACAGAAATCAAAGAGTGGTTTTAAAACAAAAGCGGAAGCTCTCAAAGCTGGACGTGAAGCACTTGAACAATATGAAAACTGTGGAGAATTTGTTGTTCCATCTGAAATGTCAGTATCAGATTTGTGTGATAAATGGCTCGAAGAGTATGGAAAAACTGATTTGCAAGCACAAACAATTGATGGATATGAAAAGAAAATAAGACTCTATATAAAGCCTGTAATTGGCAAATATATGGCTAAATCTGTTACAAGATTACAATTGCAAGAATTAATAACCGACATGGCTAACAAAGGATTTTCAAAGAATACGCTTGCTAGTGTCAAAGGACTAATTAACTCTATATTTGATTGGGGTGAGATGAACAAAATAATAAAATCATCTCCTGCTTATAAATTAAAAATTCCAAAAAGAACAGAAGTAAAGTCAAGAATTGATAGTCATGTTTTTATTCCAAAGGAAATGATGGAAAAGATATTTGATAGATTTCCAAAGGGATCTTCTGCTTATATTCCATTGATGATTGCATATCATTGTGGTTTAAGATTAGGCGAAACATTTGGACTTGTTTGGGAAGATATAGACTTTGAAAATAAAACATTAACTGTAAATAGGCAAGTGCAATGGATGTCAAATAAGAACAGAACAAAAGAAGATAAAATAAAACAAAATGGTACAAAAGAAACTGGCGGTGGGTATTGGTATTTCTCAACTCCTAAGTACGACAGTTACAGAACAATTGATTTAGATGACGAGTTATTGGCTGATTTAATTGAAGAAAAAGAGAAACAAATTAAAGCAAAAGAATATTATGGTAAAAGATATTATAACTATTATAGCATCTATAATCCACTAGAAAAAAATCATGATATAGATATGGAAATAAACCCAATTGGCTTAAATGAGACAGAATTTAAAGTAGATTTTGTAAACAGAAGAGAGTCCGGTGAATATGTTTCTCCTAGAACAATGCAACATGTTTCTTCTGTAATTCACAAACAATTAGATTTTAAAGAATTTGATTTTCATTCTTTAAGACATACTCATGCTACAATGTTGTTGGAACAAAAAGCACCTTTTTTGTATATTAAAGACAGACTTGGGCATGTAAAGATTGATACTACGAAAGTATATACGGATCATCTAACAGATACTATGTCAAAAGAGGGACTAAATGTATTAATGAATATTTATAAAAAATAATCAATTTATGATAATATTGTCATCTATATTTTGCCCACAAGTTAGTTTTTGTGTGGGCAAAGTGTGGGCAAAGCACCATGTATGATTTGTGGACAATGGAATAAAAAAGGAGGTAAACACAATTATTTGTGAATACCTCCTAATTTTTTGGTTATATTTGACTATTTTTGTCTATTCTTAGAATTTACCAGCCTTTGCAGCTTCCTCAACAGCAACTGCTACAGCAACAGTCATACCAACCATCGGGTTGTTTCCTATTGGTGTGGCATTTGTCGTACTGTGCTTTATTATGCTTTCCTTTGTCTAATTCTAACAAAAATACATTCTATACACAAATGGTTCGTGCCATTTTATGTTATATTATGCACATACGTGTTTTTTCATGATTTGCCCACGGTGGGCAAAATGTGGGCAACCGTAAACTTTTATGTTTCGTAAATATTTATACATGATTAACGTATATTATTCACTGGATAGAAAAATCATTCTCACATGATTTTACGAATTCTTCTAATGATTTTCTACTTACTTTCAAGCTACCAAGTTTAAAAGCTGGTAATAATCCATCATTAATTAATTCGTAAACTTTGTGAACATTCACTTTTAAATATTGTGAAACTTCTTTAACTGTAAGTATCTCATCGCAGTTAATTATATTATTTGTATTTGTATTTGTCAATATAACCACTCCATTTATTATTCTTTATTTTGTTGTAGATCCAAAACCACCGTTACGAACTTATGTTACGTTGTCATCTACCGTGATTTTATATTTGTTTGGATAAAATCTAATCCATTTATTATTATAATAATCTAACGTATTTTTGTCAGAACTATTTCTAATGCTTTTCGTAGATAAACAATTACATAACGCTGCATATTCTTCAGAAAAATATATTTGTTTGATATAATTATCTTGGTCAACTTGTAACATTATAATATTATCGCTTTTTAAGCCATTTGCGTATGCATGTTGATTGTTATCAGAATAAGAACTCCATTCTAAATTTTCTACTCGGTTATCATGTTTATTACCATTTTTATGGTTTACCGTAGGTAGATTATTTGGGTTAGGAATAAAAGCTTTTGCTACAAGCCTATGAACCATTTCACATTTACTATTTCCATCAGAGTCAATCATTCGAGTACATAAATATCCTTGAATTGCACCTTTTCTTTTGCTAGTTTCAGTTAATTTTTTTATTATAGGCTTGTAATTTTTTATTTTCCCATTTTTATAATGATATGTATAGGCATCCCTTTTGACTCTTCCATAATTACTAATATAATTGCCAGGATAATCACTACATAATTTCCATACTTCTTTTGATTCGTCAAAATCTATAGGTTTATAATCCAGTGCTACCAACTCCTCCAAATCGTTTTTCTGTAATTTCTTCGTCATCTGCCACACCAAATTTAGTAAAAACTGCCTGTACAATATTATCCCCAGAATTTAATTCTATTGGTTTTTTGTATGTATTTGTGACACAAATAAAAATATGACCTTCGTTATCTGCTCCAAAATAATCTCCATCAATTACAGGAATAGTATTACAAATTACCATTCCTTTTTTAATCCCCATGCTACTTCGAGGGAATACAAACATTACATATCCATCATCCATTTTGCATCGAATTCCGGTAGGAATTTTTACAATCTCACCATTCTTAATACTTGTATCAAATGGAATACTTATATCATGACCTGCTGACATTGCAGTAGATCTTTTTGGTAATTTAATGTTGTTATAAATCTCTTTAATTTTATCTTCTGTTACATCTCCAAATGTGTCTTTCCAATCTTTAACAAACTGTTCCCAACTTACCTTACTAAATTTAGCAATTCTCTCCATCTTCATTATCTCCTTTTAAAATATTTTTCTCAGCCATTTCTTCAAAAATTTCATCAAGTTTTCGCTTAACTTTCTCTAATACTTTATTCTCTGCACATAAACTTGTGTCATAATAAGCTGTATAAATCATGTCCGAATTGTTGTCAATCACATCATAACCAACGTAATTATCAAGACATGAAACGAGAAAATTTACACTAATAACTGGAATCTTTTTATATGTATATAATGGAACTGAAAGTTTGTAATTTAGTCCATGTTTTCTGAAACCATACGCAACTAAATCTTCGTGCTTACATTTTTTACTCAACTTTAATTGTTTCATTTTTCTTCACCTAATCTCTTTTTTAAATAAGAAATATATTCATTCCAGAAACCTTCTTCATGAATAAATTCTTTACCATTTAGCATCTTTTTTCTCATCAATTTCTTCATATCAACCGACTTATATTGCTTGTTTTTTGACATAATATTGTTGATAAAATCGCTTGTAATTCTTGAGAGCTTTAATTTATCAGACTGAGGAATAGAGTCGTTTATATCTTTATACTCTCTCAACTGGTCATCACTTATTTCATACTTTCGTTTAGGTAAATTCTTTGTGCTGAATGGAGAAATACCTGCACCGGATGTTTTAGGTTTGATAATTGGAATTACTTTTTCGAAATCTTTTTGGTGAATTCTAAATGTTGTCTCTGAATCGAGTTCACGAATGTCATAGAAAAATTTTGATGATTTTAATTCAGATTCATATAAATCTTTATTGATGATGTTGTAAGTAGTTCTTACAACTTCTTTACCATCTCTGATTATTGTTTTCTGAATTACTTCTACATTGTCTGGATTAATATTTTCATAATAAAGTTGTTTTAAAATATTATGTCCTCTTTGTAGAGATGGAATATATAATTCAAGAACTCCTTTTCCTGCATAGAAAACTTTTATTCCATTACTGCATGAAATATAAACATCAATATCTTCTAAAGTTCCATCTAGTTTACGTGAAAAATCATGAGTTGATTCGCAAATAGGTACACGTAAACGGAATCTATTTTTATATTCTAATAGTTTATTTGCCAATTTTTGTACCTCTAATCTTCTTCATAGTATGTTTCGTTGCTTACTTTTTTACCATGCGCTTCCGCATATTTTACTTTTTCTAAACAATCACTTCTGTCAAAGAAAATGGATTTATTAACATCTGTATAATTGAACAAATAGCGATGCTTATCACGCTTTTCTGTGACTGCAAAATAAGTATCATAGACTGTTGCTACTTTCATTTCTAATACATGATAAATGCCAACTGACGGAAGAATTTGTGCGTAATATAGAACTTGTTTAGGTTTAATTTTTTCGCTCATTTTGTTGCTCCTTTTAATTAAGAGGATACAAGTTAATGCATCCTCCTCATAATTAATTAATCAAGATATAGAATTATTTTGCTCTGTTTTAGAGATTCTTTTACGTCAATTACACGCTGATTTTTTGAACCTCTAAACTTTAAATTCATATCTTTTTGCTCATGGATATAACGCCCATCAATAAGAATATCTGTCATTTTAACAATCTCTTTTCTGAGTTCAATAAAGCTATCTCTTTTTAAATCGAGATTGTCAGTCACAATTGGATTGAAAATAGATTCCCATGTATAACCAGTGTGCATCCATATTTTTTTATTTGGATATAATTCTTTTACATCTTTAATAATGTTATAAATTCCATCAAGGTTTTCATCAACTAAACATTCACCACCAAGAAATGAAATTCTTTTTATGTATGGTTTATCTGCTAATTTAAGAAATGTTTTCTTTGTTTCTTTTGTCCATTCTTTACCGCCATTAAAGTCCCAAGTGTCTTGGTTAAAACAAGATGGGCAATGGAAGTGGCAACCTTGTACGAAGAGGGCAATCCCAACGCCCTCTCCGTTACTGATGTCCATAGATCTAATCTGTGAATAATTCATTCAACTATTCTCCTTAATTATCTTCTGCATCAATGTCGTCCAAATGTTCAACACGATCATGAATGTCACCTAATCTTCCTTGATTCCATCCATTCCTTGCTGTACCTTTATAACCACAAGTTCTTCTAGTAATATCCATTGTTTTTACATCTCTGTTTCCACAATTAGGACACTCCCAAATTAACTGACCGTCTTCATCAATCAAATTAATTTCTTTATCCCAACCACAGTTCTGACAGTAATCACTTTTTGTGTTTAACTCAGCATACATATTGTTGTTATAGATAAACTTAATAACTTCAATTACAGCATCTACGTTGTGTTCCATGTTCGGACACTCAATGTATGATATTGATCCACCTGGACTTAATCTCTGGAATTTTGCTTCAATTCTAAGTTTTTCAAATGCATCAATCTTCTCAAATACTGGAACATGATATGAATTTGTTACATAATTTCTATCTGTAATTCCTTCAATAATTCCAAATCTTTCTTTTAATTTCTTTGCGAATTTTTCTGTGGTTGCCTCTAATGGTGTTCCATACAAACTGTAATCAATGTTTTCTTCCTCTCTCCACTGACTACATTTATCATTTAATGCTTGCATTACTTCTAATCCAAACTTTTCTCCAATTCCTTCATCTGAATGTGAATGACCTGTCATATATTTCACACACTCATAAAGTCCTGCATATCCAAGAGATAAAGTAGAATAGCCACCGAATAATAATTTATCAATAGTTTCCCCTTTTCCTAATCTTGCATATGCTCCATTCTGCCATAAGATTGGTGCAACATCAGAAGATACGCCTCTTAATCTTCGATGCCTAATCTTTAATGCTTTATGACAAAGTTCTGTTCTTTCGTCAAAAATTTTCCAAAATTCTTCCATATCTCCACCGGAAGATAATGCAATATCTGGAAGTGAAACAGTTACGACACCACAATTAAAACGTCCATAAAATTTAGGATTGCCGTCTTCATCATGCCATACTGTTAAAGCTGATCTACAACCCATAACAGGATAACAATTACCATCTTTCATTTCTTTCATAATCTTTTCAGAAATGTAATCAGGCGTAAGTCTTTTAATTGAGCATTTTGCTGCTAATTCAGTTAAGTAATAATACTTAGAACCAGGTTTAATATTGTCTTCTTGTAATACATAAATTACTTTAGGGAATGCAGGTGTAATATAAACACCTTCCTCGTTCTTTACTCCAAGTAAACTCTGTTTTAATTCTTCTTCGATCAACATTGCTAAATCATCTTTTTCTCTCTGATTCTTAGCTTCGTTTAAGTACATAAATAATGTAATAAATGGTGCTTGACCGTTGGTAGTCATAAGTGTTGTAATCTGATACTGAATTGTTTGGATACCTTTTTCAATCTCTTTCTTAAGACGTTCTTCTGCAATTTTATAAATAACATTTTCTAATTCTGTTCCATCAAGAACGGTATCTACAATATCAACTAACTCATGTTCTACTTCTTTTCTGATTTTCTGCCTTGAAACATCTACAAATGGTGCAAGATGTGCTAAAGAAACACTCTGTCCTCCATACTGACTAGATGCAACCTGAGCAATAATCTGAGTCGCTACAGTACATGCAGTAGAAAAGCTATGCGGTTTTTCAATAAGTGTCTCTGAAATAACTGTGCCATTCTGAAGCATATCCTCAAGATTAATTAGACAGCAGTTCGTCATAAATTGGATCAAATAATCCTTGTCATGCACATGAATAATACCATCTGCATCTGCCTGTACAATTTCTGGTGGAAGAATGTATCTTCTAGCAGCATCAGTACTAACAATTCCTGCAAGATAATCTCTCTGAGTTGTATTAAGTCTTGGATTCTTGTTTGAATTTTCATTTTTCCAGTAGTCACTTGTTCCGTTTAAAAGTTCTGAAATCTCTGTGTCAACAGTATTCTCATTCTCTCTCTGGAATTCTCTTGTACTTCTATAACCCTCATAAGCTCTTGCGGTAAGTCTTTGTTTTTTGGTAATCAGCTTGTCAAATACCATTGCTTCAATTTCAGAAATATCAATCTCTTCTCGATCTTTACACTCTTCTTCAATCTCATCAGCAATAGATTCTGCAATTTTGGGTTTGACAATTCCACTACCATTCTTCATAGCCTTTAAGATTGCCGTTGAAATTTTATTCTTATTAAAATCAACTTCAGAACAATCCCTTTTAATAACTCTTACCATTATTATTTGTCCTCCTTTGTTTCTTTCAAATCTTCGTCCAATTCGAATTCTTCCATGTCACTCCTCAGTTCATTCCATTCTCTTTCACGAGAACCATCATAATTAACATTACATAAGCATGTCATTATGACTCCAATAACTGCACCAACTAAGAAACATAAAAAATTAGTTACTACCATTTTCAGATACCTCCTTAAAATCTTTCGATCAGACAAATCTGATTGTTCAAATCGAGCCAATTCTTGCATCGAATAAACTCAATGTTTGTATTGTTCCAATCCATATATTCTCCATATAAGATTTTATATTTTGCACTACTTGTTTCTAGATTTCTGATAGAATCATCTACGAAAATAGAATTAGACATGTCTACATGAGATTTATCGTTATGTGTTTCCCAATCAACACCAACAAATTCAGCATTACAACTACTATCGAAGATTTCTTTAAACAAATTATCTTTTACCCATTTTTCTTTTAGTTTCAAATTACTAGCATACCCATGTGAGACAATAGTAATATCATACCTATGAGATAATGAACGGAGAACTTGTCCTGCGCTTGGATACAACTTAACTCTTTGGAAGAATCTTTCATCACCAAAATACCTGTCTATTTCTTCATATGTAGCAAGATTACATTCTGTAAATTCCCAACTTGTTACTCCGCTAGGATCGATCTGAACAAAACCTTCATGAGATGCGTAATCTTCATTGTATAGAGACACAACTGCTGCAATTGTATCTACAATGGTATTGTCAAAATCTAAGAATAATTTAGGTCTACTCATTTTTCTCACCATCTTTCCAATATTTTTTAAGTAATTCTTTTATGTATGAATACCTGGACGTGAGAAAAACAAGTTCGTTATTGTCGTTTTTACACCCATCTTTTGATAATTGTAGAATTAACTTCTCAATGTCTTTTGAATCTTTCTCAAGTTTTTCACGAATAGCTTTAGATTTCTTTGTTTCGGAATACTTTATTCTATTTGTTACTTTTCTCTTATTCTCGTAGTAACCAATGTACGTATCTAATATTCCCTGACATTTTGATAGTGGCGTAACTTTACATTCTTCCCATGTTGAACAACATTTACATGGGCAATTGAAAATTGTTGTATTGTATGCAGAATACCTAAATGCCATCTTCTACTCTCCACTTCTTGATATAGTCATAGAAATTATCTTTTACTCTCTCACTGTCACATGTAATAGTCACATCTACAGGCTTAGAAAGATCAAGACTAAACAGACCAAGTGTACTCTTGGCATCAATAATATATCTGCCCTGCTGCACTTCAATCGTCCCATCAAAGAATCTTGCACCATTCCTAAATGCAACCAATTCAGTTGTGTCGTTCAATAGAATCCACATTTTCAATCACCCTTTCTTTACAATCCACAAATTTACATCCTCTTTAAATTTATTCTCCACAGACTCATCGTCTGTATGAATAACAACCTTTGCGTTTTTGCCAATAAGATTCATATTAGCTCCAAGCGATTTTGCATCAAAACACATGTGACCAAAGTAGATATCTATATCTTCATCGTACTTATCACACGTTGTCGTGAATAATGCCACATCATTAACTGTTGCAAAATTAATATACATTTCTATATTCTCCTATCTTTTAATACAGCCAGAACTTGCTCTCTTTAACTTAAGTGCTAAACAATATTCGTATGGGTTATCATAATGTCTACACGCTTTGCCAATGGAATCGATGATGTATTCCACGCCATCTTCATCCACTGCAATTACAAAATTATCACCTAAGTTATGCAAGTCTCTAGCCAATTGTGCTGTCGTTGATACCAATTAACTATTCCTCCATTTACTTATTCTCTGTTATGTAAGAAAGAGTCTTCTGAACTACATCATCAAGGTTGTCATCTTCATTGTTATACACAATCTTATCTACTTCATTTTCAAGTCCTTTGAAGTCAATTAAGTCATGTTCAATTCGTCTTTCAGCTTCTTCTTTCTTATCTCCACGTTTTTTTAATCTGTTTTTGATTGTTTTTATGTTTGAATATACATAAATTGATTTGACCTTTTCAGGTTCTAAGATTTTTTTGATTTGATGAAACCCATCAGGGTTCAAAATTATAATTCTATCTTCATCTGTATCATAGCTATCTACTGATGATCCATAATACCATAGACCATCCACTGTGTCGTAAGACCTCCACTCTGCAAAGAATCCACTCTGAATCAACCCTTCGAATTCTTCTTTTGTTACAAAGTGGTAGGTCTCACCATTCTTTTCTTTCTTACGCATTGGTCTGCTTGTGTAAGTTACAATACGTTTATAGCCAGATTTGATTAGTTTTGATACAATCGTGTCTTTCCCACTGCTTGTACGTCCCAATAATATATAAATCATATTTAACTACATCATCCTTTTAACTCTCTATCACTTACTCTTATTTGCGTGTAACATTGACCATCTTCTACCATAAATCCAAAGTATTTTATTCCATCAATTTCATAACGAAGAATTGGAGTATTATTTGGAACTGAATCAAGAATATTAATTGCAAATTTTCTAATTGCTCTTCGTTGTAATGTTTCAGATTTACTACGGATTTTATTAAGACACCATATCCACCCATAGCCAATTCCTTCAACATCAACCCAAGTATTAAGTTCTGGATTTGATTCATTGTCATATAAATAATCCATCACATCAATGTATTTTGGAGTAAGGATTTCGCCATAGTTTAACTTACTTTTTATACAAATGATTGGATGTAGTTTGTCTAATTCTCTTTGTTCTATAATCTTTTCTAATGTCATAAATACTTCTCCATAAACATATTCTCCGTAAGAATCGGAACATTTAACTGTTTTGCTTTCTTGTTCTTGCTGCTGATAGATTCAATATCATTATTGATTAATGCAGTTGTTTTAGCAGATACGCTTCCAGATACCTTCCCACCAAGACTTTCAATTCTTTCTTTCATCTCATCACGATTCCTGAACTGTGTAAGACTTCCGGTGATAACAAATACCTTGCCAGTTAAGTCTGATCCTGATACATTTACTGTTTCTTTCTTCTTAAATGTAAAGATTGTTGCTGTGTCTACAAATTCTAAATAGTTAACATCCCACCATTTTCTAAGAGATCTAACCATTTCAGAACCAATACCATCAATCTTACCGAATGCTTTTGCACCTTTTGACATATATTCAATAAATGTATTTAAGTCACCATCACACATTTTTGAGATAGCTTTACTTGCTGTATGTCCAATTAAAGGAATTGACTGTGCATAAACGTATCTAACTAAATCAGTATTTCTGCTATCTTCAATAGAACTGAGCAGCTTGTCTACTGATTTTCTTCCAAAGCCTTCAAGTTTATACATGTCCATCTTATGAAGATGTAAGTAATAGATATCTCTGATTGATTTTAACCAGCCAAGGTCAATGAATTTCTGAATTGTTGCTTCTGATAACCCTTCGATATTCAGTGCGTTCTTCGAGACTGCATGACAAAGTTTGCCAAGAAGTTTACCTGCACAGTTATCATTCGTACACATAAGAACTTCTGAATCATTATCTTTTACAATCTTTGTAGGTTTTCCACAGATAGGGCAGGTTGATGGGATTGTGAAATTACCAGACTTATCAATGCTGTCATGTACCTTTGGAATTACCATATTTGAACGATAAATACGAATTCGATCACCGATACCAAGCACCATGTTCTTAATGTAAGTAATATTATGGAGTGTTGCTCTTGAAGTAATAGCACCTGATAAATCGACTGGTTGGAAGATTGCTACTGGATTGATCAACCCTGTCTTAGATGTGTTCCATTCAATATCTGTTAAAACTGTTTCATATAAAGAATCTTCATATTTATAAGCGTAGGAATGTCTGAAGAACTTATTTGTGCGACCCATTGATTCAGCAATTCTATAATCATCAACAGCCATAACTGCTCCGTCATAAGGGATGCTTTCTTTATCAGCCATATCTCTGATTTTTTCTAATATTGCATTAATATTTTTCTTGTCATCTGAATTGTTTGTATATGTAAACATTGGAACAACTTCGAATCCATTCTTCTCAGCTTCTTTTAAATCAAAAAACATAGATTTATGTGAAAAACCTTTAATTACTCTCCAAGCAATGAATCTCATATTTCTATTAGATGCTTCTTTGCTATCAAGTAATGTCAAACTCCCAGATACAAGGTTTCTAGGATGTTTGTATTTTTTATCTTCTGGAAGATTCTCATTGATTCTATTAAACGTATTCCAATCAATAACAACTTCTCCATCAATGATTAAATCTTCTTTATATAAAATCTCATGTGGCACGTTTGTAATTGTAAGAACATTGGTTAATACATCACATCCGCTTACACCATTTCCTCTTGTCTCCGCACTGACCAATTTGCCATTTTTATATCCCAAGCTACATGTCAATCCATCGCATTTTACTGATAATACACAATCCTTTTTTCCTGCAAACCTGATTAAGTCACCAGAAGATTTGGTTTTATTAAGAGAAAGCATCGGATGATTGTGTTCTACTTCGTTGATTTTGTCTACTATAGTATATCCAACCTGCTGCGTAGGACTATTCGGATAAACAACGCCAGTTTCTTCTTCTAATTTTACAAGCTCATCATACAAGTTATCCCATTCATAATCTGTCATAATAGGATTACCACTGTTATAGTAAGCATCTGATGCTTTGTTAAGTGTTGAAATTAGTTCTTTAATTCTATCTACTTTATTCATAAATTACCTCATCGTTATAATCAAAAAACGAAGATACATGCACTGTCGCACAATCTGTATTATTAAAAATCATATCTAATGTTTCTGTTGTATCTTCTACCATTGCGATTTTATTCTCTGGAATGTTATGTTTCTTTGCAAAATTTTTTAAAACCTCAACTTTCTCTGGCTTTGATGATGTCCTAATAATGTGGTCTTTTGGAATTCCATAACCGTCATAACAGAATTTAAGCTTTGAATCCCACTCTTCGGTCGATGCTTTAGAACAAACATATACATTATCCGTTCCTTTTCTTTCAATAAAATTTTGGAATAATTTAATTGGAGATACAGTAGAATACATATCTTCTCCTGCTGCCATTTTTCTATCCCATTCTTCATCATCAATACAATGTTTATTAACACCAAATTCATACGGTGCTAATACTCCGTCCACATCAAAGAAAATCACTGTGTCTGGTTGTAATAAATAACCCATTAATGTATTCATTCCTTATTCTCCTTCTTCAACTCCACAAAATTCTTTAAACAATTTCATAAATTCTTTTTCTTCTGGAAAGAAAATATCACGTTTCTTTGTATTGCTACACCAAACAATGAAGTTATACATAAGCTGACCAAATCTTAGATCAGGATATTTTTCGCTCCAAATGGTTGCTAATTCTTTACAAAAATCATATGTTCTATTAGGATCTCTCATTAGTTTTCACCCTTTCTTGGCTTTCTTTCGCACGTATTCTTTTCTGTACAGAATCCAGTTTTCTCACATTTTGGTTTACATGTCATATCAATTAATGTCTTCCATTCTTCTGAAGATTCTCTTAATGCATTAAGATAATCTTTCATTAACTGATTTCTATATTCCCAATATGCTCTTGTGCAAGTTCTCTGAAACGACATATCAACAATATTTCTAAAATTACGTTTATCTACCATTTTACTTTGATATGCTATAGGTAATGCCATTGTCGCATCTTCGACCGGAATATTATACACATTAATAAATTTGCTAATCATATCGTTAATATCACTCATCATCAATGACCATTCTGCCAAGGCATCCATATCATTTGCAATTGTAGGTGGAGTCACGTATTTGAATCCTTCACCCTTAGAATAATTAATATATCTCGTAGATGCCTGTAGTCTAGTTGGCAAACCTCCTACATGTGTATACCATTCACGTAAAACCTTTGCTGAATATCCATCAATAATTGCATATACGTCTGGAAATTCCCATGTTCTTCCGTGTTCACTTTCGATACAATCTAAACCACGTTTATAATTTTTCTCATTGTCAGATGTATTTGCTCCCCAACATACACCTGCATATCGTCCGATCATTGTGATAGGATATTTTGTTGTGTCTTTTGTGATTATTACTGTTCCCATTTTATTCTCCTCCAATAGTTGCTGGTTTTAATTTTGGTTTTACAGTATTTGCTTTGCTAATTAAACTTTTAAGTTCTTCTGCAAATTCGTATGAACAACTTGTGATAAAATGCTCCTGTACTTTTGCTATATCACTTGTTGCAACTTCTGTATGAATCTTTGCGTCGATCACATATGTACCTCTTTCATATTTGATGTCTACCATTCTTCTCCTCCAATGTTATAGGATCAATTATTTCCTCTATTGAATATTTTCTCTAATGTCTTTTACTTTTGTTTACATCATTGCTCCAATCAACGTCATAAATATTTTTGTTAATATGTGTTATAACAAATCCAACATCTTCGAAATGTTTTACTACTTCTTCGCTGTTGATAGTCAGTATGACAGAAGTTTTGTTTTTTTTAGCAGCCTGTTTGATTTCCTTCTCAATGAATTCAATGTCATTTGAATAATTGTTCGAAATCTTTCTAGCCTTATCTGCTGTGAATTTCTTTCTTTTCCAAACAACTTCTTTTGTATCGCATAGAATTAGGTCTGCAATAAAGAGAATTGAAGCAATTGAAAATGCAATGATTGTTAAAATATTTAATTCTGTCATATATTCCCTCCTAATGAAAATGCTATCTTTCGATATATATAGATAATATTGTGTGTTGCAATAATTTTAATACAATATATAGTATATAAATATATCATCATATACCATATGTTGCATTGAAATATAGATGAAACTTAAATTTCATTTACTCATTTCATCACGTTTTTCAGCAATGCAACCCTTGTTAACAGACCAACACCACCCGGTACAGGTGTTACGTAGCATAATTCACCGAAAAAATCATCAAAATCTTCTTTGTCTATATCTCCGCACAGTTTTCCATCTTCGTCCCTGTTGATTCCAACATCTATGATAATAGTCTCATCATCGAACCAGGTATAATCAAAATTCTTAGGCTTTCCAATAGCAGAAACAACAATGTCTGACATTCCCATAAAGCTTCCCATATAATCTTTTGGTGTCTTACTATTGCAATTAACAACCGTCGCACCTTTATCAATCAGCATATTTACAAGTGGCTTCCCAACTATCTCACTTCTTCCTAATACAGTTACTAACTTACCTCTTAAATCAATATCATTAGCTTCGAGCCAATCAATGATTCCCTGCGGAGTGCATGGATTATAAAGTGAATCCTTTCTGAAACCATCTACATCTTTTTCTGGACTGATAAACTGCTGTAATGTTTTTACGTTGTATTTCTCTGGAATAGGAAGCTGAATAATGATTCCGTCAACTTCCTCTGATTTATCAAGTTCTTTAATAATTTGGCATAGATCTGATTCATCAAGATTTTCATAATCTGTAATATGTACATGATTGAACCTGATCCCAACATACTCACAATCTTTTCTTTTGCCATTTACATAAGAGTTACTTGCTGCATCATTCCCAATCTGAACCACTGTAAGGCAACGCTGTCTTGGTGATTTTTCGCATAACTCTTTTAGTTCTTCTTTTAGATTAGCTGCATATTCTTTACATGAAATTTTAATCATTTGATTCTTGTATCTCCTTTACATTAAACTTAACCATGTTTGTCTGTTTCTACTTTTGTTATTCTCCATACAGATTTTAAATGCCATAGGCTCTGATAATAACAAGCATCTTTCTTTTGCTCTAGTTATTGCTGTATATAATAAACATGTATCAAGCAATGTATAATGAGTCATATCCGTAATAATAATTACAGATTTAATTGATTGTCCCTGTACTTTATGAACTGTCATAGCATACGCCAAATCAATCTGACCCAATTCGTTTCTATTGTATTTAACAACTTTCGATTTCCCATTCATCTTATATTCAACATTAAAAACTGTTGTTTTTTCATTACCGTCATACTCAGTTTTAATATCTCTGATATATCCTATCTCGCCATTAAATACATTCTTGTCATAGTTGTTATCTGTCTGCATCACTTTAGAACCAACATAAAATGTCTTATCTCCGATTCTCATATATTTTTGAGTCTTGTCCGCAATCAGATTTACAATCTTTTTGTTCATTTCGTTTGCGCTGTTCTCGCAATTCTCACGTCTTGGTGTTATGATTACAACATTATCAAGACCATCTTTTTCAACTACTTTCATATATGTTTTTATTGCAATTGACGATAGACTTTCTCTTGAATCTCTGAACATATATGTCATATCTTGCAGTTCACCGTTGATAATTTTCAATTCCGGTTGTTTTATTGGAAATTTTCCTTCACGAATTTTATTTGCGTCCATAAGAATTCCAGACTTTTCAGCCTGTCTAAGAACTTTTGTCAGTTTGAATATTGAGAAATCATCTGTTTTTTCAAGCAAATCACCAAATATATTTCCATATCCTATTGGTGGTAACTGTCTATTATCCCCACACATGATAATTTTTTTACCAGTCTGTATTGCAGAAACGATTGATTCAAATAGATACGAATTAATCATCGAACATTCATCTACAAAAATAACGTCTTGTTGTAATGGTACATCTGAGTTAAATGCAAAACCATTTGGACTATAGCCAAGTAATCTATGAATTGTAGATGCTTCAAAACCTGTTGCTTCAGTTATTCTCTGACCTGCCATTGCTGACAAAGCACAACAGGCGATTGAATATTTTGCATGTTTGTAAACATTAAGAATTGCTCTTGAAACACAAGTTTTACCAACACCTGCGAATCCAACCACTATTACAACATTACTTTTTATGCTGTTTTTGACAAGTTCTTTTTGTTCTTCTGTAAGTGTAAAACCTTGATCCTTTTCTGACTGTTCTATTCCTATTCTTATATCTTCTTCGGTTATCTTTAACGGAGTTGTATTATTTAATCTTTTTAGCTGTTCAAATACATTTCTTTCAGATTCGTAATACTCCATAAGACCAACTTTGTTATAATAGAAATGAAGATTTATTTCTTTGTTTTTCTCATTCTCAATGATTGATTTAAAAATATCTGTGCATTCGTTAATGTTGTCAATGACAGCATTTTCAAGTGCGTCTATATCAACCCATGTGTGTCCTTGATTGTTTCCAATATCTTTAAGGTAATATTTGACAAAAGCGTATGTTCTTTTTGCGGAACACTTTATTCCTGGATTTAGTTTTAATGCAAGTTGATCAACCGTCTTGAATCCGAACCCCTTAATATTAAGCATGATATATGGGTTACTTAGCAACTTTTCTTTTAATAATGTTGGATTTGGTTCATTGGAAAGCAACTTTTTGATTTTTGCATAAGTAACTCCAAGTGGTTGAAGTAATGTTAGGATGTCTGAAATAACATAGTTATCAATTACTTTCTTCTTTATAGAGTCATATGTTTTATCACCAATACCTTTTAGACATCGAGTATCAACATTATCATTACCGCTAATGATATCCTCTACAATATTTGGATATTTTGCCAACAATGTTTCTGCTTGGTTTTTTGTAACAATTGATTGCAAGAACTTTTTTTGTTGTTCTTCTGTCTTAGGCGTTATAGATGTAACAATTTTTGGTTTGTACTGATATGATTTATATTTACTATTGTAATCTAACGTAGCAGTTACCTCATATTCTGATCCAATATATAACTGCTGCATATTTCCAGCTAATATAGACATTCGTTTACCAGAGGTTGATTCAATACTTTCGAATGGAGAGTCAGGAACTTCATCGTATTCTGGTATTTCATCCCTCGTATGGAATACAAATACCCCATACGAAGAATCATCATTATAATATCTTTCTGTAACTGGAACACATTTAAATTTTACTTCTTCTCCAACTTTCATTGAATATCTCCTTTATTTTGACATTTGTATGTGACGATCAGAAAGCCATTGCTCGTATGTTTTCATCTCTTTTACAACTGCTTTATCATCACTCTTTCTATACAACACAGAAACTTGTGTTCCTTTTTTAATCAGGTCTTCATAAGATTTTAATTGAGAGTGCCAGCAAGTGACTTCTATAAGCCCATATGCAGAATACAACCATACAAAAGCAAACTGTTTCCCTGTTCTATCTTTCTTCTTTTGAATGTTTGCAACAATACCAACAACAACTCCGTCTCCACCATCCTCAACTTCATCAAAATCTTTTTGAATGTATTGGTATGCTTCAACGAATGGATTCTTATCAATAAACACTGACAACGCTTCAAACTCCCATAAGTTTTCATTTTGTAGGTATTTGTCACAGAACATCTGCATTGACTTGTTGAACTTTTCTTCTTGTAATTTATTGAATTCTTTTTCTTTTTCTATGTTGTATAATCTTATTCTCTCTTCTTTGTCTTTGATAACCCCACCATCAATTCCATATTTTTCTTTAAGAATTGATAGTTTTGGCAATGTTTTCACTGGTGTAAATTCTTTTTTTTGATATTGATTTGCTGCAAAATTAATTAACAATTGACGCTTATTCTTACATGGAATTGCACCAGCTTTTGCAAGTGATACCACAATAGACACTGACGGAGACATTCTTTCGTAGAAATCTTTAAAGTTCTCAAATGGTTTTTTATTTCTTTCTTCAATTAACGCATCTACGAATTTCTCTCCAACACCTTTAATTGCTTCAAGACCAAATAGAATCTTACCATTAAATACTTTGAATCCACGTTCAGAACGATTAAGATGCGGTGGTAAAAGTTCAACTCCAAAGTCTTTTGCATCAAGAATATACTTGTTCAATGCGCCATAATCATCTCTTTTTTGATTTAACAAAGCACAAAAGAACTCAACTGGATATTTTGCTTTAAGATATGCTGTTTTAAGAGTTAAAAGCGAGTAGAGGGCAGAATGACTTTTGTTGAAGAGGTAGTTACCCTTACTTGCTAAAAAATCACTAATTTCTTTTGCAATATCTTCTCCATATCCACAATCAATAATTTCTTTATATATTTTTTCAGACTCTGTTTTTATAAGTTTTACATCCTTCTTGCCTACAGCCTTACGAAACTTGTCTGCCCCACCGTAAGTCCTTCCACCAAAAACACGTACTATATCCATCATTTCTTCTTGATAGATCATACAACCATAAGTACTTTCCAAAATTGGTTTCATATCCGGATGCATATATTCAACTGTCTTTCTACCGTGTTTACACTCAATATATTCATCTAACGCACCCATACTGTCAGGTCTGTACAGAGCCAACACAGCAGAGACATCTTCTAGATTTGATGGTTGAAGTCTTAATAGAAGGTCTTTCATTCCCTGTGATTCAACCTGGAATACACCATTTGTTTTTGCCGAACATAATAATTCATACATTTCTTTGTTATTTAAAAAATCTGGATTGTTTGCATCAATTTCCCATTCGTCAATACCTGCATATTCGACAGCGTATTTGATTGTATTTAAAGTATCTGCCAATCCCAAACAGTCAAATTTAATAATTCCAATTTCTTCAACATTCTTTTTATCTACTTGAATTACATGCTCACCTTTGCTACCAACTTTCATAGCCATGTAATCTGTAACTTTTGTATCTACAATACCAACTCCACCTGCATGAACGGATGTCTGTCTAACTCTTCCGCTTATTTTTCCTGCAATGTCAAATAGTTCTTTATAGTCTGCATATTCTTCATACAGTGACGGGTTATTATCTACACATTCTTCGAATGTTGGATATGTAAACTTCTTACTAATTTTGTCACAGATTTTGTATGGAATCTTTAATACACGACCAACATCCTTGATCGCTACGACCGGAGTGATATAAGAAAAGTTGATAATCTGACATACTCTATCTGCACCATATTTGTCCATTAGATACTGAACAACTTTTTCTCTATCAGAGAAATCGGTATCAATATCAGGCATAGATACACGTTCTGGATTAAGAAAACGCTCAAAAATTAGATTATACGTGATCGGATCAAGCTGAGAGATTCCAAGTAAATAATCTACGATAGATCCTCCGCCACTTCCTCTTCCGTCTCCTACGTAAACGCCATTATGTTTTGACCATTTTATAAAATCCCAAACTATAAGAAAGTAACCGTCAAATCCCATTTGATGAATGATTCCAAGCTCATAATCAAGTCTTTTTCTTCTTATTTCTTTATCTTTTTCTGACAATTCATCTAATTTTCTTGTTTTCCAACCCTCTTCGCAAAGATACTTCAAGTACTCAAAATTGTCTTTAAAACCATCAGGCAATGGAAATGTAGGCAACTGCGGAGACTGAAATGGCATACTTACATCATCAACCATATCAGCAATGTAATCAGACATTTCAATTCCTTTTGACACGTTATCATGTCCGATTTGTTTGTCCATTATTGAATGAATTTCATTTTCTGATTGTACATAGCAACCATCATATAGTTCTGTCATTGTTTCGTTATCACGAGCAATCTGAACATGTCTTGCTTGATAATACAAATCTTCTTCTGTGGCAGCATGTGAATCAGTTGTAATTGTATATGGTGTATTTGTTACTTCTGATAATTTAAGAATTTTTTGATTGTAAATAGATTGGTCTTCTGTTTTATGACTTTGCATTTCAAGAAAGAAATTTGGAAAAATACTTTTGTATTCATTGATATAATCTACGCATTTATCAAAGTCTTTTTCACGAGCAATTTTAGATGCTAAACATGCGGAAAGAATAATCAAATCTTCTGCGTATGGTTTTAACATTTTCAAATCTGTTCTAGGCTTATAATAAAATCCTTCAAAATTACTTTTTGTAACAATCTCGTTTAAAGCAATTCTTCCTTTTTCATTCTTCGCAAGTGCAACCAAGTGAAAGTATTTGTTGTCTGGATCTTGCACTTTTATATCGAAACATTCATAAAGTTCTACTCCGTAAATCATTTTCACATCTGGATACTTACTTTTTAACTTGTCAAAATAAATCCAACTGTATTCATTCCCGTGTTCTGTAATGGCAAAAGCATGTAATCCAATCTCTTGCGCCCTTTTTAAGTATTCTTCTGGATGGGAAAACCCATCCAAAACCGAATACTCACTATGATTATGTAATGAACTAGCCATATTTTATCTCCTACTTAAATTCATAGTCTTTTACAATTACTTGTGGTGTTAAAATTCCTTTGTAATTATTCAAACTAACTGTTCCTATAACATCCATTGTTCCAAGAAATCCGTCTGTATCAGAAAACATATTATTGATAATTGCATCTTTTTCTTTATCAACTGAGAATTTTACAAACGCAAGCTCATCATTATAAATAACTTTCCAACTGTTTGATTCTTTCCCCATAACAAACGTATCTTCTTTTACAACAGGAATATTTGATATATGAACATATGGTTCTTTGATTCCTTGTCCAAACAAATCTTTTATATCATCAATTTCTTTTACAAATGATATATCAATTTCACTAACATCTTTGTCAAAGTCAACTTCGTAATATGCTGTAAAATCAATATCTTCCCACATTGTATTTATTCTACTAATTGCTTTCTCAACATTGTTTCTGTTTATACTAAAACCTGCTGCATTATCATGACCTTGTACAAATTCAAATAGATTGGTGTTATCAAGTTCATTCTTCAGGCTGCCAATTGGACTATGATCAAAGTTTCTGCAAGAACCACCATAGAACATTCCACCATCATCACGTAACTTCTGTCTTCGTAATAATAAGCATGGTTTGTTATATTTATCTGCAATTTTCATTGCTACAAGACCAGTTAATGTTTGGCTAAGAACATTAGAAACATTGACAAAAATTGCTTTGTTCTTATATAACTCGTTCTGTTTTATAATATTATCAATTTCATCAACGCTTTTAGACACTTCTTTTCCTTGCCTGTTCTTTGCGTTATAACAAAGCCTTGCTGCTCTTGTGTATATATCCTCGTCTGTTTCTTCTGTAGCACCACGTTTTTTGTACTTAAACACTTCATCAGTTTCAATAAATGCTCTGAATAATAAGTCTTTGTCATCCTGATTGCCAACTCTAATCATTGCATTTAAGATTGGTGTTATATAAAATTGTACAGAAATAATGTTTACTACATCTTTCATTGAATATGATTGCTTATCAATAAGTGCCTTAAATGCTTTACTTCTAATCTTGTTTAATCCTGCATTGACATAATATCTTGTCTCAAACTCTCTCATATCCATTACGTCACTAATGTTTGACAATGCTACCATGTCAAGAAAATCATCTGCATAATTCTCCCAAAGTTCATCGTCTACAGCTTTTAAGAATTTATATACTATACCGCCACCGCAAAAGTTTTTATTTGGATAATCACATATCTGGTTATTTACAACAATTGCATACGGATTTTTTTTGTCACAAATATGGTGGTCTAAAACAATAATATCAATTCCACGCTCATGTAGTTCCTTGCATTGATTTACATCATTACTTCCTGCGTCTGGTACAATCAATAAATCTATATCTTCTGGAATTATAATATCTTCAGAAATTCCATGCTGCTTTTGAGTGTGTAATGAATACGTTATATTTGCTTCAGGATTTATCTTTTTTGTATATCTTATAATCTCACTGGCAGAACAAAATCCATCAACATCAGGATCTACAATTACATGGATTTTTGATCCACTGTCCAAATGTGATATGTAACACAAAACAGCTTCATGTATATTGTCGAGCATTGAATAATCATTGATACATGACTCATCTATATTCAAATATTCTTTCCAATTTTCAACACCACGATTTAGCAGAATCGTTTTTTGTGCATTATACTCATCGTTTAATGATCCTTTTATTAATCTATATTTCAACAAATCACTCCTATCGTAATTTATAAATATTCTTATCTAATAGTTGTTCAAATTTTTCTAT
>ERZ1034973.584-NODE-584-length-24928-cov-36.782777_pt1 | contig 24928 bp, 20 predicted proteins | sample MGYA00520686_ERZ1034973 | MGnify/ENA primary metagenome ERZ1034973 (study PRJEB33766, sample SAMN09781775) | gut metagenome | biome: gut microbiome | host: Homo sapiens | place: Madagascar | study: EMG produced TPA metagenomics assembly of the PRJNA485056 data...
AACGTTGTCCTAGGCGGATTCGAACCACCACAAACAGAACCAAAACCTGTTGTGCTACCATTACACCATAGGACAATGCGACTGCAAAGATACGTATTTTTGTAAAAACAGCCAAACGAATTGGCTGTTTTTTTATTATATACGACTCAACACAGTTACTTCACTGTGATGAGGTAATAGTTCTTCTTGCCACGCTGCACGAGCAGATACTTGCCGTCGATGAGGTCGTCGGCAGTAACCACCTGGTCGAACGCGCCGAGCTTCTCCTTGTTGAGCGATACGCCGCCACCCTGCACGAGCTTGCGCATCTCGCCCTTAGAGTTGAAGATCTTCACGTCGTCGCGTGTGAAGAGGTCTACAGCCGGCTGTCCGAGCTGATCCTTCGGCAGCTGGAAGTGGGGTACGCCTTCGAAGATAGAGAGCAGTGTAGCCTCATCGAACTTCTGGAGAGTCTCCTTTGTGCCCTTGCCGAAGAGGATGTTAGAAGCCTCCTGAGCGGTCTCGAGGTCCTCACGTGAGTGAACCATTGTTGTCACCTCCTCAGCCAGACGTTTCTGCAGAACGCGGCGTCCCGGGTCTTCGTTGTGCTCGGCTATGAGCGCATCGATTGTTTCCTTGTCGAGGTCGGTGAATATCTTGATGTACTTCTCAGCCTCTGCGTCGCTGACGTTGAGCCAGAACTGGTAGAAAGCATACGGAGTGGTGCGAGCCGGGTCGAGCCAGACGTTGCCGCTCTCGGTCTTGCCGAACTTCTTGCCGTCGCTCTTGGTGATGAGTGGGCAGGTGAGACAGTAGCATTCTGCGTCGTTGCCGAGTGTGCGGTGGATAAGCTCTGTACCGGTGGTCATGTTGCCCCACTGGTCGTTGCCACCGAGCTGCAGGCGTACGCCGTACTTCTGATACTGGTAGAGGAAGTCGTAGCCCTGGAGCAGCTGGTATGTGAACTCTGTGAACGAAAGGCCGTCGCGAGCCTCGCCGTTGAGACGCTTCTGCACGCTGTCCTTAGCCATCATGTAGTTGACAGTGATGTGCTTGCCCACCTCGCGAGCGAAGTCGAGGAAGGTAAAGTCCTTCATCCAGTCGTAGTTGTTGACGAGCTCAGCCTTGTTAGGCTCTGTGCCGTCGAAGTCGAGGAACTTAGAAACCTGCTTCTTGATAGCCTCCTGGTTGTGGTAGAGGGTAGCCGCGTCGAGCAGGTTGCGCTCCTGGCTCTTGCCAGAGGGGTCGCCAATCATACCGGTAGCACCGCCCACAAGCAGATATGGCTTGTGACCGCAACGCTGCAGGTGGCGCAGCATCATGATACCACAGAGGTGACCGATGTGGAGAGAGTCGGCTGTAGGGTCGGTGCCCAGATACGCAGACACCATGTTGGCATTGAGATACTCCTCAGTGCCGGGCATAATCTGCGCGAGCATACCGCGCCAGCGCAGTTCTTCAACGAAATTCTTTGTCATTATTGCTGTTGTTTTTTTTGATGATTGCTATTTTAGGGTGGCGTTAAGGTGGCGTTTAAGCCGCCTTTAGGATGGCGTTTAAGCCGAACTAAGCCTCTTTAAGCCTTTCTAAGCCTTGGAGGATATAGCTAAGCCTTGGGAAGGACTTGCTACTAAGCCTTTCTAAGTCTTGGAGGACTATTCTTAAGCCCTCCCCCGACGGGGAGGGTTGGGAGGGGCTGTTGGTTGGGAGGGGCTCTTTAGGGCACGGGGTCGTAGCCGGAGCCTCCCCATGGGTTGCAGCGGAGGATGCGCCAGACAGCGAGCGCCATGCCTTTGAAGAAGCCGTGCTTCTGCAGTGCCTGACGGGCGTACTCGGAGCAGGTGGGTGTGAAACGGCACGAAGGGGGTGTGTATGGCGTGATGCACACCTGATAGAACCGTATGGGCAGGATGGCAAGCCATACTAAAGCGCGTGAGACGTAGTGGGCGCAGCGTGAGATATAGCTTGATATTTTCATTGCTGATTTGTTTCTTCGTCCGCCTGCTTGCCTATTTTCTCTGCTATGCGCTGCAGCAGGTTTGCTATCTTGCGCTCCACTTCCTCATAGCTGCGCAGGTTGCCGTCGGTCCATATAAAACATAGCGAGAGTGTCTTGCGTTGTTCTCCGGCTTCGAGGATGTCGATTAACACCTGCTTGTTGCGACGGTATGCTTCGCGTACGAGACGCTTCACGTGGTTGCGCTTCACGGCGCGCTTGAAGTAGCGTTTGGGCACGCTCACCATCATCTTTGCGAGCGGTTCGTGTGCGTCGGCATCCTCTGTCATAAACACCACACGCAGCGGGAAGGCAGACATCGACTTGGCTCCTCCTCCTTTGAAGAGGCGGTCGATGAGCTTCTTGCTGTTTATGCGCTCACTCTTTGAGAGCTGTTGTGATGATGTCATAAGGTGGTGTTATGTTGTTGTGGTGAGGTGGTGAGATTTGATGGTGAGATGGTGTTGTGGTGAGATGGTGAGATTTGATGTTGAGGTGTTGTTGTGATGAGATGGTGAGATTTGTCTATACCTCTAAAAGGTAATGTCAACATCTCAACACAACAACCTCCTATCACCATCTCACCATCTCAACCCAACAACCTACTTATTATTCTCAAGATAGTAGCGGAGTGCGCTTGTCATCGACGGGTGTTCCTTTGTAGGAGCCTCGAGGTCGAGTCGGTAGCCTGCGTCGGTCACAGCCTTTGCTGTGGCAGGTCCGAAGGTGGCGATGCGCACATCGTTCTGCTCGAAGCTTGGGAAGTTCTTTGTGAACGACTTGATGCCCGACGGACTGAAAAAGACGAGCATGTTGCAGTCGAACTGAGCTGCCTCCTCTTCGGTGAAGTCGTTGCTCACGGTGCGATACATTACGCACTCGGTGTGTATTAGCTTCTTCGAGTCGAGCAGTTCTTTAACGTCGCCGTTGTGTACGCTGCTCAGTGGCACAAGATACTTCTCGTTCTTGTGCTTCACCATTGTGGGGATGAGCGAGTCGAGCTTGCCGGTATTGCCGAAGAACACCTTGCGTTTGCGATACTGCACATACTTCTGTATGTAGAGCGCGATTGTCTCCGTAACGCAGAAGTACTTCATATCCTCGGGGATGGTGATGCGCATCTCCTTAGCGAGTGTGAAGTAGTTGTCGATAGCGTGACGCGATGTGAACACTACGGCTGTGAAGTCGAGAAGACCGATCTTCTGCTGTCTGAATTCTTTGGGGCTGAGTCCTTCTACTTTGATGAATGGGCGAAAGACGAGTTCTACACCGAAGTCCTTTGCGATGTCGAAATATGGCGACTTCTCGCTTGATGGTTCAGGCTGTGATATCAGAATCTTCTTTATCTTTTTCATATTGAAGCTTTATATGTATATTCTTTATTCAGAGGGGTGCCGTCGCTATTGTCTTAGAAATTCACTTTCAAGCAGTTGACTATCGTTGCCAGCGTACCTAAGAGAACTGCGAGAGGTGTCAGTTCAAGCGTGCAAAAGTACAAAAAATTTTGCAGAAAACCGCCCCTATGTCTAAAAAAGATGATGTAAGACTTGTAAAGGGAGAGCAACTTGAAGAGCGTTATCACGAGGAATGTGCACACGAGTGTTGTGCGCACCGGCATCTTGAAGTAGGCATTGAGCATTACGACGGGGAAGAGGCACACGCCTTCCATGGCGAGGAAGAAGAGGTACGACTTCATCCAGAACTCGTTGTTGCGCTTGTCGAAGAACACCCATCCCACGAGCCAGTAGAGCATTGTCTTGACGAGCATATAGCCAAGCATTGTGAGCGAGAGTATGCCTATCACCTGATACTGATCGACGAGGAACGTGTCGGCAACATAGAGTTGCGTATAGAAGAAGTAGACCAATCCTAACAACAAGCAGCTCTGCAACACGAGGAAGAACTGAAAGCGCAACTCCTCGGAGGTCTCCGTCACAGTGGTCATATTCTCGCTCACTGGCGGGCGGAAGAACTCCTTCGCCTGGCGCAGTATGAAGCGTCGCGACTTGGTGTAGGCTATCAGTGCTATGCAGAAGCAGAATAATAGCAGAAGCGTGATGAGGTTGTCGCGTGCGATGCTGTAGGGCACAGGGTCGCCTGCCACACCGGTGCGCCCGCCGAAGAGGTCGGGGTTGAAGTAGGGTTTACCTGTGAAGTACGACTCGCGGTAGTACTGTGGTAGGTTGATATCGCGCCAGGAGTGTCCGCGTGTGTGTCCGGGCAGATGCAGCGTGTCGGGCTGCTGACTCCATGTTATCTCCGATGGGCGTATGTGTGCCTGGATAGCGGAGTCCTGCTGGGCAGGCGTAGCGTTCTTGGGCAGCCAGCTGAGCACCTCTGCCGGCGTTGGCTGCCAGTGCTTGCGCACGGGCAGAGCGCCGACGGGCAGTCCGTCTGCTCCAAGAACTATCTCCTCTGTGTGTATGGAGTCGGTTGTGGTCATGTCAACATTCTTTAGATTCCGAACTCCTTGCGGATATCATCTACGCGGTCGAGTTTCTCCCATGTGAAGAGTTCCACCTTCATCACCTTTGTCTCGTGATAGCGCGATGTGAATGTCTTCTCCACCACCTCGCACTTGCGGCCCATGTGTCCGTAGGCAGCTGTCTCGCGATAGATAGGCTGGCGGAGCTTGAGTGTGCGCTCGATGGCTTTCGGGCGAAGGTCGAAGAGCTTCTCTATCTTCTGTGCTATCTCGCCGTCGCTCATCTGCACGCGGCTGCGACCATATGTGTTCACGTAGATGTTCACGGGCTTAGCAACACCGATGGCGTAGCTCACCTGCACGAGCATCTCGTCGGCAACACCTGCTGCCACCATGTTCTTGGCGATGTAGCGTGCTGCGTAGGCTGCCGAGCGGTCTACCTTAGATGGGTCCTTGCCAGAGAAGGCTCCACCGCCATGTGCGCCCTTACCACCGTATGTGTCGACGATAATCTTGCGACCGGTGAGACCGGTGTCGCCGTGCGGTCCGCCGATTACGAACTTGCCAGTAGGGTTTACGAAGTACTTGATGTCGTCGCCGAAGAGTGCGAGCACCTTCTCGCTGTGTATCTCTGCCTTCACGCGCGGCATGAGTATGTTGAGCACGTCGTCCTTTATCTTTGCAAGCATACGCTCGTCGTCAGAGTCGAACTCGTCGTGCTGTGTAGACACTACGATGGTGTCGATGCGTTGTGGTATGCCTTCCTCCGAATACTCTACGGTTACCTGGCTCTTCGAGTCGGGGCGCAAGTATGTCATCTGCTTGCCCTCCTTGCGTATGTCAGCGAGCACGCGCATGATGAGCTGTGCGATGTCGAGCGTTACGGGCATATAGTTCTCGGTCTCGTTAGTGGCGTAGCCGAACATCATGCCCTGGTCGCCAGCACCCTGCTCCTCCTCGTCGGCACGCGACACACCGCGGTTGATGTCGTCCGACTGCTCGTGGATGGCTGTGAGCACACCGCACGAATTGCCGTCGAACTGATACTCCGACTTGTTGTAGCCAATCTGGTTGATTGTCTTGCGTGCGATAGTCTGCAGGTCGATGTACACGTTAGAGCGCACCTCACCCATGATTACTACCTGACCGGTTGTCACGAACGACTCGATGGCGCAGTGTGCGCGGTCGTCGTAAGCGAGGAACTGATCTACTAAAGCGTCTGAAATCTGGTCAGCCACCTTGTCTGGATGACCTTCTGAAACTGATTCTGAAGAAAAAAGATAATTCATTTTTCCAATTTTTAAATTTAAATAAGTGGAAAAACACCAAATTACCGCTGTCTAACCGTCGTTATCCTTTCTACGTTTCGCGTTCTTACATTCGCGGTTAGCTTTGCAGTTTTAGCATTTTTTTGTGTGGTTGCAAGCAGCCAAATTCTTCCACAGGGTTATACATGTTTATTTTCGGGTGCAAAGGTACTGCTATTTTTTGAGAGAGCGAAATAAAAACATGTAAAGTATTCAGTTTTTGTCTTTTTTTATTGCCGCGCTACGACAACATTGTTGTCCTGCTACGGCAATAAAGTTTCGGTAGCGGGACAACAATGTTGTCGTAGCGTGGCAATATCAGGGGGGTAATCCCTTCGATTATTAAAGTATTCTGCCGCGGATAGAGAACTTCATAACTGGGTAGACTTTAAGCCAGTCCATAACCTTCGCAATGTCGTCCTTTGTTTCTTCGTCAACAGCGTCAGTAACCTGTTTGTTCTCAAGTACGTTGTCTATATCGCCAGCATATACCTTTGGTTTGCCCTGGAACTGAGCGCCCAACTCGAAGCGGAAACCGATGCGACCCTTCGGGATAAGGCGACCGAAACCAAGTCCGAGGTACGGACGAACCTTCTTTACCTTTACACCGCCCTTGATATCACCATTATCGTCGAACGGGATGTTGTAATCGCCGATGTTGATACCATAGTCCTTAATTGCAGGACCATATTCTTCTACCTTTCCACTATGACCCTTAATTGACATCAGATCAGAGCCACCGAACGACAGACCTGCCGTAACAAAGAAGTTGCCTCTATTGCCGAAAGGATACACATCGAACTTCAAGTCGGCATAGGTTCTGCCGAACTTAGCGTCAAGGCGCACTTTGTCTTCAATAGTCTGCTCGCCAGCATGCGGAATCTCGCCAACGTACTCCACGTCAATATTTTCGTGGAACTTGATGTTCGGGAAGATGTTTAAACCTGCGCGCACCTGCACATATTGTGTCAATGGTATAGCTACGTCGAAGCCGAGACCCTCCGTACCATATCCTACACCCACGCCTACGCGATTTGCCAAACCAAATTTATTCTTCTTCTTTGTTGCATCCTCTTGTGCCGAAATAGTGGTCACAGCAAACAAAGCGAGAATACCTAATGCTAATGTTTTTAGAGATAAGTTCTTCATACACTTGTTAGTTTTTTGTTTATATGTTGCAAATTTAGCGAAATATTTTACATGAAACAACTTTTATATAACTTTTTTAAAACTTATGACCAATTTTCTTGTTTTTGTTAAACATCTTACATATATAGCGTCTGCCGGATTGTGTATTCTTAAAAATAGTTGTAACTTCGCATTGCGATAACAACATGCCTAACAATTCAATAGGTACACATTATTTATATATGAAATCAGACAAGAAGAAAGACGCATTACTCTCGATGATACGTCTGGGTAAGCCTATGACGCTCGGCGAGCAGGCGCGGTTAGTGATGTTTCTCGCCACACCCGCCATACTCGCTCAGCTTACGACGACGATGATGCAATACATCGACGCATCGATGGTGGGCAGTATGGGTGCGGAGGCATCGGCTTCTATCGGACTCATGGAGACCACTATGTGGCTGCTGGGCAGTATCTGCTCGGCTACGGCAGCCGGCTTCTACGTGCAGGTGAGCCATCAGTTGGGCTCCAACGACCCTGCACGTGCTCGCAGCACGCTGCGTCAGGGCATCATGTCGGTGCTCGTGGTGAGTGCGCTGATAGGTTTGGTGTCGCTGGCGGTGAGTCCGTTTCTGCCTACATGGCTCGGTGGCAACAGCCATATAACCCCCACCGCCTCAGCCTACTTCGCCATCGTGGCTACGGCTCTGCCCATCTTCCAGTTCTCGATATTCGGAGCCGGAATGCTCCGTAGTTCGGGCAATATGGTCGTGCCGAGCGTGATGAGCGTGGTGATGATGTCGCTCGACGTGGTGTTCAATTTCTTCCTCATCTTCCCCACCCGACCCGTGGAGTTGTTCGGTACACAGATAATGATGCCCGGCATGGGCTTAGGCGTGGTAGGCGCAGCAATAGGCACGGTGTCGGCTGAGTTAGTGGCTGCCTCCATAACTATGTACATACTCTGCTTCCGCTCCAAAGAGCTGTCGCTGCGCATCGACACGGGACGCTTCCTGCCTACATGGGGCGTGGTGAAGCGCGCGCTGCACATCAGTCTGCCGATGGGTTTGCAGCAGACCATCATGTGCTCGGCTTACGTGATGACGACCATTATCATTGCACCGCTGGGCACCTTCGCCATAGCTGCCAACTCGTTTGGCATAATCATCGAAAGTCTCTGCTACATGCCAGGCTACGGCATCGCCGACGCTGCAACGACACTCGTAGGACAGAGCATGGGTGCCGGCAGGTACGAACTGATGAAGCGCTTCGCATGGCTGTCTGTAGGCTTGGGCGTGACGGTAATGGCTGTGATGGGTGTGGTGATGTACGTCGGAGCACCAACGGCAATGGCGATGATGACACCTGCCGAGGAGGTGCGCCGTCTGGGCGTGGAGGTACTGCGCATAGAAGCATTCGCAGAGCCGATGTTCGCCGCTGCAATAGTGAGCTACGGCGTGTTCGTGGGCGCAGCGAAGACGCTCGTGCCGAGCATAATGAACCTCATCTCTATATGGGGCGTGCGCATATCGCTCGCTGCAATGCTTGCACCATCAATGGGACTGCGCGGTGTGTGGATAGCCATGTGCATCGAACTCTGCTTCAGAGGCTTTATATTCTTAGTAAAACTCAAATTCTGGAACATTCAAAATTCCTGTAAACATTATGGAAAAGATCAGTAACAAGGTTTTCGGCGGAGAGCGTCCGCTCTTCGAGATACACAACGTGGAGCTCGACCACGTGCGTATCACTTTCGGCGAATCGGGCGTGAAGGAGTGCAGCAACATAGTATGCCGCAACTGCTACTTCGAGGGCAAATACCCGCTGTGGCACGTAAAGGGGTCGGACATACGCAACTGCTATTTCGCTCCAGGCTCGCGCTCGGCGATATGGTACTCTGACGATATGCACATGGAGGACTGCGTGATAAACGGTCCGAAGTTCTTCCGCGAGATGAAGAATCTGTCGCTTAAGAACGTAACCGTGAACGATGCCGACGAAACATTCTGGGGCATCGACGGACTGAAGCTGGAGAACGTGGTGCTGCACGAAGGCACATACCCATTCATGCACTGCCGCAACGTGAAGGTGGACGGACTGGTATCGGACGCGAAGTACGTCTTCCAGTACTCGCGCGACATAGAGATTCGCAATGCGAAGATAGACACAAAAGACTCGTTCTGGGAGGTGGACAACGTGACGGTGTACGACTCGGAGCTGAACGGAGAGTTTCTCGGATGGCACTCGCGCGGACTGCGTCTCGTCAACTGCCATATATCTGGCGAGCAACCACTCTGCTACGCCAAGGACCTGGTGCTCGAGAACTGCACGTTCGACGCCGAATGCGACCGCGCGTTCGAGTATTCTACCGTGCAGGCTGACATACGCGGACACATCAAGAGCGTGAAGAACCCTGCGTCCGGACGCATCGTGGCTGACAGCATAGGCGAGATCATACTCGACGAGAACATCAAAAAGCCGGCTGACTGCGAGATTCTCACGCGTGCATAAGCATACATAAAAAGGACGTAAGCTATGGAATACGACTTTTCAAGACCAACTGAGCGACGCGGCACCGACTCTTACAAATGGGATTCGGCGCCAGAGGCTGACATCATTCCGCTGTGGGTGGCGGATATGGACTTCGAGACCTTCCCCGGCATCACCGAAGCCTTGCAGCGACGCGTGGCGCACGGCATATTCGGCTACACACGTGTGCCTGAGGCGTACTACGAAACAGTGTGCAACTGGTTCGGTAAGCATCACGGATGGCACATCAACCGCGAGGATATCATCTACACGTCGGGCGTGGTGCCGGCTGTGTCGGCGGTTATCAAGGCGCTCACGCTGCCCGGCGACCAGGTGATAGTGCAGGGACCGGTGTACAACTGCTTCTTCTCCTCAATACGCAACAACGGATGCGAGACGGTCTCCAACTCGCTTATATATAATAAGGAGGAACTGCGCTACGAAATCGACTTCGACGACCTCGAACGCAAGCTCAAGCACGAACGCGCACGACTGATGCTACTCTGCAACCCGCACAATCCGGGCGGACGCGTGTGGACGCGCGACGAACTGACACGCGTGGCGGAGCTTTGCCACAAGTATGGCGTGCGCGTTGTGTCGGACGAGATTCACTGCGAACTGACGCTCTACGACAACGAGTACGTGCCGTTCGGTTCGCTGCCCGACGAGCTGAGCCACGGTTCGATAACCTGCTGCTCGCCGTCGAAGGCGTTCAACACCGCCGGACTGCAGATTGCGAACATCGTCTGCCGCGACGCTGAGGTGCGCAACCGCATCGACCGCGCCATAAACATCAACGAGGTGTGCGACGTGAACCCGTTCGGAGTGATCGCCCTGCAGGCTGCTTACAGCGACGAGGGCTACGAATGGCTCACACAGCTGCGCGCATACATCTCAAGCAACTACGACTTGCTGCGCGAACGCTTCGCTCGCGAACTGCCCAAGTGCAAGGTGATGCGCATGGAAGGCACGTATCTGGCGTGGATAGACTGCTCGGAACTGCATATCTCGTCGGATGAAATAGAGGAGATGCTCATGCACGAGAACAAAGTATGGGTGAATGCGGGCAGCATGTACGGCACTGAAGGCGCGGCGTTCATACGCATCAACATGGCTTGCACCAGCGAACTGCTCAACGAAGGCATAACGCGAATAGTGAACGGACTCGGCAATAAATAAAAAACGTAGGAGCCTACGGCATTCCTGCCGTAGGCATAGCAATAAATCGTAATAATATGTATTGCATATAGTGGCTACGGCAGGAATGCCGTAGCCTCCTATAAAACAAGCCCTATACAAACAATGTATAGGGCTTGTTTTTATTGTATAAGTAATAATTATCCTACCTGCGAACCAGGCTTAACGTTGCCAGCCACGGTGGTTACATTCAGCGTTCCGTCGAAGTTTACGGCAGAGAGAATCATACCCTGGCTCTCGATGCCCATCATCTTGCGCGGAGCGAAGTTGGCGACGAAGAGCACATCCTTGCCGATGAGCTGCTCAGGCTCGTAGTAAGCTGCGATGCCCGAAAGGATTGTGCGGTCAACGCCAGAGCCGTCGTCGATGGTGAACTGCAGGAGTTTCTTCGACTTCTTCACCTTCTGGCAGTCCTTGATATGACCAACGCGGATGTCGAGTTTCTCGAATGTGTCGAAGTCTACGTTCTCCTTGATAGGTGCAGCAACGTAGTTGGCAGCCTCGTTAGCCTTCTTCGTGTTCTCGAGTTTCTGAAGCTGAGCATTGATAGCCTCGTCCTCAATCTTCTCGAAGAGCAGCGCCGGTGTGCCGAGCTGATGACCAGGCTTGAGCAGATCAGTAGAGCCGAGCTGAGCCCAGTCGGTGTCGGTAACGTTGAGCATCTCGCGCAGACGTGCCGAGCTGAACGGCAGGAACGGCTCGAAAGCAATCTCGAGGTTAGCTACGAGCTGCAGAGAGAGGTAAAGGATAGTCTTTACGCGCTCCATATCGGTCTTTGCCACGTGCCACGGCTCGCAGTCGGTGATGTACTTGTTGCCGATGCGTGCGAGGTTCATAGCCTCCTTCTGTGCGTCGCGGAACTTGAATGTGTCGAGCAATGCCTCCACCTTCTGCTTCACGTCCTTGAACTCCTCGATAGTCTTGAGGTCTACCTCCTGAAGTTCGCCACACTCAGGCACAACGCCGTTGAAGTACTTCTTCGTGAGCTGCAGGGCGCGGTTGACGAAGTTGCCGTAAACAGCCACCAACTCGTTGTTGTTGCGATCCTGGAAGTCCTTCCATGTGAAGTTATTGTCCTTTGTCTCAGGCGCATTGGCTGTGAGAACATAGCGCAGAACGTCCTGCTTGCCAGGGAAGTCGACGAGATACTCGTGGAGCCATACAGCCCAGTTGCGCGATGTAGAAATCTTGTCGTTCTCGAGGTTGAGGAACTCGTTAGAGGGTACGTTGTCGGGCAGGATATAGTCGCCGTGAGCCTTCAGCATGGTCGGGAAGACGATGCAGTGGAAGACGATGTTGTCCTTGCCGATGAAGTGGATGAGGCGCGATGTGGGGTCCTGCCACCATGTCTGCCACGTGCCCCACTTCTCGGGATGTGCGTCGCAAAGTTCCTTGGTGTTAGAGATGTAGCCGATAGGTGCGTCAAACCACACGTAGAGCACCTTGCCTTCTGCTCCCTCTACCGGTACGGGGATACCCCAGTCGAGGTCGCGTGTCATAGCGCGCGGCTGCAGATCCATGTCGAGCCACGACTTGCACTGTCCGTATACGTTCGGACGCCACTCCTTGTGGTCTTCCAGAATCCACTGCTTCAGCCAGTCCTGCCACTTGTTGAGCGGCAAGTACCAGTTCTTTGTGGCTTTCTTCACGAGTCCGTGACCCGGGTTATTCTTGTTTGTAGGGTTGATAAGTTCCTCGGGTGAGAGTGTTGCGCCACACTTCTCGCACTGGTCGCCGTAAGCACCCTCAGCGCCGCAGCGCGGGCATGTACCTACGATGTTGCGGTCGGTGAGGAACTCGCCAGTCACCTCGTCGCAGAACTGCTCTTCTGTCTTCTCTACAAGCTCATGCTTGTCGTAGAGCGTGCGGAAGAAGTCGCTTGCGAACTTATGGTGAATCTTCGATGTAGTACGGCTATAGATGTCGAACGAAATGCCGAAGTCTTCGAACGATTTCTTGATAAGGTTGTGATAGCGGTCTACCACCTCCTGAACCGTGATGCCTTCCTTGCGTGCGCGGATTGTCACGGGCACACCGTGCTCGTCGCTACCGCCGATGAACATCACTTCCTGCTTCTTCAGGCGCAGATAGCGCACATAGATGTCGGCAGGCACATACACGCCAGCCAAGTGGCCGATGTGTACTCCACCGTTGGCGTATGGCAAAGCCGCTGTCACGGTGGTGCGTTTGAACTTGTTCTCTTCCATTATATTATGTTTTTATATTTTCGGATGCAAAGTTACTGAAAATCGAAGCAATACACGATTTTGTTGATAATAAAATCTTACAAGCTTGCTTGTTTTTATTGTTGAGATGCAGCCTAACTTATTAAAAGTTACTGAAAATCTAAAGAATAAGACAATTCTAATTCTTTCCAATATTTTAAACATTGGAAAGAATTAGAATCAAATAGAGGCAAGCGTGCTCTCAAATTTATCACCTTTTATATATCCTTTCTTCACCTTATTAAACGATATTTCGGTGAGTATTCCTCTGTTCATCAGACCTATTATATCCGTCTTTGCAGTTGTCGGACTGATAAGGAATTTCGTTTGCATATCACCTACTGTGATTACTGCCTTAGGATCGTCCACAAAAATCTTTATAATCTGTGCCTGGCGTGCATTGATGTCACCTATATGCAAGAATCTATTGGCAGCTTTCTTTTCTTCTTGTTTACGCTTTATATATTGCTGCAACTGCTTGAACGACTGCTGCAACACCTTCATATTGTAAGCTACAAAATAGCCTATATCCATATTATCGGCTTCAGAATAAAGAAATGCTTTTTCGTACGATTTCTTCGATTTAGCAATAACCCTTGAAATAGACAAATACTCCGTTAACCAATAGCCCTGCTTTAGCATATACCAATAGAACAGCGCTCTTGCAGTACGCCCGTTGCCATCAACAAAAGGATGTACGTAGGAAATCATGAAATGGATTATAAAACCACGTATTATAGGATGTATAAATTGATGTGCGTTCTTTTCATTAAAGAATGTGCATAGGTCGTCCACAAAACAAGGTATTTCGCCGAATGCAGGCGGAGTGTGTACTATTTCGTGGGTTATACCATTCTCTACAACCACATCGTCGTTCTGTCTGAAACGTCCCGCATCTTCCTGATTAGGCATTGTGTTCTCAGTCATAAGGCGATGTACATGCATCAATAACTCTGGTGACAATGGGGTATCCTTATGTGCTACGATGAATTGAATTGTCTGATAGTTGTTGGATATCATCTGCTGCGACTTGTCCTTAGGAGTAATCTGTCGACGCAACATTTCCTTTGCCACCTTTCGAGTTGTAGCAGCTCCTTCCATCTGACTTGAAAAGATAGCTTCTTCCATCAGTGAGCCTACAAGATACTGCTCTTTGTTGTCATCATCTATGATAGAACTTGCGCCCCAGCTGCCTCCCCAGTTCATGTCAAACTCGTGGCACATACGCTGCATGGAGTTTGTTAGCGTCAGCGAGACGCCATACCTTTTCCATACCATAATAGTACTCTTCAATCTTGCAGCTTTCACATAAGTCCACAATTGTGTAGGAGTAATTCCTTCCGGACACTCCTTATATTTAACGCTATCCCAATATTCAAACGCAGAGTTTATATTATTCACTATTTCCTCTACCTCCTCATTCGGTGGCGTTATAATAGCTGAAAGCAAATCAGATTGCTGTATAGTCGGTACCTTTTCTATTGACATAAGCTTAATGGCTGATATTCAAATGCAAAGCTATCCAATTCTTTCCAATTTTGCAAGTATTGGAAAGAATTGGATAGCTTGTATTTAGATTAATTAACCATAAATATAACCAATAACCACTTATAACAATTTCAAAAAAAGCGTGGCACTCTGTATGAGTACCACGCTTGCATATTGATGTATTAGTATTACTAATTGTCTGCTTACTTCACCTCTACGGCTTCGAGAGCAGCCTCATCGTGCTTGATCTTGTGACCGAGTGTGAGGTAAGCCACCGGAGCAGCCATGAAGATAGAAGAGAGTGTACCGAAGATTACACCGAGCAACATTGCGAACGAGAAGCTGCGAGTGCTCTCACCGCCGAAGCAGAAGATACAGAGCAGCACGATGAGTGTTGAGAACGATGTATTGATAGTACGTGCGAGGGTCTCGTTCAGCGACTTGTTGAAGAGCTCCTGCAGATCCATCTTCTTGTGGAGTGTGAGGTTCTCGCGGATACGGTCGAACACAACCACCTTATCGTTGATAGAGTAACCGATAACGGTAAGGATAGCACCGATGAAGGTCTGGTCGATCTCGAGTGAGAACGGCACTACGTCCCAGAGTAATGAGAAGAATCCGATAACGATTGTTGCGTCTACGGCGAGGGCTACTGTAGAGCCTACTGAGAACGCTACGTTGCGGAAACGTACGAGGATGTAGACGAAGATGGCTGCGAGGGCGAAGAGCACGCTGATGATAGCACCATGTGTGATGTCCTTAGCCACAGCCGGACCTACCTTTGTAGACGATACGATAGAGCCGCCTGCGCGTACGTCAGGGTTCTTGAATGCCTCAACGCTTTCCTGTGTTACGAGGCCTGCACCGTGGAGACCCTTGTAGAGGATATCCTCTACCTCGTTATCGATGGCGGGGTTGTTCGACTCGATCTTGTAGTTGGTAGAGATGCGGATTGTCTTGCCGTCTGTACCGAGTGCGAGAGCATTAACTGTTGCGCCCTTGAAGAGCGGTACGAGGGCTTCCTTCACCTGCTCAGGCTCTGTCTGCTTCTCGAGCACCACTACGTAGTTGCGACCACCAGTGAAGTCGATACCCTTGCTCAAGCCACGTACGAAGAAGCTGCCGAGCATGATGAGGATTACAACGCCGAACACTGTGAATGATGTCTTATATGACGACATGAACGCGAAGTTCTTGTTTGCCATAAAGTTGCGTGACACGCGTGTAGAGAAGTTCTGCTTTGTCCACTTGTCGTGCTTCAGACGGTTCTCGTAAACGAGGCGTGTGAGGAACACTGCGGTGAAGAACGAGCAGCAGATACCGATGATAAGTGTGGTAGCGAAGCCGCGGATTGGACCTGTACCGAACACATAGAGGATGATACCTGTGATGATTGATGTCAAGTTAGAATCGAAGATGGCTGAGAAGGCGTTGCTGTAACCCAGCGAGAGTGCCTGCTTGGTGCCGAGACCCTTCTTGAGTTCCTCCTTGGTGCGCTCGTAGATAAGCACGTTGGCGTCTACAGCCATACCGAGGGCGAGCACGATACCGGCGATACCTGGCATTGTAAGAGCTGCCTGGAACGATGCCATGATACCCATGGTGAAGAAGAGGTTGAGGAGGAGGGCGCCGTTAGCTACCATACCCGGGATGAAGTCGTACATCACTACCATATAGATCATAAGGATGATAAAGGCGAAGATGAACGAGATGAAGCCCTGCTGGATTGACTGTGCACCGAGTGTCGGACCTACCACTTCCTCCTGAACGATATGTGCCGGAGCCGGCATACGTCCAGACTTAAGAGTGTTAGCCAAGTCCTTTGTATCTTCGATTGTGAAGTTACCAGAGATAGACGACTGACCGCCAGAAATCTCGCCGTTTACGCGCGGAGCAGAGTAAACTGTACCGTCGAGTACGATAGCGATTGCCTTGCCTACGTTAGCCTTTGTGAGGGCTGCCCAGCGGCGTGCACCGTCAGAGTTCATTGTCATAGAAACCTCAGGCGAACCAGTAAGGTTGTTGAACTGGTCCTTAGCGTCGGTCACTACGTCGCCCTCGATAGGAGCGCGGCCGTTGGTGGTTGTCACCTTAATGGCGTGAAGCTCGTAGATATTCTTTGCCTGGATGCCATCAGCTGGCTTAGCACTCCAAAGGAGGCGGCAGTCGGCGGGGAGTATCTGCTTAGCAAGAGCCGAGTAGATAATCTTGTTTACCTCTGCTGTGTCGCGTGCCGAAGCGTAGCCTACGAGGCTGAGCGCACCATTGCCAGAAGGCTGGAGCACAGAGAAGAGCGGGTTCTGCTTCTTAGCCTCAGCCATAGCTGCTGCGTCGTCTGCCTTAGCGTCCTTCTTTGTCTTGAACGCTGCCTTTGCCTTAGCTTCTACCTTCTCGGCTGCAGCTACGGCTGCTGTGTCGGTAGCAGCCGAGTCGGCTACTTCCTCCTTGGCACCAGAGCGGTGGTTAGCCTCGCGCTGGTTGAGCTGTGAGAGGTAAGGGATGATTTCGTCTGAGTTGTATGTCTCCCAGAACTCAAGGTTTGCGCTACCCTGGAGGAGCTTACGCACGCGCTCCGGCTCGTTGATACCCGGCATTTCTACCATGATACGACCCTGCTGACCCTCGAGCTTCTGGATGTTAGGCTGTACGACACCGAACTTGTCGATACGTGTACGTACGACGAGGAACGAGTTATCGATAGCTGCCTGCACCTCTGAACGGAGCACCTTCTCTACTTCCTTATCAGAAGAGTTAGGCGACACCTTGCCCTGGAGCTGCTGTGTAGCGAAGATCTCTGAGAGATGACGTCCCGGAGCGTTCTTCTTGAAAGCGTTGACGAAGAGAGTGATGAAGTCGCTCTGCGATACTTCGTGCTCTGCGCGAGCCTCTTTCATCGACTTAACGAAAGCTGCGTCTACCTTGTGGTCGGCGAGGTTCTCGAGTACATCAGGAACGCTCACTTCAAGGATGACGTTCATACCGCCTTTAAGGTCAAGACCGAGACCGATCTGTGTTTCGAGACACTTCTGATAAGAGTAGATGCCAAGATACTTCACGGAGTCCTTGTAGTCCTGCTGTGCGATAGGATCCTTTATCTTCGCAGCCTGGCTGTCGTAGTACTTTGTGGCAGCCGAGAACGAGAGATAGAAGATACTTGCAAGCGTCAAAAGGACGGCTGTTACAATTACAATACCTTTGTTCTGCATTTTTTTGATTTATTATTTTTTCGCTGTGTATACAGATAGCGTGCAAAGTTACAGATTTTTTCAGTTAAACCGAAATTTATAGCTTTATTTCTTTGTTTTGCAGAGGTTTAAGAGTTTAAAACACTTATAAAAGTCCAGTTTTTTAAATATTTTTATAATATATAAGGTGAAAAAGCACTTTTTAAAGTGGTGTCATCACCCCTATACTCATTGCTATTTTACCCTTTGCAGCTTACATACAATCGGATAATGATCGGATGCACTTATGCTATTATCCACCTTGCATTCATAGGGTTTCCAATGGTCGGAGCACATGATGTTGTCTATGCGCACGTAGAAAGCGTTGTAGTGGTAAGATATACCAGGACCATTCGCCGTAGCTACATAACAATCGGTGAGTTCTTTAGCTAAGCGTTGATGGGTATAGGATATGGGCGAATCGTTGAAGTCGCCTGCAAGGATTATGCTCTGATGCTTATGATGCTCTATGTATTCAGCCACAGCGTCTGCCTGTGGTCCACGTTTCGCTGACGACTCGCCAAGCAAGTTCCACAGGCGATGTGTTTCCTGTTTTGTTTCATCGCTTTCCATGTCACCTTTCAACATCGACTTAAAGCGTGTACGGTCTTCGGGCGACAATCCGGTAACCTGGAAGTGGGCTACAATAACAAGCGTAGTGTCCTTTTCACCTGTCTTTAGAGCATAAGATACGGCGTTATATGTATCCTCTTCGGTGGATATATATTCCTCCCCTACTATCGGCAACTTACTATATATACCGACAGCATCGCCTCCTTTGGGATTTTTCGAGCCACTATACTTTCTGTAAGGATACTTCACGTCCATCAAAGAGTCTATCTTCGCACGCTTTGCCCATTGTACATCAGCTTCCTGCAAACAAACGATGTCAGCATCCTGTTCCAACATATAATCGGCTATAGCGCATGGCTGCGACAAGTCGGTCCACGTAGAAAAGCAGAATACGTTGTACGACATTATTTTCAACGCATCCTCAGGAGCCGAAGACGGAACATTCAGCGGAACATAAGTGCGCACCGGACCGAAACATACTATCATTCCGACTAACGAGATGAGTGCCCCACGCTTACAAAACAACAACCAAAAGACGAGAAATGCTATATTAAGCAGCAAAAACAAGGGGAATACAAGCCCAATGTTAGCTATCAACGGATGAACCGTAGGGTTAACCCTGTCGCTATATCCTATAGCTAACATAAAGAGCACCGTCACCACATTGAATGCGGCGACGATGCGAAAGATTATTGATTTTATATTTTTCAAAGCGTGTAAGTCTGTTTTTATTTTCTGTTACTTGCATCGAAGAGTTGCTGTTTCTCTTCACGTGTTAGCGACTCGTAACCATTACGACGTATCTTATCCAATATCTCGTCCATTCGCTCCTGCTCTGCCTTGCGGCGTGCGTTGTAGTCCCAATCGCTCTCATGGCGTGTATTTGCACTATTAGTAAACACACCGCCACGATCTTTGCGCCCCGTGCGACGCTCCCACGAGGCACGCATAGAGTCGAAGAACTGCTGTCCGCTGCGACGACTGTAGCGAATGTCGGGGTGGCGTCGCCAGTAGCGAATGAGGAAGAAACCGAACACCATACCGCCCAAGTGAGCCAGGTGAGCCACTCCGTCGCCCGTAGAAGAGTAAGCCATGAACAATTCTATCGCAGCATAACCCATCACAAACCACTTTGCCTTGATAGGCACAGGCAACGGGAATATAAAGATGCGCTCCTCGGGATAGAGCATACCGAAGGCGAGAAGTATGCCATAGACAGCACCCGATGCACCTACGGTAGTCCAAAGGTTAAGGAAGGCGGCATTGGCATTAGCCACTTTCATTGTCTGAGCCAATGTGAAGTGAGGAAGTTGTTCGCTTGCTATAAAATAGAACTGCGCGAACTGTGCCAACTCCTGAAACAGACCAGCACCTACTCCGCACACTATATAATAAGTGAGAAACTTCTTCGGTCCCCAAGTGCGCTCAACGATACAACCGAACATCCACAGCGCAAACATATTGAAGAAGATATGGCTGAAACCGCCGTGAGCGAACATGTATGTAAAGAGCTGATAGATGTGGAAGTCGGGCGCAAGAAAGAAGTGCAGACCTAAAACATTGTTGAGGTCTACACCCATAGTTCTAAATAAATAAGTGGCTAAGAATACCACTACATTCACAATAAGTAAGTTTTTTGTTATCGTTGGAATATTATTCATATCACATTTTTATATATTTGTAAATATCGCATCGTTAGAGTGGCAAAATTACGAAAAATCCACGTAAAAAGGCATAAAACAGGCTCTTCGCGCTTTTTTTTTCAATTAATTATGCACTTTTTTCTGTTTTTTGTTTGATTTATGAAAGGAAAACTCTAAATTTGTCACTGAAATAGTGTGAGTTACACATTTTTAGCTCTTCAAACTCTGAGAAAACTAACATTTATAAACAATTTAAATACAACAGAATTATGAACAAGACAGAATTAGTAGAGAAGATAGCAGTAGGTGCTGAACTCAGCAAGGCTGACGCAAAGAAGGCTCTCGAAGCTGCAGTAGAAGCAATCAAGACAGCTCTCGTTGAGGGTGACAAGGTACAGCTCATCGGCTTCGGTACATTCAGTGTTAACGAGCGCCCGGCTCGCGAAGGCATGAACCTCCGCACTCGTGAGAAGATTCAGATTGCAGCAAAGAAGGTTGCTAAGTTCAAGGCAGGTGCCGAGCTTTCAGACGCTCTCAACTAAGCCAAACCAATCAAAAACCAACATAAAAAGACAGCTGAGACTTATCTCTGCTGTCTTTTTATTATTATAGGAGTTAAGAAGCTATTCATATCGTTAATTAAACATAATTAAATACAGTTGTCTTTGTCACAAACAATATAAGTGCGTATCTTTGTAGCACATTATTATGTACACGTACACGCATTAAGCGTGTGTAATAACACTAATAGATATATCAATTAATATTTTCATACAAATTATGCAGAAAAACAATCTTCTTTTACTGTCTGCAGCTACAATGCTGTTCATGACATCTTGTTCGAAGCTTGGACCGCTCTCAGCGGACAACTTCACAGTTATCCCTAACCCACTTGAGGCAAACGCAGGCGATGTTCCAGCTACAATCAACGGAACATTCCCAGAGAAGTACATGAAGAAGAAGGCTGTTGTCACAGTTACTCCAGAGTTGCGCTACGCTGACGGTCAGGTAGCTAAGGGTCAGAGTGCTACTTTCCAGGGTGAGAAAGTAAAGGGCAACGATCAGACTATCTCTTACAAGGTAGGTGGTCGCTACACAATGAAGTCTAACTTCAAGTACGTTCCAGAGATGCAGCAGAGCGAGATGTACCTCACATTCGACGCACGCATCGGTAAGAAGCAGTTCGACGTACCTGCAGTGAAGGTAGCTGATGGCGTTATCGCTACATCAGAGCTCTACAAGAAGACTCTCGTTTCTGAGAGTGGCTGCATCGCTCCTGACGCATTCCAGCGCGTAAACGCTGCTAAGCAGGAGGCTAACATCAAGTTCCTCATCAACCAGGCTAACATCCGCAAGAGCGAGCTCAAGAACAACTCTGTTAAGGAGTTTGTAGAGTTGCTTAAGAAGATCAACGCTGACAAGGAAGGCTACAACGTACAGAACGTAGAAATCCAGGCTTACGCTTCACCAGATGGTGGCGTTAAGTTCAACGATAAGCTCGCTGGCAACCGTCAGAACGAGTCTGAGAAGTACGTTAAGGGTACATTGAAGAAGACAAAGGTAGACGCAGCTATCGACGCTCACTATACAGCACAGGACTGGGACGGTTTCCAGAAGCTCGTTGCAGCATCTAATCTTCAGGACAAGGAGGTTATCCTCCGCGTGCTCTCTATGTATAGCGACCCACAGGAGCGCGAGCAGCAGATCCGCAACATGTCTGCAGGCTTCCAGGAGCTTGCTGACGGCATCCTCCCGGAACTTCGCCGTTCACGCCTCATCATCAACTATGAGACAATCGGCCGTAGCGACGACCAGATCAAGGAGCAGTACAGCAGCGACGCTACTCAGCTGAGCGTTGACGAGCTTCTCTACTCTGCTACTCTCGAGGAGTCGGCAGCTAAGAAGGAGGAAATCTACAAGAAGACAACAGAGGTTTACCCGAACGACTACCGCGCTTACAACAACCTCGCAGCTCTTGCACTCGCTAAGGGCGACGTAGCAGCTGCCAAGCAGTACGCTCAGAAGGCTACTTCTCTCGGTTCATCTACTCCGGAGGCACAGGCTAACCTCGGTCTCATTTCGCTCATCGAGGGCGACGTACAGGGTGCAGAACGTCAGATTGCCAAGGCTTCTGGCTCTGAGAACGTACAGTCGGCTCTCGGCGCACTCAACATCGCTAAGGGCAACTACGCTCAGGCTGACAAGGACTTCAACAAGCAGAACACAAACACTGCAGCTCTTGCTCAGATCCTGAACAAGGACTACGAGGGCGCTACAAGCACTCTTGACAAGGTAGCTAACCCGAACGGTATGACCGACTACCTCCGCGCTATCGTAGCTGCACGTCGTGGCAACAAGTTCGCTGCTAACTCTTACCTCAAGGAGGCTCTCCAGAAGGATCCTTCTTTGAAGGAGTACGCTGAGAAGGACTTGGAGCTCTCTCTTCTGAAGTAAGACGTGGCAAGACGTTTTAAATAATTAAAAATAAATGAAGGCTGAGGGTTATTGCTCTCAGCCTTCTTATTCTAACTTCAGTTCATACGACTAAAATGAACAAAACAATTATAGCGACATTACTCGCCCTGATTATGGTGTCATGTGGAACCGATAGTCGTCATTTCGAAATCGACGGCAGGCTCCTAAACCTTAATCAGGGCGAGTTTTATGTATATAGCCCAGATGGCAACCTAAAGGGTATCGACACTATAAAGGTGCAAGCAGGACGCTTTACATATAAGGTGGAGTGCAAGAAAGAGATGACACTGATGATTGTGTTCCCTAACTTCACCGAGCAACCCGTGTTTGCTGCACCAGGAAAGAGCGTAGACATAAAAGGCGACGCTTCACACCTGAAAGAGATGAAGGTGAAAGGCACAAAGCCGAACGAACTGATGAACCAACTGCGCGAACAGATAGCAAACGCCTCACCCAACGAGATACAGAAATACGCACGCCAGTTCGTAGAGGATCATCCCGAATCGATAGTGAGCACATACGTCGTGCGCAACTTCTTCCTGCAGAAGGAGCGTCCCGACTTCGCCACTGCACGACAGCTGATAAACCTCATGCTTGAACATCAACCCAAGAACAACTCTCTTAAGAGTCTACAACAGAGCATAAACAACCGCACAACGCTCACCACAAACAGCCGTATTCCGAAGTTCGCAGCTTACGACATCAATGGCAAGCCGGTGAACAACGCCACACTCTCCACCGCTGGCACAACAGTAGTGGTGGCATGGGCATCATGGCACTACAATAGTATATCGATGCTACAGAGCATGGCACTACTGCAGAAAGAGACGAAAGGAGAGGTCAAGGTGGTGAATATATGTCTCGACTACTCGCGCGCTGAATGCCGCAGAATACTCAATACAAGAGAAATAGAAGATGTCATTACCATCTGCGACGGCAAGTCGATAGACGGCGATGTGTACAACCTCCTCGGCATGTCGAACATACCCGACAATATAGTCATCGAAAACGGAAAGGTGACGGCTACAAACCTCACAATCGAACAGCTAAACAAGAAACTTAGAAAGTAGTAAAAAGAAAATAATGAAACGTTTACCGACACTTCTTACCGCGGCACTTTTGCTGCTAACGACCGCTAACGCTAAGGCACAGGTCAGCGTACATATCGACTCACTACTGTTCGAGAACAGCCACCGCATCGACTCTGCCTCGTGCGGTGAGCTGCGACTCAACTTCGACGCTCTGTGCTTCTTCCGCGACAATGAGTATAAGGGATGCCTCTCGAAGGGATACACGCTGCCTGGCTACCGCCTGCAGCCCACGGTGAGCTATCAGCCACTGAAGAACTTGCGCGTGGAGGTGGGCGTTAGTATGCTCCACTATTGGGGTGCAAACAAATATCCTAACCTCAACTATAGCGACATAGCAACATGGAAGGGCGACCAAACGCAGACGGGCTTCCATCTGCTACCGTTCTTCAACGTGCAACTGGCTGTGAGCCGAAAATTCAACCTCATACTCGGTAATATATATGGTGGGGCGAACCACCGACTCATCGAACCGCTCTACAATCAGGAGAACGCTCTCTCGGCTGACCCCGAGATGGGCGTGCAGATGCAGTGGCAGACGAAACCGCTCGACTTCGACGTGTGGGTGAACTGGGAGAGTTTCATCTTCGACAAGGACACGCATCAGGAGGCGTTCACCTTCGGACTGTCAACACGCTTCAAGGCTAACCGTCCAGAGCGACGCACGCATGTCTACTTCCCCTTGCAGGTGGTGATGCAGCACCGCGGTGGCGAGATAAACCCTGACGCCGAACAGCGGCAGGTGAAGACATGGATGAACGCAGCGGCAGGTGTCGGCGTAACGATACACACCGACAACTCTATTCTTACGCGCCTGAACGCAGAGGCTGACGTGGCTTACTATCGACAGATGACGGGTGCTCTCCTACCCTTCGACAATGGCAAAGGTGTGTATCTGAAAGCCGAGGCTGACATCTGGCGCTTCTGTCTGCGCGGTGCCTACTGGGATAGCTCAAAGTTCATATCTATCTTCGGCAACCCTCTCTACGGCTCGGTGGGTATACACAACCGCGACTTCCAGATGCAGCGCAACCGCACCGTCTGTGCTCAACTGAGCTATGCACAAGAACTCGGTAAGGGGTTCTCATGGGGCGTGCAGGCTGATGTGTTCAACACGCTGCCCACGGACGACTTCGTCGTTGGCGACAAGGTGTATAACAATAATAATAAGGTGAGTCTTGCGGCTGGCATCTATCTGCGCGTAAAGCCGTCGTTTCTGCTGAAGAAGTTTTAATGGGGACACTTGTCTCCCACATAGGAGGGTATGGCATCCCTGCCATACCCACGCAGCCTGCTACAGTAATGTTCTCCCACAGATTTCACGGATTTACACAGATGGTTAGGCTGCGTAGTGGGCTTCCACAGAATACACAGATTTCACAGAAGTTTATTGTTGAGAAGGAACTCCCACAGATTTCACGGATTTACACAGATGGTTAGGCTGCGTAGTGGGCTTCCACAGAATACACAGATTTCACAGAAGTTTATTGTTGAGAAGGAACTCCCACAGATTTCACGGATTTACACAGATGGTTAGGCTGCGTAGTGGGCTCCCACAGAATACACAGAATTCACAGAAGTTTATTGCTGAGAAGAAACTCCCACAGATTTCACGGATTTACACAGATGGTTAGGCTGCGTAGTGGGCTCC
>ERZ1034973.587-NODE-587-length-24852-cov-10.804815_pt1 | contig 24852 bp, 23 predicted proteins | sample MGYA00520686_ERZ1034973 | MGnify/ENA primary metagenome ERZ1034973 (study PRJEB33766, sample SAMN09781775) | gut metagenome | biome: gut microbiome | host: Homo sapiens | place: Madagascar | study: EMG produced TPA metagenomics assembly of the PRJNA485056 data...
GTGGAACAAATACTCTAACATCATCTTCTTTTTCAAAAGCTGTATCTTTTGTGATCTTTCCAGAAAGAAAGCCAGAAGCAATTGGAGAAAATGGAACAACACCAATATTATGTTCTAAACAATATGGGAAAGTATTCGTCTCACAATCTCTTTCTAACATGTTGTACAGGTTCTGTACTGCCGATACAGGTGTAACTTCGTGTGCACGTTTGATTGTAGATTCTTCAACCTGGGATAAACCCCAACCTCTGATCAAACCTTCATCAATGAGTTTTCCCATCGCTTCAGCAACCTTTTCAACAGGTACTTCGGGATTGATCCTGTGCAGATAGTAAAGATCAACATAGTTTGTATTTAATGCTTTCAATGAAGCAAGCAGATGCCTTTTGCACACATCATTCATATTTTCGTTCACTTCATCATCGTGAATGTGCAGCTTTGTGGCAATGACACAATTTTCTCTAATATCATGCAATGCTTCTCCAACGATTTCTTCGTTGTGATGTTCATAATATAGAACATTTCCATATACTTCTGCAGTATCAAAGAATGTACATCCATGATCATAGGCACTGCGAATTGCTTCCATTGCATATTCTCTAGAAGGAATTGCTCCATATCCATGAGAGAAAGACATACAACCCATTCCGATTTCAGATACTTCAATGTTGCCTGATTTTCTTGTTTTCATTTTATTTTCCTTTTCTTTGCCGATTTGAGTATATGCTGAAAAAAGAAAGAAGTACAATAGCAATGATACATATATTGTATACAGGAAATGAATAGCAATTTATTATCACTTAATACAAAAATGTGCTAAATCAAACAAGCTCTTATTTATGCATATAATTCAAACAGAAATAAAAAATATTATAAAAAAATTCAAAATATTTAGCACTCTCCTCTTGACTCTGCTAAAACGAAGAGTATATTAATACTTGTAAGACGAAAGGGTCTTAGAAAAGAGGAAAAAATATGAGATATTTAGACCGTAGAAATGCAAATTTATTTGATGATATGTTTGATGACATGTTCAGAGCTCCAGTTATGAACAACAATACTTTAATGAAGACAGATATTCATGAGAAGGATGGTAAATATATTCTTGATATTGAAGTACCTGGTGTAAAGAAAGAAGATGTTAAGATTTCTCTTTACAATGGTAACTTGACAGTCGCTGTTGAACACAATGAATCCAATGAAGAAAAGGATGCTAAGGGTAGAGTTATTCGTCAGGAAAGATACAATGGCTCTTGCAGTAGAACATTCTATGTATCTGATGCTATCAAGGATTCAGACATCCATGCTTCCTTCGAAAATGGTATTTTGAAGATTGAATTACCAACAGAAGCAAAGAAAGAAGAAGAAACAAAGAAGTTCATTGAAATTCTATAATCCCTTGAAAAAGACTTGTTCACAACGTGGCAAGCCTTTTTTTTATCTTTGAAATGTGACTGTAAATATTGTGCCTTCTTGTGGATTACTCGTAACAGAAATTTCACCATGTATTTTATTGACCATTTCTCTTGTGATGGCGAGTCCTAAACCAAAGCTTTCCGTTTCATTTGTACGGCTTTTATCACTGCGATAAAAGCGATCAAATACGTGTGGAAGATCTTCTTGAGCAATCATTGTTCCAAAGTTTTGAACACAGATATATGTTTTATGTTTATCCTGTGCTAATTTCAGTAAAACTTTTCCAGTTTTGGGTTCATATTTCAAAGCATTTTCTAATAGACTGCTAATGATTTGCGTTAGATAATCTTCATTTGCCTGTATTACACATGATTCAATCAGTTCGGTGTCCAAAGTGACACTTTTTTCATATGCAAGAGATTCTAATTGCAGACTTGCTTTCATTGCTATGTTACTAACATAAACTTCTTCTAATGGAACTGTAATGTTTTGCCGTTCAACATCTGCGAGTTTTAACATCTGTGTAATCAATTGCTGCATTCTTTTCGCAGCCATTTGAGAACTGTCGATCCAGCGATATACACTTCCTACCGTTGCATCTTTATTTTCCATCAAAATAGAATTGTTTGCTAATATTACAGAAAGTGGAGTTTTTAAATCATGAGAGATATCTGCAACGAATTGTTTTTCTCTTTCCATTGCTTCTTCTAATGGTTTTGAAGCAATATGTGATAGCTGAATACTGATAAAAAGGAAAAGAAGCATTGCACCAAACCAGATGAAAAATAAAACGATAGATAGTGGTATGGGTGGTGGAGCACCAATGAATCAACCATCTAAAAAAGAAGATAAAAGTGTATAAGTAAAAGAGGTTGTAACGATTGAACAAAGAAAAGTTCAAAGGTGTTACAACCTTCTTTCAAAAAGATATTTTTGTAGTTAGAATTTTGATAATCCATTCTTCCTTGCTTTTTTCATCATTGCATCATATATCTTTGTTCCAGCGAATGTATAAAGTATATTTACAATCACAAATGCAATGATTTCATAATGCAATGGAAGAATGAGAGAACTTCCAAATAAGAGGTTCCTTACAAGATCTAGACCCCAGGTAAATGGAAAGAGAAGGGAAATGGCGAGAAATGGAGCGGCTAACTGGATGACTGGGAAATAGAGTCCTCCCAAAAAAGGTGCAATATTTGCGATTAAAGAAATGAATTGATCTGCTTCTTTGAAGTAAATCGCAAATCCCATTAATATTTCCGCAAAGCCATATGTTCCAAAAGCCATGATCAATGCAATTCCTAAAAAAGAAAGAATATTTTTTACTGTGAGTAAATGAAGCGAAGCAAGCAAGAAAATAACAATCAATGGAATCATTTCAAATACAATTGAAACAACACCACTGACAGCCCATCCAAATACATAATGGATACCTTTCAAAGGCATATTCATCATATATTCAAAGTTTCCTTCTTTTAGCTTTCGACGGATTTCAAATACAGCTGACCACATGTTTTCCACAAATTGCCAAAGAATTAATGAAAATAACATGTATTGGATATATTCTGTTTTGCTTTGAATGCCAGATATTTCTAGATTCCCAAATAAAAGAATGGCAATCGAAGGAAATATCAGCAAAATAGCATCAGTACTAGCAGAGAAAATTTCAATTTTATATCGAAACTTTTCCTTCAGTTCCATCTGTAGAAGAGTGAATGCTTTTATCATTGTTCTGTATCTCCTTTTTTTCTTAATGTTGAAATATCATTTTGAATGATTGCATAGCCAAACATTGCAAATGCAAAAGAAAGAATGGCAGGAATGAGTAACCACAATGGTTGAATAGTAAATGTATTGTTTCTTGCTAGAGAAATCGTATATGTTAATGGAATGACATATGATACAAACTGAATGATTTGTGGATATCTTTTGATGTCTGTGGAATATCCACTGAAAAAACCAATGATTTGTTGAACCAGTGCATTGACTGATCCAAGCTTTCTGAATTTCAGAGTGAAACCAAGGAATAGGATTCTCATATTCGCTGTGATAATTTCATTGATCAATAAAATAACAGTAAAATGCAGAAGATCAGGAATATGAACATTACAGAGAGAAAAGAAAAAGATCTGTAGTAATGAAATAAGATAACTTTCAATGACGATCTGTAATGCTTTGGCAATGAAATATTGCCTGAATTGCACGGGGTATAGAAACAGGTTTGTAAAAGTGCCATCCATTCTTTCTTCTTCCATGAATCCACCAATACCAAAAAAAGCTTGATTTAGTCCAAACCAGCATAACATACCTTTTAATGTGACTACCTGCTGATCTGGGGAAACCATATAAATATAAGGTGCAATCATAAAAAAGGTGCCAAAAACAAGATTGATCAATAACCATTTGTAGCGAAGATCAACCTTCAGAAATTTCTTCAAATGATTCAACATTTTTGATCTTTCCTTCCTCTATCAAATAGTTTTTGACGTGATTGGTATTGTGGATGCCTGTATGGGAAACAAGAAATACAGTATTCCCATTTTGAACATGTTCTTGCAGCATATCTTCAACAATCATGCATGTATCTTTATCTAGACCATTCATAACTTCATCAGCAAATATAATATCTGGATTATTTAAGAATGCACGTGCTACCATGACTTTCTTTTTCATTCCTGTAGAAAAGTTTTCTACCAGTGTTTTATCATTTTTTAGATGTAATCGATCTAGTAAAGAAACAATGCGCTCGTCGAGTTCTTTCTTTGGAATGTTTTGGATTCTACCAATGTAATACAGATTCTCATATGCAGATAATTTGTGATATAAAGAACGATCATCCGCCGTAACAATGCCAATATGATTTAAGTATTCATTTCTACTTTTTTCGATGTCTTTCTTATTCCAGTAAACTGTTCCTTCATCTGGAATCATCAAACCATACATGATTTTCAATAAAGTACTTTTTCCACAGCCATTATTACCGTTCAATAAGTGAATATATCCACGTTGGAAATCCATAGTTATATGATCTAGTACTTGCTGGGTATCGAAAGATTTGCTGATATTTTCAATTTTGATTTCTGTTTTCATGAATTCTAAATATCTCACTTTCGATTTCTTCAGTTAAATCTAGTATTTTATAACAAATGAATATTGTGCTTTTCACATTCATCAATCATTTTCTGTGGCCAGAGACTAGCTTGTACTTCACCAACATGTGCTTTATTTAATAAAAGCATGCAGAGTCTGGATTGACCAATACCACCGCCAATTGTGTATGGCAGTTCTTTGTTTTGAATCATTTGATGATAAGGAAGTGTGAGTCTACCTTCACAATGAGATGCTTTACATTGAGAAACAATAGTGTCTTCATCCACGCGGATACCCATAGAAGAAATTTCAAGTGCACGATTTAAAGAAGGCAGCCAGAATAATAAATCTCCATTGAGATTCCAGTCATCATAGTCAGGAGCTCTACCATCATGTGGTTTTCCACTTCTTTTTAATGGATGACCAATCTGTTTGATGAATACACATTTATGTTCTCTTGTGATGGCATTTTCTCTGTCTTTGACAGATAAATCTGGATAGCGATCTTCTAGTTCCTGAGAAGTAATGAAATATACTTCATCAGCTAAATGACATACTGCTTCTGGATATTTATACCAGACTTCATGTTCCATATGCTTGATTACTTTGAAGATTTCTTTGACTGTTGCTTCTAATACTTCTTCTGTTCTTTCTTCTTTTGTGATGATTTTTTCCCAGTCCCATTGATCAACATAGACGGAATGCAGGTTATCTACGATTTCATCTCTGCGGATTGCGTTCATGTTTGTATAAAGACCTTCATGTTCCTTGAAGCCATATTTTTTTAACGCAAATCTTTTCCATTTTGCTAAAGACTGAACAACTTCAACTCTTTCATCAGGCAGTTCCTGAATGTCAAAGCTGACAGGCCTTTCAATTCCGTTTAAGTTATCATTCAAACCAGAAGATTTTGTAACAAACAAAGGAGCAGAAATTCTTAATAATCCTAGTTCTTTTCCGAATTCTCTCTGGAATGTATCACGAATATATTTGATTGCTTCTTGTGTCTGCATGACAGATAATACTGGTTCATAGTTTTCAGGTGTAATTAAATTCATATCTTTTTCCCTCTTAATGCAAACCATTATACAAGAACACAATAGAAACGAGCATGAAACTTGCGAAATAGCAGGTAAAATGTACAATTAAAAATGAAAGAAGAGAAAAATATATGACAAGAGTAGATATCGCAATTATTGGCAGTGGTCCTGCAGGACTAGAAGCAGCTTTGACTGCGAAAAATAGAAATAAATCCATTCAGATCTTTGGTACAAAAGATTTATCTAACAAAATGCAGGTAATTGATCATCCAATTACAAACTATCTTGGCTTATCAAATGTGACTGGAAAACAGATGGCTGAGGCATTTACGAATCAAATGCATGATGCTGGAATTGAAATTACAGAATGTAAAGTAACAACAGTATATGCAATGGGTGACTATTTTGCATTGCAGCTAAGTAATAACGAAATGGTAGAAGCTGAAAGCGTAATTCTGGCAAGTGGTGTTGTTGCGGGAAAACCATTCAAGGGAGAAAGTGAATTCTTAGGCAGAGGTGTTTCTTATTGTGCAACATGTGATGCACCATTATATAAAGGAAAAGATGTAATTGTCATTGGCGGTTCAAAGGAAGAAGAAAGTGAAGCTGAATTCCTTGGCGAAGTATGTAATTCTGTGAAGTATATTCCTTTGTATAAGGGTGAGATTGCATTCAAGCATGACAATATTGTTGTGGTGAATGAAAAACCTGTTGAGATCAAAGGTATGATGAAAGCAAATACTTTAGTGACGGATCAGAATAAATATTCTACAGATTGTGTGTTTGTATTAAGAGCGGCACAATTTCCAACACAGTTGGTTCCTGGATTACAGGTAGAAGGTAATGCTGTAAAAGTTGATCGTGAAATGAAAACGAATATTCCTGGTATCTTTGCAGCTGGCGATATTGTTGGCTTGCCATATCAGTTTATTAAATCTGCTGGTGAAGGAAATATTGCGGCAATCTCTGCAGCTGCATATGTAGATCAAAAGCTAAGAAACAGATGAGGTATCCATAATGGATATCTTTTCTTTTGAAAAACATAGTTATTGTCAAAGTGACTTTAAATAAATTGTCAATTAGACTATTACGTTTATGCGTACATCGTTATGGTATTGATGCGATGAGTGCAATGGCACAAGGTTTATTTGCAAGCTTATTGATTGGAACAATCATTAAGACATTAGGGCAGCAGACAGGCATTGATTTCTTGGTAAATGCAGGTACATATGCAAGCAGTGTTGCTGGACCTACAATGGCAGCTTCTATTGGCTATGCATTGCATGCACCACAGCTTGTATTATTCTCATTGATTGCAGTGGGTGCTTCTGCGAATGAATTAGGTGGCGCAGGTGGACCATTGGCTGTTTACTTGATTGCTATCGTTGCAAGTGAAGTTGGAAAGCTTGTTTCAAAAGAAACAAAAGTAGATATTCTATTCACACCTGCAGTAACAATACTTGTTGGTGTTGGATTAAGTGTATTATGTGCACCTGCGATTGGTGCGGCTGCAAGTTCTGTTGGAAATTTAATTATGTGGGCTACAGAATTACAGCCATTCTTGATGGGTATTCTTTTATTTTTCGGAATCTTGCGGCGTACTTTTCTTTTCAGGTCAAGATTGGTGATAGAAACGCCGGCATCCTGAAATACGCCATCTTCGATATATGTATACAGTGTTCTTTCGGATACTTTGATTTCCGGATGGTTCTGACAGATGACATAGAGAGACTGTCCCTGTTCCAGCAGAGGTTTGATAAGAAGACCTGGATCTCTGATTTCATTGACTGTAGCGTTGACACCGGCACGTGCATCACAGAGCAGTTCAGCATATTCTTTCTGTGCAGCAGACGCATCATACATGTACTTGTCAAAACGGCAGCGCTTGTATCTTTCGCAGCCGTTGCATGCGCCAGGAGAGCGGTCACGTCTTTTACAGATGAAAGGCTTGAAGGAAGGACATTCCTTAGAACAGTGGTGCGAATACTTGTTAGGACATTTTCCGGCATCAATGCACTCGACAGGATACTTGGATTTGTAAGAGAGAGTGCGATGATTCCTGATTTCCTTTCCAATTGTAGATTTATCTTTGCCAAGCGTATCAGCGATGGACTTTTTAGAAGAATTGTTTTCAATACCGCGTTGAATGATTCTGCGTTCGTCATCAGTTAAATGTAAATTCTTGTTTGATGTTGCCATAGTATGATCTCCTTTCTGAGAGGCAACACATCCAGCTAAGAAAAATAAAACATTATGAAAGAGTAAAATCAACTGGAAGTTGGTGAAATAGTAAATTCTATTCTGCGTATACGAAAGTGGAATTTAACTTTTCAGTTCAGCTCTCCAGTATAGGTAGTATTTATAAAAATTCTAGACTTATAATGAAAATAAATATCATGTATAATGATTAGAATAGCTCAGGAATATACTCTTACTAAAAGCTAATAATTGGCAAATACTATGTACAATAAATGATATGTAAAGATATTGACATTGTCATGTTTTATGCTAAACTGCGGTTGTAAACATATATGTTTGTGAGGAGCAAATATGAATTATCAAAATAATGCAAGGTATAAGAACGGTGACATTTAGTCTTCCATCAATAATATTTTGAAGGAGATTTTATGTTGAAAAAAATAGTATTCGTTTTAGTAATTCTTCTTCTATCGTCATGTAGTAAAAACACGAAAATACCTTTGGATCAAAGTACTATTGACAAACTAAATTTGGATGATACATCAGTTCATTTATATGCAATCACTATGATGTTTTACGTAAAGTTGAGACAGATGAAGGTACAAGATTTACCATTGAGTATAATCTCAAAACTGAAGAAGATGAATATGTACGAAACTTGGTTTTTATTGGAGATGAAAATGGTGAATTCCTCGAAGTTCTACTAACAATTGGCAAAGATGATTTGTTATCGGTTAATGATTTGATTAAGCAACATAAGACTAATATTTATATAGAAACAATAGGGCGCGTCTACCAATGTATTAAGTATACATGCAAATCATGGTCATATGATGTGTCGTATCAATCTAGTCCTGGTTGCACTGCTATTGTAGGGAAGCCTTGTGAGATTTTTAGTTTGATGAAAAAAAAGATTGTTGCTGCTATATGTAAATCAGGAGTTTGGGCAGCGTGTCATTTTAGTGTTGATAAAGTTTGTACTGGTTATTATGAAACGTTTGATGTGTGTGATTTATGAAGAAAGTAAATGTGTTTAAATATACTGGTATTTTTATTGGTGTATTGATTATTACTTTTGTTGTTATGACATATGTATCGGAATATATTTATAGCATGATTGGTGCAAGAGTTAACTTTAGCTTATCATTTATTGTTATTGAGTTTGTGAAGTTTGGTATCATTTATGATTTGACATTTGGTTTATTAACTACACTAATATGTATCTACATGTTCAAGAAATTTGTTGACAAATGTAAACAGAATCATAGTTTGATTTACTACCAACTATTAGAACTAGAGAAAGAATCTTGGTGTTGTTATGTGGTTGTATTAGTCGCAATACTAGCAGGGTTTATGTTAAAGAATCCAGTATTTATTATCTTTGCAAGTTTAGCTATTGTAATCTTAAATCCAATTTATAGTGTTATCTTAGTGCTAAAGAAAGATTTAAAGAATTTAGCTGTTTCAAAAGCTGCTAGTTGAAGAAAAATGGTGTTTTATAATTGAGGTTTATTTTACCTCAAACAACTTAGATACTTAAATTACATGAAGATCAAATGATCAATGAGTTATGTGAAACTCAACTGATTATTTTGGTCTTTTAATGAGCTAAAACGGTACTTCTTCAGGTCCTTTACTTATGTTGTAACGTAAGCGTCAAATAAATACCGTCTACAAAAATATCTCCAGTCTAGGATAATCATATCCAGAAGGGAGATATTTTATATCTGTACTTGTTGGTATTGCGTTAACACTTCCAATTTCTTCTGCCGCAATCTGTGCTGCACTTGGCTTAACAGGTTTGGCTGGTGGAGCTGCAGTTGCTGGATGTTGTGCACAAATGATTGGCTTTGCCTGCATGAGCTATAAAGAAAATGGTATTGGAGGTCTTGTATCACAAGGGATTGGTACAAGTACGCTTCAGATGCCAAATATCATCAAGAATCCGAAAACATAGATTCCGCCAATTCTTGCTTCTGCAAGTACAGCGTTTGACTGGATTGGATTAGTCATGATCTGCTTTATCTTGCCTGCAGTATTGAGTGTTATCTTCTGTAATATTCTACGTAAGAAACAATGGATCAAAGAAAATGATCTTAAATTAAACTAATTAAAAAAGGAACAATTCATTTTTAAAGTGAATGTTCCTTTTTTAGTTTAAAACTGGATTGTTTTTCTAATGATCATGATGGATATGAGTGATGAAATTGTTTCACTGATCCAGAATGCATGCCATACACCACTTGCTCCTAAGAATCTAGATAATACATAGGATACAGGAATGATGACAATAATATAGCGAAGTGCTGAAATAACAAGAGATGGATTTCCTTTTCCGAGACCTTCTAATACACCGCAGACAATGACAGAAATGGAAGAAATGACAAATCCGCTGCTGATGATATGCAATGCAGAAGAACCTGCACGGATCGTTTCTGTGTTCTGTGTGAATAAATGCATGAGATCATTTGCAAAAAGCCAGCAGATGCATGTTCCAATAAACATGATAGAAACAGCAAGTAACAATGAAGTAAAGAAAATCTTTTTCACTCTTTCATGTTCTTTTGCACCATAGTTATATCCAATTAATGGACGAATACCTTGTACAATGCCATTGACTGTTAAATAGATAAATGTCTGTAACTTATAGTAGATTCCTAAAACCAGTACATACATGTCTGAGAACTCTGCCAGGATACCATTTAATAACGTGATCATAATGGATGGAAGAGACAGGTTCATTGTTGCTGGCAAGCCAACACTGTAGATTCGTTTACAGATTGTTTTCTGGAACATTTCTTTTGAAAAATGAATGCGAAGTTGAGATTCTTTTGTGTAGTAGATAATCAAGTAGATGACAAGTGTAAGTACCTGCCCAATTCCTGTTGCTAATGCTGCACCAGCAATTCCCATTTCAGGAAAGAAGCCAATACCAAAGATCATCATTGGATCAAGAATAATATTACAGATACATCCACATAACATTGCAATCATAGAGACTGTCATTTTTCCTTCTGCCTGATAGATCTTTTCATAGGCAATGGCAATAGAGTTTGGAAAATTAAACAGGAATGCAAGTGTTCCGTATGTGATTCCATTTTGAATGACTTCAGGATTTGCTGTGAATAAATGCAAGAATGGTCGCAATACACCAATACATCCAACAGTTAATAAAATGCCATGGATCATGGAAAGAAATAAACCTAAAGAAACAGTATCATTTGCACGCTTTTGATCTTGCGCTCCTAGATAGAAAGAAGCAATGGCATTGACACCAATCCCGTGTCCAACTGCGACTGCAGTAACGATGAGCTGCAGTGGATAAACAAGAGAAATTGAGGTCATTGCACTTTCAGAAATCTGTGCAACGAAATAACTATCTACGATGTTATATAGTGCATTGACAAGCATTCCCAATACCATTGGCAATGACATTGTGAATACAAGTGGCAATATCTTTTTTTCTTTCATGTATGTTTGATTCATTGTTGTCACCTCCATAAAAAAATCGTCACAATCATATGTGACGAAAAGTGGGGTATTCCCCAGAAAAATTCACATGAAGTTTTAGCGGTAGTGATAATACTATAGTTGTTTTCAAATGTCAAAAATATATTTTTCTTTTATAATGAAACAATGAAGAAAACACCAGCATATATCCGCGTATATCAAAATATTTCAAATCAAATCATTCATGGGATTTATCCATATCAATCCAGAATTCCATCAAAGCGAGAAATGGCACAAAAAGAAAACTGCAGTTTGATTACAATTGAACATGCCTATGAACTATTAGTAGATGAAGGGTATATTGAATCTAGACCAAGAAGTGGATATTACGTTTCATATCAGGTAGGGGATGTTTTTGAAAGTGAAGTGACGCCTGTGGATATCTCTGTGTCATTTGAGAATACAGATATAACTTTTCCAGCGAGTGTATTTGCAAAGGCATGTAGAAAAGTGACAGGGATGATGCATTCCAAACTTCCATCTAGAAGTGAAGGAAAAGGCAATATTTATTTAAGAAATGCAATCAGTAAATATCTAGCACGCAGTAGAAATCTCATTGTTCCACCGGAACAGATTATTATTGGTGCAGGCAGTGAATATTTGTATTCATTGATTGTGGATCTTCTTGGAAGAAGTAAGATCTATGGCATTGAATCACCATCGTATGAAAAAATCTATCGTATTTATCGTGCAAGTGGCGTGAAAGTAGATTTGTTGAAACTTGGAAGAAATGGTATTTTGTCCACAGAACTGAAAAGAACGCCAGCTTCTATTCTGCATGTGACGCCATATCATTCGTTTCCAACAGGGTCAACAACTGATGCATCCAAAAGACGTGAATATATCCAGTGGGCAAATGAACGACATGCGATAATTGTGGAAGATGATTATGAGTCAGAATTTACGAAATCCATCAAATCACAGGAAACTTTATTCTCTTTAGATCCACAACATGTGATTTATATGAATACTTTTACAAAAACAATCTCGTCTTCTATTCGAATTGGTTATATGATATTACCAGAAGAATTACTAAAAGCTTATGAACAGACACAATCATTTCGTTCGTGCACGGTGAGTGAATTTATGCAGCTTGTTGTTGCGGAGCTTTTAAACAACGGTTCTTTTGAAAGGAACCTCAACCACATTCGTAGAAAGAAAAAAACACATGAGAAAGATTGAAGATATATATTTCATTGATAAAAACAATGCGCCTCAACCACATACGATTATCGAAAATACTTCGTTTAAACAAAATGGGTATCGAATTACTCATTTTTCTATGGGAGCAAATACTGCCGGTTCTCCAGAGAGATATCATCATATTGGAATTTATACATGTAATACTGGAACATTGCATTTGAAATATTATATAGACAGAAATTCCTATGAAGAAATCATTTTGAAACCAGGAGACTTCTGGATTCGTCCAGCGCATACGCTAGTGAGCTGGTATGCAGAAGAAGATACTGTCTTTACTGTTTTATCCATGCGCTATACTGCGAATTTCTGTGAGGGGAATATGCTTGGAAAAACGGTGTCAATCAATCATTTAATTGATAAAAAAGAATCTGATATTTCTCAGAAAAAACTTGTGAATGATAAGTTATTTCAATTAGATGCAATACATATGGGAAAGAACAGTCGCATGGAGTTGAGCAGTAATGATAATTTGATTCTTTGTTCTGTGGAAGGAAAATGTGCTTTACTTTACCATAATCGACAGATGATCATTAATTCTCAACAATGTTTCCATACAAATATGGCTGATAAAATTGTACTTTTATCCGCAACAGATACAAAATTACTGCTTCTCAAATTTGTAAATCAGGTTTAATATATTTGGCGGAAATGATGTCTTCCAGGAAGAAATTCCAAACCGCTATTACAGCTGATGACTTCTGCAATGTTTTTATCATGCAGGGAATCGGCTTTTTTCTTTGCCTGCTAGAAAGGGTGTTTATGTTATTTAGTTTTGCTTTACTTTTACTTTGTGGATTATTGCTTGGAGATTTGTTTAAGAAAATCAAATTTCCACCATTATTTGGCTTTATGTTATGTGGAATCTTGTTAGGGCCATATTGTTTTAAGTTGATTGATGCTTCGATATTGGACGCTTCTGCATCGATTCGTAAGGTTGCGTTGATCATTATTTTGATCCGTGCGGGATTGAATCTGGATTTAGAGGCGTTAAAGAAAGTTGGCAGACCAGCAATCTTAATGTGTTTTCTGCCAGCAACATTTGAAATCATTGGATTTGCATTATTAGGACCAGTCATTCTGCATCTTTCATTATTAGATTCTTTGATTCTTGGCTCTGTTTTAGCTGCAGTATCACCAGCTGTTGTTGTACCTAACATGTTGAAACTCATTGAGGAAGGATATGGAACAAAGGAAGGTATTCCGCAATTAATTATGGCAGGTGCATCTGTGGATGATGTATTTGTCATTGTATTGTTTACTTCATTTACATCACTTGCATCTTCTGGTTCCTTAGATGCACTGAATTTCTTGAGAATACCAACCTCCATTATCAGTGGTGTTGCTTCAGGGATACTCATTGGATATGTATTGAATCGCTTCTTTGATAAAGTGAATGTTAGAGATACAGTTAAAGTGATTGTGTTATTATCTTTGTCATTTATTCTGGTGAAAGCAGAAGATGTATGTACTGGCTATTTTGGATATTCTGGGTTGCTTGCAATCATGGCAATGAGTGCAATGATTCATTTTGAAAGAGAACAGATATCTGTTAACTTATCCAATAAATTTTCTCAATTGTGGATTGTTGCGGAAATATTATTGTTTGAGCTTGTAGGTGCAGCAGTGGATCCAACATATGCATTAAAGGCAGGTACGAGTGCGATTTTAATCATTGTACTAGCTTTGATTTTTAGAATGACTGGTGTGTATCTTTGTGTTACTTCAACATCATTAACAAGAAAAGAAAGACTCTTTTGTATGATTGCCTATACACCAAAAGCAACAGTACAGGCGGCCATTGGTTCTATTCCTTTAGCAATGGGATTATCTTGTGGAAATATTCTATTAACAGTTGCAGTGTGTGCAATTTTATTAACTGCTCCACTTGGTGCATTCTTTATCAATCTGACATATCAGAAATTGTTACAGAAAAATGTATGAAAGAGACATTATTCCTTTACTTTTTTCCTATTTTCTAATAACATAATAGCGTCTTTGAACCGTAGTATTTATTGTGTATCAGAGGAAGGAAAACAACTAATGAAATTAATTGTCACATCTTTGAGAACAACAAATAACATTACAGATTTGGATGCTAGTAAACTATCCAATCTTATCTGCGGTATCAAACTGTCTAAATAACGATGAAAATAACAGCTGATGGAATTACTCCGTTAGCTGTTTTTGATTCTACTAGAGGAGGTTAAAATGAAAAAAGTCGCAATTGTTATGGGTAGTGATTCTGATGCGCCAGTTATGGCAAAAGCTGTTAAAGTGTTAGAAAGTTATGATATTCCTTATGAAGTACATGTGTATTCTGCACATAGAACACCTATGCAGGCTGCTGAATTTGCAACAAATGCAAAAGATAATGGATTTGGCGTCATTATCGCAGGTGCAGGCATGGCTGCTGCTTTAGCAGGTGTTCTTGCTGCACATACAACATTACCAGTCATTGGTGTTCCATTAAAATCAGCAGTTCTAGAAGGAACAGATGCGTTACTTGCGACTGTCATGATGCCTAGTGGAATCCCAGTAGCAACAGTGGCAATTGATGGAAGCAAGAATGCAGCATATCTTGCCGCAGAAATCATTGCATTATCAGATGAATCTTTAGCTGAAAAGATTGCTGAAGATAGAAAGAAGCAAAGTGAAGCTGTCTTAAAGAAAGACGCAGGAATACAAGAAAAGATCAAGGAGCTATAAGACATGGAAAAAAGTTATTCAAATGCTTACAAAGAAGCTGGTGTAGATGTTACTGCCGGCTATGAATCTGTTGAACTTATTAAAAAGGATGTAAAGCGTACAGAAATCCCAGGTGTACTTGGTGGTATTGGTGGATTTGGCGGTCTATTTGCTCCAGATCTCAAAGGATATGAAAAACCAGTATTTATTTCTGGTACAGATGGTGTTGGTACAAAACTGAAGCTTGCTTTCTTGATGGACAAGCATGACACAATTGGTATCGATTGCGTTGCAATGTGTGTGAATGATGTTATCTGTGCTGGTGCAAAGCCATTATTCTTTTTGGACTACATCGCATGTGGAAAAAACATTCCTGAAAAGATTGCCACAATTGTAAAGGGAATTGCTGATGGATGTGTTGAAAGCGGATGTGCACTTGTTGGTGGTGAAACTGCTGAACATCCAGGCATGATGCCAGAAGAAGAATACGATCTTGCTGGTTTTACAGTTGGTATTGTAGATGAAAAGAATATCTTAGATAAGAAGAATGTTAAGAAGGGTGATGTTATCGTTGGATTAGCATCTACTGGTGTACATTCCAATGGTTTCTCTCTTGTTAGAAAAGTCTTTGATATTGATAATGCAGAAGTGCTTGGAAAATACAGGGATGAATTAAATGGCAAGACATTAGGAGAAGCTTTGCTAGAACCAACACAGCTTTACGTTAAGCCAATCTTGAAGCTGTTAGAAGAAGTAGATGTACATTCTATTTCTCATATTACAGGCGGTGGTTTCTATGAAAATCTGCCACGTGCATATGGTGATAATCTGAATGCTGTGATTCATAAGGGAAGCTGGGAAGTATTGCCTGTCTTCAAACTCATTCAGGAAAAGGGAAATATTGCTGAACATGATATGTTTAATACATACAACATGGGTGTAGGTATGGCTGTCATTGTTGATGGTAAAGATGCTGACAGGACAATTGCATTGATGAATGAATTTGGTATCAAGGCAAGTGTTATTGGTGAAATGAGTGAGGGTGATCACTCTGTGGTGATTGAATGAGAAACATCGCAGTCATGGTGTCTGGTGGAGGAACAAATCTACAGGCACTGATCGACGCTGAAAAGGCTGGAAAGATCCCACACGGGAAAATTACTTTGGTCGTTGCTTCTAATGATTCTGCATATGCTCTAGAGCGTGCTGAAAATAATGGTATTGAAACTGTTGTTGTGAAACGTAAAGCATATGAAAACCAGGATGCATTTGATAAAGCAATTGTGGAAACACTACATGCACACAATATTGATATGGTTGTATTAGCTGGCTACTTAAGTATCTTAGGAGAAACAGTGATCCAGGCATATCGAGATCGAATTATCAACATTCATCCATCTTTGATTCCTTCTTTCTGTGGAAAAGGTTTCTATGGATTGAAAGTGCATGAAGCTGCACTTGCTAGAGGTGTGAAAGTGACAGGTGCTACGGTACATCTTGTTAATGAAATTCCGGATGGTGGAAGAATTCTAAAGCAGAAAGCAGTATATATTGAAGATGGAGATACTGCAGAAACGTTACAGAGAAGAGTTATGGAACAGGCGGAATGGATCTTATTGCCAGAAGCCTGTGAAGATATTGCAAAACAATTAGATGAAGGAGAAAACAAATGAGCGTTGATTTAATGGATTACTTGAAGAATAACGAATACCCAGGTCGTGGTATCGCAATTGGCAGAACTCCATGTGGAAAAAATATTCGTATTGCTTACTGGATCATGGGAAGAAGCAGCAATTCTAGAAATAGAGTTTTCCTGGAAACAGAAGATGGCATCAGAACAGAAGCATTTGATCCAAGTAAGATGGAAGATCCTTCATTGATTATTTATCACCCGGTTAGAAAGCTTGAAAACAAGACAATCGTTACAAATGGTGATCAGACAGATACAATCTGGAATGCATTAAAAGAAGGCAAGACTTTTGAAGATGCACTACGTACAAGAACATTTGAACCAGATGGACCAAACTGGACTCCAAGAATTTCTGCACTTGTAGAAGGTGCTGGATATAAAATGTCAATCTTAAAGAGTATGAATCTTGAAGGCAGTGCAGTTGGCCGTTATTTCTTTGAATATCCAGAAGCAGAAAATGGTGTTGGGCATTTGATTACAACATATAAGACAAATGGTAATCCAATTCCTTCTTTTGAAGGAGAACCAATTCGTTGGGATATGGCACATGAAAAGTTTGATGAATGGGCAAATCATGTATGGGAAGCATTGAATGAAGATAATAAGGTTTCTTTATATACATGTCATATGAATATTGAAACAGGCGAAACAAAAACAATGATTTTCAATAAGAATAAGTAAGAAGGAGAAAGAACATGGCTAAGGAAATTGCTTTGAAGTATGGATGTAATCCAAATCAGAAACCATCTCGTATCTATGTAGAAGATGGTGAATTACCAGTGACAGTATTAAATGGAAAACCAGGTTATATCAACTTTTTAGATGCATTAAACAGTTGGCAGCTTGTAAAAGAATTAAAAGAAGCAACGGGACTTCCTTCAGCAGCTTCTTTCAAGCACGTTTCTCCTGCAGGTGCTGCAGTTGGACTTCCATTGAGTGAAACGGATCGTAAGATCTATTTCGTAGATGAGGATGAATTGTCTCCGATTGCTTGTGCATATGTAAGAGCACGTGGTGCAGATCGTATGTCTTCTTATGGTGACTGGGCTGCACTTTCTGATGTATGTGATGCAGATACTGCTAGACTTCTAAAGAAGGAAGTATCTGATGGTGTGATTGCACCTGGCTTTACAGAAGAAGCACTAGAAATTCTGCGTCAGAAGAAAAAGGGAAACTACAATGTTGTTCAGATTGATCCTGACTATGTTCCAGAAGAAATTGAACATAAACAGGTATTTGGTATTACATTTGAACAGGGTAGAAACAATATCAAGATTGATGAATCTTTATTAACAAATATCATCAGTGAAAATAAGAATCTTCCTGAGAGTGCAAAAAGAGATTTGATGATTGCTTTGATTGCATTGAAGTATACACAATCTAACTCTGTTGCCTATGCAAAGGATGGTCAGTGTATTGGTATTGGTGCTGGTCAGCAAAGCCGTGTCCATTGTGTAAGGCTTGCTGGAAATAAGGCTGATAACTGGTGGCTGAGACAGAATCCAAAGGTATTGGCATTACCATTTAAACAGGGAATTCGTAGAGCTGATCGCGATAACACAATTGATGTATATATCTCTGATGAATATGAAGATGTATTAAGAGATGGTACATGGGAAAACTTCTTTGAAACAAAGCCTGAAGTACTCACAAAGGAAGAAAAGATGGAATGGTTAAGCAAGATGAATGGTGTCTCTTTAGCATCTGATGCTTTCTTCCCATTTGGAGATAATATTGAAAGAGCACACAAGAGTGGTGTTGAATTCATTGTTGAACCAGGTGGTTCTATCCGTGATGACAATGTCATTGATACATGCAATCGATACAATATGACACTTGTATTTAATGGTGTTAGATTGTTCCATCATTAATAAAGAAGGTATAGAACAATGAAATTATTAGTTGTTGGATCTGGCGGAAGAGAGCACGCTGTGATCCGTAAATTGAAAGAAAATAAAGAAATTGAAAAAATCTATTGTGCGCCAGGAAATGGGGGTATCAGTGCAGATGCAGAATGTGTTGATATCAAGGCAACAGATAAAGAAAACATGGTGAAATTTGCGAAAGAAAATGCCATTGATTTCTGCGTTGTTACACCAGATGATCCACTAGCATTAGGTATGGTAGATGTGATGGAAGAAGCAGGAATTCCTTGCTTTGGTCCTAAAGCTAATGCAGCAATCATTGAAGCAAGTAAAGCTTTCTCTAAGGATCTGATGAAGAAGTATGGCATTCCGACTGCAGATTATGAAACTTTCGATAATGAGAAAGATGCATTGCACTACATTGAAGAAAAGAATACATTTCCAATTGTTATCAAAGCAGATGGTCTTGCACTTGGTAAAGGTGTATTGATTTGTGAAACACTGGATGATGCTAAAACTGCTTTACGTGAAATGATGGTTGAACATGTGTTTGGCTTGAGTGGCAATAAAGTCGTTGTGGAAGAATTTATGACAGGTAAAGAGGTATCTGTTCTAGCATTTACAGATGGTAATGTTGTGAAGCCAATGATTTCTTCTATGGATCATAAGCGTGCATATGATAATGATGTGGGTCTCAATACTGGTGGTATGGGAACAATTGCACCTTCTCCTTATTACACAAAAGAAATTGCGGAAACATGTATGGAAACAATCTTTCTTCCAACAGTGAAAGCAATGAATGCTGAAGGCAGAACATTTAAAGGGTGCCTGTACTTTGGTTTGATGCTTACACCAAAGGGACCACGTGTTGTGGAATATAACTGTAGATTTGGAGATCCTGAAACACAGGTTGTATTACCTTTGTTGAATTCTGATTTACTTACAATCATGAAAGCATGTCACGATGGAACATTAAAAGATGTTGATGTTGTGTGGAGTGAAGAAGCTTGTGCTTGTGTTGTAGAAGCAAGTGGTGGATATCCTGTGAAATATGAAAAGGGATTTGAAATCCATGGCTTAGATGAAAATGGCCAGCATGATGGTGTCATCGTATATCATGCAGGAACAAAGAAGGAAAACGGTAAATTCTATACAAATGGTGGAAGAGTACTTGGCATTACTGCTAAGGGCGCTACCTTGCAAGATGCATTAGATAAGGCATATGAAGCTGTAAAAGAAATTGGCTTTGACAGGATGCATTATCGTACAGATATTGGAAAGAAATAGGAGAAAGTAAATGAGCGTATATCGTTGCTTTGTGGAAAAGAAACAGCCATTCGCTACAGAAGCAAATGGTGTGAAGAGTGATCTGAAGATTGCTTTGTTGAATGATGATGTAAATAATGTTAGAGTCATCAATCGCTATGATCTTGAAAATATTGATGAAGAAGATTTTAAAATGGCAGAAAGAACAATTCTTTCTGAACCACAGGTAGATACACTTTATGAAGAAGCACCTGTTGCTGAAAATGATGAATGGGTGCTCGCTGTTGAATATCTTCCTGGCCAGTTTGATCAAAGAGCAGACTCTGCTTCTCAATGTATTCAGCTTGCTACAATGAAGGAAAAGCCTGAAGTTCGCAGTGCACGTTTGTATTACATCAAGGGTAATCTTACAGAAGAAGATAAAGAAAAGATCAAGAAGACTTTGATTAACCCAGTAGAAGCAAGAGAAGCTTCTTTAGAAAAACCTGAAACAATTCATCAGAATTATGAAAAGCCAGCTTTACCTGAAATCCTGGATGGTTTTATTGATTTAGATGAAGCAGGACTGGAAGCATTTAGAAGTGAAAATGGTTTGGCTATGGATCTTGCAGACATCAAGTTCCTGCAGGATTACTTCAAGAATGAAGAAAAGAGAGATCCAAGAATCACTGAAATTAAAGTGATTGATACATACTGGTCTGATCATTGCCGTCATACAACATTCAATACAATTATCAACAATGTTGATATCAAGGATGAAAATATCAAGAAAGCATATGATGCTTATCTTGATTTGCGTAAAGAAGTTTACGCAGGAAAAACAGAAAAGCCACTTTCTTTGTGGGATCTTGCAACAATTGGCGTCAAGGCTCTTAAGAAAGATGGTAAGTTGAAAGATTTGGATGAATCTGAAGAAATCAATGCCTGTTCTGTAAGAATCAAGGTTGATGTTGATGGTGAAGATCAGGATTGGCTATTGATGTTCAAGAATGAAACACATAACCATCCTACTGAAATTGAACCATTTGGTGGTGCAGCTACATGTTTAGGTGGCGCAATTCGTGACCCTCTGTCTGGTAGAAGCTATGTTTATCAGGCAATGCGTGTAACGGGTGCTGCAGATCCATTACTCCCAATTGAAGATACATTAGAAGGAAAGCTTCCTCAGCGTAAGATTGTTACAACAGCAGCAGCTGGTTATTCTTCTTATGGTAATCAGATTGGTTTGGCAACAGGTCATGTTACTGAAATCTATCATCCAGGATACGTTGCTAAGAGAATGGAAGTTGGTGGTGTCATTGCGGCAGCTCCAAGTGAAAATGTTGTTCGTGAAAGACCGGAAGCAGGAGATGTTGTTATCTTATTAGGTGGAAAGACTGGTAGAGATGGATGCGGAGGCGCTACAGGTTCTTCTAAGTCTCATAATGTTGATTCCCTTGCAAAAGATGGTGCAGAAGTACAGAAGGGAAATGCTCCTGAAGAAAGAAAACTGCAGAGACTGTTTAGAAACCCTGAAGCTACAAAGCTGATCAAGAGATGTAATGACTTTGGCGCAGGTGGTGTATCTGTTGCAATTGGTGAACTTGCAGATGGATTACATATTGATTTAAATAAGGTTCCTAAGAAATATGAAGGTCTTGATGGAACAGAACTTGCTATTTCAGAATCTCAGGAAAGAATGGCAGTTGTTGTAAGAAAAGAAGATGCAGATCATTTCCAGAAGCTTGCAAGTGATGAAAATCTGGAATCTACTGTTGTTGCAGAAGTAACAAAAGAAGCTCGTATGATCATGTATCTTGATGGTGTTGATATTGTTAACATTTCAAGAGAATTCTTGAATACAAATGGTGCAAAGCGTTATACAGATGTTGAGGTTGAAGACCATGGCAAGAAGCAGGTTGTTATGGAAACAAAACCATTTGCGGAAAGAATGGAAGCATTGGCATCTGACTTGAATGTTTGTTCCCAGAAGGGCCTTGTTGAAAGATTTGACTCTACAATTGGTGCAGGTACAGTCTTGATGCCATTTGGTGGAAAGACACAGTTAACACCAGTACAGGCAATGTGTGCAAAGATTCCAGTATTGAATGCGGAAACAGATACTGCTTCTTTGATGGCTTGGGGATTTGATCCATATGAAATGAGTGAAAATCCATTTACAGGTGCACAGGAATCTGTCATTTCTTCCATTGCCAAGATCGTAGCTGCAGGTGGTTCTTATCATCATGCATGGATGTCTTTCCAGGAATACTTTGGTCATATGTATACAGATCCTAAACGTTGGGGTCAGCCATTCTCTGCTTTACTAGGTGCATTAAAAGCACAGCAGGAATTAGAAATTGGTGCAATTGGTGGAAAAGACTCCATGTCTGGAACATTCGAAGATATTGATGTTCCACCTACATTAGTTGCATTCTCTGTTTCTACATGTAAGGCTAGTGAAGCTGTTTCTGATGAATGGAAGGGTGCAGGACATCATGTGTATGTTTTGAAACCTTCTTATGATGCATATGGCAATCCAGACTGGGAAAGTGTTAGAAATACATTTGATGCGATGGAATCTATCATTAAAGATAAGAAGGCATTATCTGTATGGACATTGGAAAATGGCGGACTTGCAGAAGGTATTCTCAAGTGTGCATTAGGTAACAAGATTGGGTTTGAACTAGATCCTTCCTTTGTGGTAGATGATTTATTTGATAAATGCTATGGTGCATTCATGGTAGAAGTAGATGGAACTTTAGAAGAAGGTACATTACTTGGCAGAACAATCGATGCATACAAGATCGTATCTAATGAAGGTGAAGTTGATCTAGAAGCATTACAGAAGGCATATGAAGATAAGCTTCAGCCTGTATTCCCATATACAGATGTCAATCCAAAACAGAAAATTCAACCAATCAACTATGAAGCTAATGAAACATTGCATGCAAGCTATACAGTGGAAAAACCACATGTACTCATTCCGGTATTCCCAGGAACGAACTGTGAATGGGATACAGCACATGCTTTTGAAAGAGCTGGCGCTGAGTGTGAAATCTTTGTTATCAAGAATCTGACAAGTGCAGATATTGAAGCAAGTGCAAATGCATTCGCTGAAAAGATTCATGCATCACAGATCATTGCAATCCCTGGTGGATTCTCTGGTGGTGATGAACCTGAAGGTTCTGCAAAATTCATTACAGCGTTCTTTAGAAACCCTAAGGTAAAAGAAGCCGTAACGGATTTACTTGATAACCGTGAAGGCTTGATGTGTGGTATCTGTAATGGTTTCCAGGCTTTGATCAAGTTGGGTCTTGTTCCTTTTGGAAAGATCATTGATACAGATGAAAACTGCCCAACATTGACATTCAATACAATTGGCAGACATCAATCTATGCTTGTTAGAACTAGAATTGCTTCCAATAAGTCTCCTTGGTTAAAACATACAAAGCCAGGTGAAATTCATACTGTAGCAATTTCTCATGGTGAAGGTAGATTTGTTGCGAATGATGATGTACTGCAGCAGCTCATTGAAAATGGTCAGGTTGCTACACAGTACGTTGATCTAGATGGCAATCCTACAAGTGATGTTAGATTCAATCCTAATAATTCTTATTTAGCAATTGAAGGTATTACATCACCAGATGGAAGAGTATTTGGTAAAATGGGTCACTCTGAAAGAAGTGGTGACAACATGTATGTCAATATTCCAGATAAGAATCTAGAAAATGAAATCTTCAAGAGTGCTGTTGAGTACTTTAAATAATTGATGACTGAAAAGACACAGGTTTGTAAAAGAGCCTGTGTCTTTTCAGGTGTGTCGAGCATGATGCAGATCTAGTACAGAAACTGTACCACAGGTATTTACCGCCAAGTGTAGTGAACCACAAGCCGTTATCCGTGAGGATGTGGGTGAAAGAAGTGGCTAACAAATCTTTCGAGCTTACGAATAGAAACTTGATACAAGGCTAAATGGAGGATGAGGTTGCCTGACAAACTGAAGTCCAAAAGGTAAACGTAAAACCAAAACAGTAAATCAAGAAGTTGTGAAAGATTAAAGATGTGTAGTCTTACCTCGAGAGGTCTTGCGGACGATGAAGTCTAGACGCTTTAAAACAGATATAGTACCATCGGTCGAAATAAGGTTTACCGCAAGAAGTCAGCTGCGGCCATAGTAGCGAAGAAGTTTCTGTAATGGAAATGGATGCGAAGGGTCTAATGTTTGTATAGTGTCTTTCACTATACGTAATGTTTGAAAAGTTCGAATAAGAGGATAGCCTATTACAAAGAAACGTAATCTTTGAGGGTGAAAGGAATTGGAATGATTTCAAATAAATCTACAAATAGAAAGGAAGGCAGCGACAGTGAAATTGATTGAAAAGATTTTAAGTGAAGAGAACTTAAATGAGGCAGTTAAAAGAGTTAAAGCTAATAAAGGCGCTTGTGGAATAGACAAGATGCCAGTTAGTGAACTTGATGAGTATTTCAGAAAGCATAAAGAAGAAATCAAAACTTCAATTATGGAAATGAAATACAGGCCTTTACCGGTAAGAAGAGTCTATATACCAAAATCTAACGGAAAGACAAGACCATTAGGAATTCCAACAGCAGTAGATAGAGTAGTACAACAGGCAACAGCACAAGTATTAAGTCAAATTTATGATGAGTCATTCAGTGATAACAGTTATGGATTCAGACCGAAAAGAAGTGCACATGAAGCGATTGATAAAGTATTGAATTATCTCAATGAAGGATGTGAATGGGGAATAGACTTGGATATCGAAAAATACTTCGACACAGTAAATCATGATAAATTAATTTCAATTCTTAGAGAGAAGGTTAATGATAAAACCACATTACACCTAATACGCTCATTCTTAAGAGCAGGAGTAATGGAAAAGGG
>ERZ1034973.594-NODE-594-length-24615-cov-5.562337_pt1 | contig 24615 bp, 41 predicted proteins | sample MGYA00520686_ERZ1034973 | MGnify/ENA primary metagenome ERZ1034973 (study PRJEB33766, sample SAMN09781775) | gut metagenome | biome: gut microbiome | host: Homo sapiens | place: Madagascar | study: EMG produced TPA metagenomics assembly of the PRJNA485056 data set...
GAACTACATCTACCTGAACGACTACACCATGTATGTGGTAGAGGACATCACCGGCACCCATACCGACCCCTACCACTACAAGCTCTACTTCCATACAGACATCCTGCCCAGCGTGGAAACAAGGCCGTAAAATTTAATACTCAGCGGTTGGCGCACAGCGTCAGCCGCTTTTTTATGCCGTTTTAGCTCAGTCTGGCAGAGCATCGGACTTTTAATCCGGGGGCCGTTGGTTCAATCCCAACAGGCGGCACCACACCGGCAGCACGTCCGGCAAATACACCTTATTGCCAAGCATGGCAGCCCGAGCATGGGCAGAAAGGACTATCACATGGCACTCAAAAGAGCTGACATCCGCACGATTCTGGAGAACCCTGAAACCTCCAACGATGACAAGGCGAAAGCCATTCTGGACGCCCTGCACAAGGAGACGGACGAACTCAAAGACCAGCTGGATGCAGAAAAAACAGCCCGCACACAGGCCGAGAAAGATCGCGACGCAGCCAACGGCGGCAAGCAGGCCGCTGAAAAGGCGCTGACCGACTACAAGGCCCAGCAGACCCAGAAGGACACCCACGCAGCCAAGGAAGCCAAGTTCCGGGAGTTGCTGAAGGCCGCCGGGGTGCTGGACAAGTATGCTGACAGGGTCGTGCGTCTGTCTGGCGAGGATATCGACAAACTGGAGCTGGATGAAAAGGGAGAGGTCAAGGACGCCAAGAAGCACGCCGACAGCCTGAAAACTGATTGGAGTGATTTCGTAGGCACTACGACCACCACCGGCGCGAAGGTGGACAACCCGCCCACCAACACCGGCTCCAAAATGACCAAAGACCAAATTTTTGCAATCAAGGACGCTGGCGAACGCCAGGCGGCCATTGCAGCAAATGCCGACCTGTTTACAGGAGGCGGAAAGGACTAACACATGGCAGCAAAAGAAAATATCACCATGACCACCGATATCACCGTAGCCGCGCGTGAAATCGACTTTGTGACCCGTTTCCAGCGCAACTGGGACCATCTGCGCACCATTCTGGGCATCATGCGCCCCATCCGGATGCAGCCTGGCACCGTGCTCAAGAGCAAGTATGCACAGGGCACCCTGCAGAGCGGCACCGTGGGCGAGGGCGAAGAGATCCCGTTCAGCAAGTACACCGTCAAGGAGAAGGAGTACGGCAAGATCACCATCGACAAGTACGGCAAGTCTGTCACTCTTGAGGCGATCCAGAATTACGGCTACGATGTCGCCGTGCAGAAGACCGATGATGAGTTCCTGTACGACCTGACCGCTCTGGTAACGGATAAGTTCTACAAGTTCCTGAACACCGGCACCCTGAAGGGCACTCCCAAGACCTTCCAGATGGCGCTGGCACATGCCAAGGGCGCGGTCGAGAACAAGTTCAAGACCATGCATCGCACCGTGACCGGCGTTGTTGGCTTTGTCAACGTGATGGACGTGTACGACTATCTGGGAAATGCCAATATCACCGTGCAGAACCAGTTCGGCTTCCAGTACATCAAGGACTTCATGGGCTACAACACCATCTTCCTGCTGTCCGACAGTGAGATCGCGAAGGGAAAGGTTATTGCCACCCCGGTAGACAACATCGTCATGTACTATGTGGATCCTGCGGATAGCGAGTTTGCCCGCGCAGGTCTGGTCTACCGGACCGCAGGCGAGGCAAGCAACCTCATCGGCTTCCACACTCAGGCAAACTACAGCACCGCAACCTCCGAGAGCTACGCCATTATGGGCGTGACCCTGTTTGCTGAGTATCTGGACGGTATCGCTGTCGAGACCATTACCCCGGGCGAGTGATCGCCCCTTTGTAAGGAGGACGCCCCATGACTGTACCGGAGCTGTGCGTCTACACGCACAATTTTTTTGACCGGGCGGACGACCCCATTGCTGGGGAGTTCGCCTTTGAGCCGGACACCGTGCCCGCCGGGGTAGTGTCAGGGCAGTATTTCCTCGTGTGCGGGTCCATCTTCAACGATGGCGTGCACAAGGCCGGGGACGGCGACCTGACCGCCGAGACCTTCACCGGGACAGTGCAGCCCATGCGCGTGCCGCCTGACTTTGTGGCGCTGGCTGAAAAAATCGATGCATACGACAAGGCGCTCCCGGCCGGCGGCGTGTATGTGTCCCAGTCCTTTGCAGGCTGGTCCGGTACGATGGTTACAGGCACGGACGGCCTGCCCGCAGACGGCAAGACCCGCTATAAATCCGAGATCAATCAGTGGAGGAAGATGTGACATGGTTACTCCGTTCACTGCATCCACCGTGATGCAGAGCTTCACCAAAAAATTCTGCTTTCAGACCCGCAGCTATGAGCCGGACGGCGTGGGCGGCTTTGTGTCCGGCTGGCAGGACGGCCCCGAGTTTGAAGCCGTGGAGCGCCACGACACCACCGTGGAAGCACAGGTGGCAGAGCAGGCTGACACGGCATCTACTTATACGCTGCTTGTGGGCACCGGCGTGCCGCTGGCTTTCCCGGACTACATCAAGCGGGTGAGCGACGGGCAGACCTTCCAGATCACCAGCACAGCGGACGAAACCAAGGCCCCGCCGGAATCTGGCATGGGCCTGCGGGCCGTCAAGTGCAAAAAGGCGGTGTTGCCGTAATGGGACCATCTGAGAGCATCAACCGGGCGCTGAACGCCTTTTTCAACGGCTTTGGTATCCCGGGCTATCTGGAGGATAACATCCCGCCCGGCGCGGAGCTGCCGTACCTGACCTACAAGCCCACCATCCCCGGCGGGTGGAACGAGTCCGGCACCTTCCATGCCCGGCTGTGGTACCCAAGCAAGGGTGGCAGGGCCCCCATCCTGCAAACCGAAGATACGATCAGCGCGGCCCTCGAGGACAGCACAACGCTTTCCTGCGAGGGCGGCGCTATTCTTTTGCGCAAAGGCACCCCGTGGGCACAGCCCCTCGACAACCCGCCTGAAGGGTACCTGTGCGAATATCTCAACTTTGAGATCACGCAATTTTGCGAGTAAAGGAGCAATATGGCAAGAAAGTTTACCAAGATCAGCGCGGAAGCGTTCAAGTCCATGCAGATCAATGCCGGCGTCGTGCTGAACAAGTTCGACCCGTCCGGCACGACCGAGATCCAGGATGCGGACATCATCTGCGCCACCTCCGGCGGCATGACGGCAGAGTGCAAACCCAACATCACCGACCTTGGCGATGATGTGGACAACTGCCAGAAAAACACCGCAGAGCTGATGCAGATCGAGGACTACGACTGCACGCTGGCTTTTACGGCCCTGAACGCAACCACCGACGTCATCAAGCTGGCCCTCGGCGCGGCTGACGTGACGGAAAAGAAGGTCACTCCCCGCATGACGCTGGACCCCACCGAAAGCACCGGCGACTTTAAGGACATCTGGTGGGTCGGTGACACCATCGACGGCGGCTATGTGGCAGTCCGACTGATGAACGCACTGTCCACCGGCGGTTTGACCCTGAAAACGACCGACAAGGGCAAAGGCAACATCTCCGTCACCCTCACCGGCTGCCCCCGTCTTGGCAGTGATACCGTGCCTATGGAGTGGTACTACAGCCCTAAGGCCGTAGCATAAGGAGGAGACCGCATGAAATTTTTGACAGAGCTGCCCGATGAAGATTTTCTGCGCCACTGCTGGCAGATTGCCGATGTGGCAGAGGAGGTCTTGGAAAAATCCAAGATCATGGAGCTGCGCAAGGTCCTGCCGGTCCTGACCGGCGAGGAAACGCAGGAAGAGCTGGAACAGAAGAAGAAGGAGCAGGCAAAAAAGAACATTCAGGCTATGGCAAAAAGCCTGCTGTTCGACAATGCCGCTGCTACCGCAAAGCTGCTCCCGCTGCTCTATGAGCCGGACGTGGACGAAAACGGTGCGGTTGAAAACATCGGCCCGTTCAAGAAGATGCGCGCGGTGAAAGAACTGCTGAACAACGATGATGTGATGGATTTTTTGCTCTGGTGTCTGCCGTTGGTGCTGGCGGGTACAGACGCCTGATTTCTTCCATCAGCCCGGACGCGCTGCGGCTGTTCGGCAGGCCGTATATTTTGCAGCACTGTCTGGACACATTGCGGCAGGAGCGCATCACGCTCAGCTATCAGGCGTACATGACGGACGCTCTGGCGTACCTTACAGGCGCAGAAGAGCGGTGGTACGACAGGGTGGCCGGGCTTGTGGAAAACCGCCAAAAGCCGCCGCAGCCGTCCGCTGATGAAGTAATAGCACGTATCAAAAATGGCCTGAACGGGGGTGATGAAACCTGAAACTTTTTGAATTGAGCGCAACCCTCGGGCTGGACGACAGCGCCTACCGGCAGGGCATCCAGAATGTGCAATCCGAGACAAAAAAGACGGTCTCCTCGCTGTCCGGAGAGTACAGCAAGGCCGCAAAGGCCGTAGTGGAGCTGACCAGACGTTACAACGAATCGGTAGGCAAGACTGGCAAAGCGTCCTCTGAGACCAAAAACCTCAAGACCATGCTGGCACAGGCGGAAGCGCAGCTCAGGGCCACGACCACTGCGCTGAAAGCCGCAAACAACGGCATGGAGGGCTTTGCCAGCTCCACGGATAAGGCATCCGGCAAATCTATGGCCAGTGCCATTGCGCAGGGCACGGTCATGGCGGGCATTTTCTCGAAACTCGGCTCCGCTGCGCTCAGTGCCGCAGAGGGGTTTATCTCTTCCGGCATTGAGTACAACGCTCAGATCGAGAAATACACCACCGGCTTCACCAATATGCTGGGCAGCGCAGAAGCCGCACAGCAGGTCATGAGCCAGATCCAGGAAGACGCGGCAAAGACCCCGTTTGATGTCGAGTCCCTGACAAAGGCGAACCAGTACCTGATCTCTGCGGGCGAGAACGCTTCCTATGCCCGCAATACCATCATGGCGCTGGGTGATGCAGTCTCTGCGACCGGAGGCGGCAGCGACGAGTTAAATCGCATGGCGCAGAACTTGCAGCAGATCGCCAACACAGGCAAAGCCAGTGCTGTTGACATCAAGCAGTTTGCAATGGCTGGTATCAACGTGTACGGCATTCTGGCCGACTACACGGGCAAGTCCACCGCCGAAGTGCAGAACATGACCATCAGTTATGATCTGCTGACGCAGGCTTTGCAGGCCGCTTCCGAAGAGGGCGGGCGCTACTACGGCAGCATGGACACCCAGAGCCAGACCATGAATGGCCGCGTGTCTACCCTGCAGGACAACGTGAAGCAGCTGGCCGGATTGCTAACCGGCGATTTATCCAGCGGTGTTGGCGTTGTGATCGGCAAGCTGAACGATATGGTTGTCGCAGCACAGGAAGCTTATAAGCTTGACGGTTGGAAAGGTCTGATTGGAGAAATCACCGGCCTTACTACCGTCATTGATAAAGCCAAATCTTCGGCCGTCGGACTGAAAGCTGTTTTTGATGCATTGAAAAGTGGAGAAATCGGCATTTTTCACGGCGACTGGGACGCGGTTTATCAGAAAGCATTTAACAACGACTACCAAAATAAAAAGGCTGGAAAGAAAGACACAGACTACTGGAAGGAATACGGCGAACGCCTGAAAAAGCAGTACGGAATAAAAGAGACCAACAACAGCTCCATCACCACAAGCCCTACAGGCTCCACCAAGAAAAAATCTACCGGTTCCAAAACTGAAACAGTCATTGAATCCATCTCCCACACGGCCACTACCACCAGCCAGAATGCGCTGGGCACTGTGACCACCAGCATCCAGGCCCTTACCGAAAAGGTCAAGGACAGCGCTGGCAACATCAAAGACCGCATCACCGAGACCACCACCACGACCGGCAAGGAAATGGTGAACGGCGTTGCCACGACCTTTAAGCAGGTCGAGACCAAAGTCAACGGCACCGTCACAAAGGTCACAAAGACCTATGACGACATGTCTAAAACGCTGTTGGGCACCTATACCAACGTTTCCGAGACCACCTTTAACGGCATCACCACAAAGGTACAGCAGGCGGTGGAAAAGTACGCGGACGGCAGCGAGCACATCAAGAAAACCGTCACCGAGACCGGACAGCGCATCGGTGAGAACGGCGCGGAGACCTACGAGAAGATCATCACCTACATCGACGGAATCGAAGATAAGGTGAACGAGACCTCTACTCTCATCGACAAGAGCGTGAATGGCACCCAGAACCGCATTGACCAGCAGCTGAGCGAGGCTTCCGGTCAGTTGGATAAGGGAATTTTCGGGCTGGTAAAAAGCGCCTTTAGTGATGCCAAAAACGGCGACTGGGGCGGGCTGGCTCTGGATTTTGTCAATCTGATCTGGGGTGAAGTGTCGCAGGAGCAGCGCGACGTGATCTCTAAGTGGCTCGCGGACGCGCTGGGCGCAGTCAATGAGGGTTACTTCAGTGGCGGCATTGGCAAGGCACTGGAATCCATCCAAAAAATCTTTACAGATGGTATTACACCCGGAATTGATGGTGCTACCACTGAGGTAAAAGCATTCAGCGAGATCATCGACGGCCTTGCAAAATCCGGCGGTGTGGGCGGCGCTCTGGGCAGCATCGTGCAGGGCTTTTCCGGCATGGCAGGCGGCATCACGTCTGCGCTTGGCAGCATTGTTGGCTTTGTTGCGGCAAACCCCATCCTCGCCCTGATCCTGGGCGTGGGAGCAGTTGCGGGCGGAATTGGCATTGCTGCGTGGATGAACAAGAAGAACAACCAGCAGCCCGTCAGCCACTACCAGAGTCCCTTTGACAAGACCGGCGTGTATGACAGTCTGGGCACTTTTTCCACCCGCGCGGCCATGCAGTACCGTGTCACCGGCCAGCAGTCCGTTGTGGACCGGCAAACCAGCATTCTGGAACGCATCGAGGGTCTGCTGGACGAGCATCTGCCCGACATCGGCAAAGGTCAGGTGGTCATGGATTCCGGCGAGCTGGTGGGCGCTCTGTCGCCCCGCATGGCGACCAATGTCGATGCCCGCATCGGCGTGACCGTGACACGGAAAGCGAGGGGTGTGTAAATGGCAAAGCTTCTGGGCGCAAAAATCGGCAACTTTCACACCCTGAATGACTGGGGGCTGTATCTCAAGGTGGGCAGCCCCAAAATCGGCGCAGCAGAGCCGGACGAGCTTCTTGTAGAAGTCACCGGCTCCGATTCGCTGCTGAACCTGACCACTTGGGACGATGGCAAGGTGCACTATAAAAAGCGCACTATCACCATGGAGCTGCTGTGCAACGCCCCGAAAAGCAAGTGGCCCCACATCGAAAGCACCATTGCCAATGCCATTCACGGCAAGTGGCTGCAATGCCGCTTTGACGAGGACCCGGCATGGTACTGGGAAGGGCTGTGGAAGGTCTCGCCGTCCCGCGACCGGCTTTCCAGCACCTTTACCATCACCGGCACCTGCAACCCCTTCAAGCGCAGCGTTTACGACGGCACCAACGACTGGCTGTGGGACGACTTTAACTTTGAGTATGATATTGTGCGCAACTACACGGATATCCCCCTCAAGGCAAACGAGGATGTGCAGGTGTCCATCACCGGTGCGCCGCGTGCGGCCGGCATCTACTTCAAGCGCAGCGAGGATGCCGCCGACATTGCGGTGTCCCTCAACGGCTTTGAGGTGGGCATTCTGGCAAAGTCTACCGACTGGCAGTACATCGAGGGGCTCACTATGCCGGATGGTGTGGTGGGCACCCTCGTTTTTGCTGCATCGGCAGATTGCAGCATCAGCATCAAGTATCTGGGGGCGAGCCTATGAGTTACAAAGTTTATGCTGGTGTGCAGACCGATGTGGACACTTGGGAGACCAAGGCCTGCATCTACGACCCCGGGGACATCACAGACACCAAAAAACTCATCAGCCCCACGCTGACCCGTGAGGTTGGCAAAGCCGGTTCTTTTGAGTTCACCCTTCCGCTGGGCAATGTGGCGCATTCGGCGCTGCAAAAGCTGCGCACTACGGTAGAGGTGGAGCAGGACGGCAAGATGATCTGGCAGGGCCGCCCCATGAGCCATGAACAGGATTTTCTGATGCGCCAGAAGATCTATTGCGAGGGCGAGATGGCCTACCTGAACGACAGCGGTGCCGCGCCTTACAGCGCCAAAAACGTGAGCTTTTCCCAGTTTCTGGACTGGGTGTGCGCCAACCACAACGCGCAGGTGGACGCTTACAAGGCGTTCACGCCCGGCAAGGTGCAGATGGACACGCCCATGGTAGTGCCTTACATCGATGGGCTCAAGGTGGAGCATTCCGGCGATCACTACGATACCACCGACGGTGACTATGTGAACCACTGGTCAATCTATGACCCCATCGACAAATCCACACTTTACTACGACGAGGACGAGGGCAGCGCATCTTGCCTGATATGGCCGCTCAATGAAGAGCGGATAGTAGACGGAAAGGTGCTCTCCCGCATTGGTGACAACAATTTCCGGGTCCGGTATCCTGTGGCCTATGCAAACGGCAAGACGTGGAACGCAAACGCGAGCGTGGCAACGGCGTCCGTTTCCTGCGTGACCTTTGGGCGGAACTACGGTACATACTCTGTTTACAGCCTTACGGGGTCCGAATCCGGCGCGTTCAAGATCACCGAGAAAAACGGCGTCTACAGACTTACCGTCAATGGAAAAACGTATGACGCCGCCTTTGACGTGAAAGAGCCCACGCATTCCTTTGGTGACGAAAAAAAATACGGCAAAACGCTGGACATTCTGGGCGACGAGCTCACAGACAAGTACGGCGGCTATCTTGTGGTGCGTCACGGCACCGATGCGGACGGCCACCCGCGCCGCTATCTGGACTATTTGCAGGAGATCACCGAAAAGAACCCGCAGACCATCGCCTTTGGTACCAACATGCTGGACCTGACCGACTACACCAAGGCCGAGGACATCTGCACCCGTGTGATCGCTTTTGGTACCAATACGAGCATCGGGTGGCTGTTCGCCAAGGAGGAGAGCCTGATCGCCAGCACTGCCAACGACACGAAGGCACAGCAGCTGTACGGCATCATCACCAAGGTGATCAAGGTCGATGGCAGCTACAACAGCTACCAGACCCTGCTGGACGCTGCCGAGGCAGAGCTTGCCAAAAATCTGCGCTACCTCAACGGCATGAACATCAAAGCCGTGGATCTGAAAGATGCAGGCATCGACATCGAGCGTATTGCCATCGGGAAGCAGACACATATCTTTTCTGCGGCCCACGGCGTGGATACATGGCTGCTGTGCTCAAAAATCGTGGAGCCGCTGGACGCGCCGGACAAAAAGGAGTTCACCATCGGCACCGAATTTTCCAGCCTCAGCGACCTGCAAGCCTTGAGCGCCCGCAAGGCGTCCGACGCCTACGACCTGAGCCGCCTGCTCAGAGGCTATGTGGCGAGCAAGTAAGACAGGAGGTGTTTTATGGACAAAACATTTGACGAAGACATTGCGCTCATCCGCAAAGCTGAACGCGGCGTGGAGGTCCGAGAGGCCATTGCGCAGGGCATGGAGTACGTGGAGCAGTTTGCAGGTGTGGCATCGGCCAAATCGCAGGAAGCCGCTGACAGTGCAGCAGCTGCGAAGCAGGCATTAACCGATACGCTTACTGCAAAAACGGAAGCTGTGCAGGCCATTTCTGACGCCCGCACTGCGGCGCTGAGCGACGTGGCAGCATCTACCAAAACAGCAACAAACGCCGCCAATACCGCAGAGGAAAAAGCTGCGGCGGCTGCAGAAAGTGAAACTGGTGCCAAAATAGCCGCTACCAGCGCAAATAAAAGCGCGCAGGCGGCTTTAAAGGACGCTGAAAATGCTGAAAAGTTTGCCGCTGCTGCAAAAGCCAGTGCAGACAAAGCCGCGGCTTCCGTAAGCACTGATAAGACCCTCACCATTGAGGGTGCCCCGGCTGATGCAAAGGCTGTTGGCGATGCACTGGAAGGCGTAATGAATGCTGATACTGTAAAGGCCCTAATTGCAGATGCTCTGGCGGAAGACCATGCCAAAATTAAATTCTGGATTTCGGAAGACCCCACCAGCCCCGCCGCACTGTTCGGCGGCAGCTGGGAGCAGATAGCATCCGAGCGCGTGCTGATGGGCGCGTCCAGCACCCACGCGGCGGGAAGCACAGTCGAAGCCGGTCTGCCCAACATCATAGGCAGCCTGACCGAAACCAGAAGTGACGGTGGATCATCTCCATTTCGCGGCAATAAAAACGCCATAACGTCAATAGGTGCTTTGGAAGTTACAGAAATTGCCAGTAATTATGCTGGATACTCTAGTTATAGTGGGTCGGCATATGATATTTCATTTAACGCATCACGTTCCAACTCTATTTATGGTGCAAGCACCACCGTACAGCCCGCCGCTTACTATGTACACATCTGGCACCGTGTGGCCTGAGAAAGGAGGCTTTGACTCATGAAGATCATTGACGAGGCCGGGGCGGTCATTGAAAACCCGGACCTGACCCTTGGCTATCTGGTGAACGACACTGAGCCTCTTGAGCACCCCGCTGTGGAAGGCGTGGAAGAAGTAAGCCACTACGAGACCGTGGCCGAATACCCGAACGGCGGCAGGGATGTTCGGAAGGTGATTGACACGCCCGGCGTGGCGGCAAAAGCTGCATGGATTGAACAGGTTCCAATCCAGCGGTATGTCCGCTACACTGCCGAAGAGCTGGCTGCGCAGGAAGAAGCCCGCAAGAAGCAGGAAGCAAAGGACCAGCTGCCGGAGACGGTGGCGGCATTGCAGGAAGATAACAAGACGTTGAAAAAAGAAAACGAGATGCTCAAGCAATGCTTGCTTGAAATGAGCGAGATTGTTTATGCATAAAATCACACAAAAATTAGAAAGGTTGGTACTTATGATGGCTATGTTATGGGCACAGGAGATCATGAGTTGCGAGACGACCGAGAAAGCAAAGGCGATGTATGCCCGCTGCCCTCGGCTGCTGAAGGAGAAGGTGAAGGCCATTCTCATCAACAGCGGGTTTGAGGAAATCACGGAGGAATAAGCGATGGAAAATATCATCATGGATGTATCCCGGCATCAGGGCACAATTGACTGGGAGAAGGTCAAGGCAATCGGCAAGGTGGACGGCGTGATGATTCGCGCCATGGGCAACAGCGCAGAGGGCAGGCCCAGTGCGCCCTACACAGACCCGCAGTTTGCCCGAAACTACGCCGAGTGCAAGCGGCTGGGCATCCCCTGCGGCGTGTATGGCTACTTCAAGGCGGTCAATCGGGAGCAGGCCGATAAGGAGCTGGCCTATTTTAAGCAGCTGCTCACCGGCCGGAGCTTTGAGTTGCCGGTGGCTGTGGACATCGAGGATAAGGTGCAGCAGGCCATTGGCAAGACGGCGCTGACCGAATTAACCGCCTACATTTTGAAGGCAGTTGAAAGCTGGGGTGTGTATGCCCTGCTCTACACCGGCTTGTGGTTCGGCAGCACGTTCCTGTACATGGGCGGTGCGGCACTCAAGGCCTATGACGTGTGGCTTGCGAGATACCCCAAAGACCAGCGCCAGACTAAGCCTGAGGATAAGCCCAAAACGGCGTTTGCCTTTGGCATGTGGCAGTACACCAGTGCGGCCCGCGTGCCCGGCGTGAGCACCCGCGTGGATCTGTCCCACGCATACAAGGACTATGCGGGCATCATCTGCAAGAAGGGCCTGACCCGTCTCCGGGAGGGCGCTTGATGGAGCTTTACGAAGCACTGAAAGTCCTTGCTGCGGCGCTGGTGGCCGTTTTTGGGTTTGTCTCCGCGCTGGATAAGGTGCTTGACATCATCCACAAATACATCAAAAAAGCAAAAGCCCCGGACGCGGCGCAGGACAAGCGGCTGGACGAGATGGACAAAAGGCTTGGCGTGCTGGAGCAGGGACAGCTCCAACACACACAGGCCCTTGCAAGAGATCTCAGACGCTTTGACGAGATCGACAAGGTAAGCCGCTTGACGCTGGACGGGGTGAGAAATCTTCTGGACGCACAGCTCACCGGCAATAACAAAGCAAACATGGAAAGAAGCAAGTCCGACATCGACAAGTATCTTTTGGAAGGAGTAACGACACATGGAAGCAATGTTTAACTTTATCCCCGCACCTATCGCATTTGTGCTGATGTTCATCGGCTTTGCCGCGCTGGCAGTGGGTGCCATCCGTCTGGGTTACAAGCAGTACGTCAAGGAATGGGCGGTGGAGCTTGTGACCATCGCAGAGGACAGCATCATGGGCAGCGGTCAGGGCGCAAAGAAAAAGGCGCAGGTCTTTGCCGCATTACGCGGCGCTCTGCCGGACTGGCTGAAGCCCTTCATCACGGACGAGGTTCTGGACAGCGTGATTGAAAAGGCCGTGGGTCTGATGAAGAAGGCACTGGCAGAAAAGAAGCCCACCATCAACCAGTAAAGGAGCACATTATGGCAAGCACTACATACCGCCATCTCGGTAACGTCACCGCGATGTACGCCGCACGAGAGCAATTTCGTCACATCACGAAAATGGTCTGCGATTTTGTTAAGGCCAACAAAATCGGGTGCTTAAAGCCCTTTTTTGCAAAAAAATCTATCATTTTGGCTCTTAATATCGCTTTTGGCGTGTCTAAGCGCAACGCCGGACAGCTCCCGCAGCCCTTCTGGCTCGGTGCTGCCTGTGTCGGCGGCTCGTGTAGTGCTGCCCGCTGCGCTGCAAGGACTTGACCGACAGCAGATGACCGCCGCCATCAAAAGCGCACCGCTTGGGAGGGTTGACCGTAAGATAGCCTTACTGCGGTACGTTGAGCGGCTCCCGCTGCCGGACATTGCAGCACAGACACATTACAGCCGGACGGCGATAGGCTACCGGCTGAAAGGCATTGATAAAATGCTGGATATTTAAAAATCCCCTGCTTTGCCAAAGCCCTGCGTGCCACGCGGGGTACTTTGTAGGCAAAGTGGGGGATTTTTTTGCAAGTAAAACGGTCAAGCTTTCTTTTTTTGCATCATTTTATATAAGCATATTTATATCTTCAAGCGCTCATGCGGATTTTTCCGTGTGGGCGCTTTTCTTTTTTGTCCTTCGTTGTGCGTTCGTTGACTCTCCCAGCGGCTTAAAAAGGTACACTGGGCGCAAAGGGAGGGGTGCACCATGTGGCATAAGTTCAACCCGAACCCCCACGGCAGCAGCATTGGAGACTGCACCGTGCGGGCGGTAGCAGCGGCCACCGGCCAGAGCTGGGAGCAGGCGTATATCGGCCTTGCGCTCACCGGCTACGCCCTCGGCGATATGCCCAGCGCCAACCGCACATGGGGCGCATACCTCCAAAAGCAGGGCTACAAGCGCCGCATGGTGGAAGCAGACTGCACCACCTGTTACACCGTGGCAGATTTTGCCCGGGAGTACCCGCGCGGCGTGTACGTGCTGGGCTGCTCCGGCCACGTTCTGGCCGTGATCGATGGCGAGTGGTGGGACAGCTGGGACAGTGGTGCAGAATGCCCGATCTACTACTGGTACAAGGAGGAGAACGATGCCGATCTATAACGGATACCCGCAAGTGTTTTACCCGCAACAGCCGCAAGGCCAGCTTGAAACACTTCGAGCGGCGCAGTACCAGCCACAGCCGGTCATGATGCCGACGATGCAGGGCACGGCTGCGCCGACTGACAGCGGCTTTATCTGGGTGCAGGGCGAGGCGGCAGCCCGGGGCTATCTGGTAGCCAATGGCAGCCGGGTGCTTTTGCTGGATGCCGATTCCGATACCTTTTACATCAAAGAAGTTGGGCAAGACGGCAGGCCATTCCCGCTTCGCATCTACGATTACAAGGAGCGCACCAGCGGCCCCAAAGCGTCGATTGCAGCCACACAAGCCGCAGGCGGGGAGTTTGTCACCCGCAAGGAGTTTGACGAGCTGGCGGCAAAGCTGGCGGCGTTGGAAAAACAGGAAGCACCAGAGCCGGAAAAGGAGGGCTAAACGATGAGCAGCAGCTTGTTTGATTCGATGGGCGGACAGGCCCAGAGCAACCCCATTGGTGGGCAGTTTCAGCAGTTTATGGACCAGATAAAAGGCCAGATGCAAGGCCGAAACCCTCAGGAAGTGATAAATCAGATGGTTTCCTCCGGGCAGCTCTCGCAGCAGCAGCTCAACGCCATTCAGCAGCGGGCGCAGCAGATCGCACCGATGCTCAACGGCATGAAAGGCATGTTTGGTTTCTAAAATGCGGCCGCATTTGGAATAAATCTAAAAAATCTAATGTAAAGGAGTAAAACTATGTCTCTTTCTTCTGATAGTGCAGTTCTGACCATGCCGGTGCAGCCTGCTAATAACGGTTACAACAATGGTTGTAATGGCTGGGGCGGCGACTGGATGGGCTGGATCGTCCTCTTTCTGATCTTCGGTATGTTCGGCTGGGGCGGCATGGGCGGCTTTGGCTGGGGCGGTGGCATGGGCATGGGCGGTGCCTCGCCTTATATGACCAGCGCCGTCACGCAGGCAGATCTGCAGCGCGGCTTTGACAACCAGAGCGTCATGAACAAGTTGAACGGGCTGGAAAACGACCTGTGTGATGGCTTCTATTCCATGAACACCGGGATGCTTCAGGGCTTCAACGGCGTGCAGCAGGGCCTGAACGGCGTCACCAACGCAATGCAGCAGGGCTTTAACAGCACCAACGTTGCGCTGATGCAGGGGCAGAATGCTCTGGCTACACAGCTGGCAGACTGCTGCTGCAAGACCCAGACTGCGATCCAGGGCGTCAACTACAACCTCGCGACGCAGGAGTGCGACACCCGCAACCAGATGCAGCAGGGCTTCTGCGCAACGCAGAACACCATGAACAACAACACCCGGGACATCATCGAGAATCAGAACAGCAACACCCGCGCGGTGCTTGACTTCCTGACCAACGATAAGATCGCTACCCTGCAGAGCGAGAACAACGAGCTGCGCCGGGCTGCTTCTCAGGATCGACAGAGCGCTCTCCTGACCACTGCGATGAACGCGCAGACCAATCAGATCATCGGCACGCTTCAGCAGAAGGTTCCCGTGCCTGCTTATCAGGTGCCCAACCCCAACGCCATTTACTATGGCTGCGGGACCGGCTGCGGTAACTGCGCATAACTGAATCATGGCAGCTTTTGCAACGTGCAAAAATTGCACATTGCAAATGTTCAGCCCCTGAGCTGATTTTGCAAACCAGAGCGCCGGGGCAGCAGTCCCGGCGTTTTTCTATGAAAGGAGCCGATAAAATGGCTGAATTTAGCAACTCCAACACCGTCAGCGTGGCAGCGGGTGAAAACCTTCCCCTGACCGAGACCGCGGTGAAAGCCCCTGCTTGCATCGTGCACCGTGAGGGCAGCGGGCTTGTGACCTTGCGCGGCCTGACCAACGGGCAGTGCCGCGCCCGTTTCAAGGTGAGCTTTGGCGGCAATATCGCCATCCCTACCGGCGGCACTGTGGGGCCCGTTTCCGTGGCACTGGCTGTCGGTGGCGAAGCGCTCAACAGCGCGACCGCCATTGTCACCCCGGCGGCAGCGGACAACTACTTTAACGTTTTCGCGGCCGCGTTCATCGAGGTGCCGCGCGGCTGCTGCGTGACCGTGGCACTCAAAAACACCAGTGCGCAGGCAGTCAGCATTGCCAACAGCAACCTGATCGTTGAACGCGTAGCATAAGAAAGGAGACAAAGCCATGCTGGATAAACTGAATCATCTGAAAGATGAGATGTGCGACGAGCTCATGGAGCTGACCGACAAAAAGAACCGCTCCCCGGGCGATATCGAGATGATCGGCGAGATCGTGGATATCATCCTTGACATCCACCGCATCGAGGATTACTGCGAGGGCGACGAGTACAGCCGCGCGGGCGAGTGGGAAGCTGACATGCATGGAACCTTCGGCCGCGATGCCGGAAACGGTTACAACCGGGGCAACAGCTACGCCAACCGTGGCCGTCACTATGTGCGCGGGCACTACTCCCGCACGGATGGCCGTGAGCGCATGATCTCCGACATCGAGGACATGATGCAGGAAGCCACCGGTGCAGAGCGTGACGCTTATAAGCGGGCGGCAGACATCCTGCGGAATGCATAAGGAAGGAGGGCGGCAGGCATGGACATTGACGAGATCAACACCCATATCCACAAACTGAAATGCGGTTCAACGGACTGGCAGAGCGTGGAGAAGCTTGCTGCCCTCTGCACCGTTCGGGACGAGCTGGAAGAGGCACACGCACCTGAAGCGCAGATCCAGGCATTGCCGCCTGCGACTTATGCGGCGGCGTACTCCACGGCAGCGGAACCGCAAAGCGACTTTGTGGCGGCTGCCAGCTCTGTGCCTTTTGGCGGGCTGATGCAGGTGCTTGACGAGCACATGAGCGCAATAAAGCTGGTATACCCGAAAGAGTATGAGCTTGTAATGCGAAAGATAACGGCGTTGTAAAACGACACAAAATGTGTTATTTTTACATAAGCTTTAACGTTAGTACACGGGACGTATAATCTAACGGTAAACCAACAAATCGATAATTGTTTACGATAAAACGTCAAATAAATTTGATTTGTAATCAGTGGGTTGCAGGTTCAACTCCTGTCACCAGCTCCAAAAAAATAACGCACGGACGATAAAAGTAAATCGCTCGTGCGTTTTCTTTTTGCGCCAAAACGGTCTAAAACGGTCTGAAACGACGTAGTAATCTAACAAACAATCTAACAAATCAGTATTTCATCTTCTGCATTTCCTGCAACAAGTATGCCGGGTCATTGTGAGACACATACTTGTTGGCCGTGGTGGAGAAATTTTTGTGCCCCAAAATGGCCTGCACTGCGGTCTTTTCCAAGCCACACTCCACCATCTTGCTGCTGGCCGTGTGGCGCAGCGTGTGCGGGTGCACCCCCTCTATCTGGCACTCCTGCATCAGGGCCCGGAACTTTGTAGCCACATTGCGCTTATCCAGCTTTGTTCCGGTCTTGGACGGTATCAGCCATTCACAGCCGCTGTCCAGCATCCAAAAGGCAATGATCTTGTAAATGGGGTCAAGGATGGGGATAATGCGGTTCTTGCCTGCTTCCGTCTTTTCACCGCCTTGCATGTATCGCTCTTTCAGGTGCACATCTTCACAGCGCATGGAAAGCAGCTCGTCAATGCGCATGCCGGTGTAAAGCAGCACCATTGCGATTTGCGCCGTCTGCCCGAACTTGGGGTCATTTTGTCGGCTGCTGATCTGCTCGATCTCTTGGGCGGTCAGGGTGCGCTCTGCCTTGCCTGTAGCCGCCGGGAGCTGTAGCAGCATGGCATAATTTTTGTTTATGATGTCCTGTGCCATTGCCCACTCGCAGATCTGGCTAAAAAGCGTGCGCTGCTTTTCGCAGGAGCTGCGCGAGAGCCCATTTCCCACCATTGCGTCAATGACCTGTTGATAATCCGCCGCCTTCAAGTCCCGCAATTGTCGGTCGTATAGCGGCTCGGCCTTTGCATAGGCCAGCTCGTACCCCTTTTGCATGTCCGTGCTGAGCTTTTCAAACTTCGGCTGCGATCTCCACTGGGCATATGCATCCGCAAAGGTGCATTTCAGACGCGCTGCGGGCGTGTTCTGGGCGTTGTAAGCGTCCAGCGCTTGTACAGCTTCGCCTGCTGTTTCAAACGTCCCCAGAACGTCCCTGCGGGATGTGAGCGCAACATACGGCCTTGCCCGCGTCCCGCTCAGTTTATACACGCTGCCGCTGCCCTTTGGACGGCGGCGCTTTTTTCTTTGCTGCGGGGCGGCTTCGGGCTGCTTCTTGCCGCAGTAGGGGCAAAAAGATGCATCGTCCGGTATTTCCCGGCGGCAGCATGCGCGAATGCACTTCACGGCTCTTCACCTCGCTTTGCGGTATAGGCTTGCTCTCCGTTCTGGGATGCAGTCTTACCGGCCTCATAGGCCGTGTGCAGCAGCTCCACGGGCGGCTGTACTTCGTCCGGTACCGGGTCAGCACCTGTGGCCACAGCCCATTTATAGGAGTCAAGTACCTGACCGCAAATATTGACCTTGCTGTACAGCGGCGTATGAAGGTTGGCGCACACCTCAGCGAACACCGCCGGGGGATAGCTGCCGTGCGTCCCCATCACAATGAACAAGATCATCTCTTTTACAATGCGGGGAGCTTGGGAAAAATATGCCGCAAGTGCTGCGTCAAGATCTTCGTCCGTCATGGCGCTGGTGGATTGTCGGTACAACTCCGGGTGCAGCATTTCCTGCATGGGTGCCAGAGGGGATGTACCGCAAGCCGTGAACCAGTCCATGATCTCGTCACAATCCGGGCTGGAAAGCCCTTTCTCCCAGTTTTGCACGGTTCTTTCATTCCGCTCGATCATGCGGGCCATTTCCCGCTGGCTGAGACCCGCCAAAATCCGGGCCTTTGCAAGAGCCATACCGATTTTTGTAGCCGTAAAGTAACTCATAATCCCACACCTCACATTTTTGCTACGTGAAAAAATGAAAAATGACGCAGAAAAACTCCTGCGCCATTCGACAAAAAATATTCTGATTTTGTTTTCCATTGGCGCATGGTAGAATTTGGCTTATAAATCGTAGATATGCACAAAAGAAAGAGGAAAACAAAATGGATTTTGAGCAAAGAAACGGTAAAGAAGCCGAAATGACCATCATTGACGGAATGCCCGCCAGCATCCTGACCGGCACCGACCACACGCCCGAACCTTGGGAGGAATGAGCCATGAAAGACAAGATGAAGCACTTCAGCACCTATATCCGCGCCGCTCTGGCCTGCTATGTGGCTATGACACCTGACCAGCAGGCCCTTGCGATGATGTACGCGGCCCACAAGATCGCCGCACTTGACAAGCTGCACGCTGCCGCTGGTGAGCCCGGCGGGGCGCTTGCGGCTGACCTGTTGCAAAAAATGCAACAACCTTGCGACCGCGAATAACAACGCGCATATTTTGCACGTAATCAGCGTAAAGTGCGCGATTTCCGCGAATAAGCTGAAATGTCAGCGTAAATCCACATTTTCTGTGGATTTTTCCGCAGAAAACAATAGTCGAATGGGGATTGACGCCAACAACCAGCGGTTTTATAATATGGTTGTAAACAGGTTTTACTTCAAGTATTCATAAGCTGCAAGAACATCCTTGATTCCCTGTTTATCCTTATCCGGCACAGTAAAATCATAATAATAATCGCTGCCCTGAAAGCGAATAACGGTCTTTTGAGAGTTGGCAATGTCGGTCAAGAGCTGAATCCGGTTGTTGTCTGGCGCGAAATCAGCGGCTTCCCACAATTTTCCGCCTAATACGGTGTCACGTGTCACATCACTATAATCAAAGTTGATCGTGTCACGCTTTACACCGTCTATATTGATAACAATTTGCGTGAAGAAAACCCAGTCGTTGGCCGCATAGTCAACTTTGCACCGAAGCCAATAATTCCCGCTCTGCTCTCCAATATAAGGAAGCACAAAGCACCGGGAGTTTGCGTACTGAGGGTAAGAGGACGGGTAATGCCAAGTGATACCCTCGACTTCATCTTTTTCGGTTTTAAGTTTGGCAACAGCGGCTTTTCCTGCGGCTTCCGCAGCTTCCTTTTTCAGCTGGGTCAGCGTAGAGGTTGCTGAAACAAGGGTGTCATAATTGGTGACATCCGCCCTGCGATCTGACGAAACTTTCTGGAACGCCGCTGTAGCCGCGTCAATAGCGTCCTGCGATTTGAGCGAAACATCCCCGATCTGGTTGATCGCGTCAATGGCAGCCTGAACGCTGATATCTTCCAGCGCTTTCTGAGCGGCGGTCAAAACGTCTGCATTGGAGACAGCGGATTTTACATCGTCAGATACGCGTGCATACAGACCGGCGGCTTTTCCTATGGCTTGCTCCGCATCGGCAGTGACTGGCTGCGGAATAGCGTTGATTGCCTCCTCGATCGGCGCGGCTTCCTGCGCAATATGGGCGCTGTAGGCCGCTTCCGCATCTTGGAGAGCTTGAGCATTCTCTACCTTGCTTTTGTCATCGCCCAAAGCGTCAAAAGCTTCTTGCGCGGCCTTCAGAGACTCTACAGCATCTGCGCCAACATGCCCTTGCGCAGAGACGTCGCCAATTTTGTCAATAAGCTTTTCAGTGTTCTTTACCTCGCTGCTTTTGCATCCGGTGCATGTTACAGCAACGGCAAGGCACATGGATGCCGCAAAAATACGCGCTGATTTCTTGCTCAGGCGCATAAATACCACCTCACACATATTAAATTTTATATTACATAAGGAGGACAAAACAAAATGCAGGACACATCTTTCAGCCCGGACGAAATCAGAAAAATCATCGAAAAGCTTAAGAGTGACCCTGCATTCCGTCAGAAAGTCCTCGATATTCTAAATAGTTGATTCAGAGCAGCTCCCGGATCGCGTTCTTTTTTGCTTCCGAAGCGTTCAGAATCTTTTTCACAAGCTCAGCATCTTCTGGAGACAGACTGCTTAAGTCCATCTCTCCGACGGTGCTGGGCTTTTCTTTTTGCTCTTCGCCGGTCAGCTCTTCGACCGTAACACCTAGCGCATTGGCTACTGGCTTTAGCATTTCATCTGGAAAGTCGCGCCCGCTTACTAGCATTTGCGAAATATAACCACGGCTTTTTCCGACCTCTCTGCATATAAAAGAAACGTTGATTCCTTTTTCAGTAGCGATTTTTTTAGCTCTCTCCACATTTCGCATAGAAAAGACCTCGCTATTTTGTGAAAATAGCCAAATGTTCACTAAATTGCAGATTGGCTATTGCAAAATAGCCACTTGGCTAGTATAATACTAAGCACAGGGCAAACAAAACCAAAGCCCCTGACAACATTATATCGGGCAGACGCTAGATTTTATTCACTTTGTACCTCGCAATTACATAGTAGCATATTTTCTAGTGATTTTCAAGCCCGGAAAGGAGAATTGCTAGTGAATGTATCAAAAATCGACCAGTTTTGCAAGCTGCACGGACTGAGCCGCACTGATCTGGAAGAGGCGGCGGGCCTGAGCAACGGCGCAATCGGCAAGTGGGAGCGTAGTGTTTACGGCCCCAGCATCTCGCAGCTTCTCAAGCTTGCAAAGTATTTCAAGGTCACGCTGAACGAGCTTGTGGTCTACGATGAGGAAGGAAGAGGAAAGGAGAATACAAGTGCCTGATTTTGAAACATTTCTGCTTGCGCTTGCATCGATTGCGCTCATTATCATTTATTTTGGCTTTTCGTGGGCTGTTATTTCCGGCCTTTGGTGGCTTATCTGCAAGCTCATCGGTTGGCAGTTCTCTTTCGGCGTATCAACGGCAATCTGGATTGGCGCAATGCTGCTGAAGTGGGTAATGAGCCACAAGTGACAAAGGAGGCAGAGCCGTGAACCAAAACAAAAAGCCCAGCCGGAAACCCGACTGGGACGCGACCACGATTACGATTATCTGTATTTTGATAACCGTGCTTAATGTGTCACTTGTAGTATTCCAAATATTATGGTGGCTGCTAAGGTAAGAACTCCAACGACGAGGCTCCAACGAGAAAAGCTTTGCGCCTTTTTAGTTTCTCTCGCTTGCTCTTCTTGATTTTTCTGCATGATTTCCAGCATTTTGCGAACATCATCAGCATTTTGCTGCTGGATTTGATACGGCGTTGGCTTTTGCGGGTCGTACAGACTTGGGATTTTTCCCCTGCCGGCGCTCAGAATGCGTTCTACTTCATTTGAGCGTTGATTGAAGTATTCCGATGAATTCATTTTTTCACCCCCTCCCGCTCAAGTATAGCACGGGATGGGCAGACCACAAGGAGGTTTATTTTGAACGAGATCATCTTATCCACCCAGAACGGCGAGCCGGTGGCATCCAGCCGCCAGATCGCTGAGAACTTTGGCAAAGACCACAACCATGTTATGCGGGACATTAAAACTCTTGAAGAGGGTGTGTCCAAAAATGGACAGACCCCCATGTTCTACAAAACCGAGTACGTCCATGAGCAGAACGGCCAGAAGTACCCCATGTACCTGATGAACCGCGACGGTTTTAGCCTGCTGGTCATGGGCTTTACCGGCAAGGCCGCTCTGGAATGGAAGCTGAAGTACATTGCTGCCTTCAACGAGATGGAGAAGAAGCTGGCACAGCGCCCGCAGCTGTCTCGCGCGGAGCTGATGGCACAAGCCCTGATTGCCGCACACGACGAGCTGGAGCACAAGGACAGGCAGATCGCAGAGCTGACCCCGAAGGGCATCTTTGCGGATGCTGTGAGCGCCAGCAAGAAGAGCATCCTCGTGGGTGAGCTGGCAAAGCTGCTGTGCCAGAACGGCGTGCAGATCGGGCAGAACCGGCTGTTTGTCTGGATGCGGGAGCGCGGCTACCTTATCAAAGACCCCAAGCGCAGCGACTACAACATGCCAACCCAGCGGGCTGTGGAGCAGGGTCTGTTCGAGATCAAGGAGACCACCGTGGTGCACTCCGATGGGCACACCAGCATCAACAAGACACCCAAAGTGACCGGCAAAGGTCAGGTCTACTTTGTGAATCAGTTCATGAAGCACTAAAGCTACAGTGTGTAAGCAATATATTTTTGGAGGTTACAAAGATGAAAAAACTGCATGTGAAAGCTACGTTTATTGAGCCGATGCTGGGCACATGGCCCGCAAATCCCAATGTGGCCCGCGAGTTTATCGCCAGCAAGTCGCCGGATGCTGCCACCATCGAGGATGAAGTGGCGGCTCTTGGCCCTGATGCGGTAGCTGACAAGGGCATGACCGTGTTCCCGCGTGACCCGGACGGCAATCCGATTTTTTACGATTACCAGATCAAAGGCATGTTTAAGGATGCCTGCGGTATGCTTTCCCGCATTGGCGGCAAGACCGAGACCGGCAAGAAGAAGGCCGTGAACGAAAGCGGCAAGCTGACCGCTTACAAGAAGGTCATTGACGGCCTGATCTTCATTCAGCCCCGCATGATTCCGATTCTGACAAACGGAGAGATTACCGACTGCCAGCGTCCGCTGCGTGCCCAGACCGCACAGGGCGAGCGCGTGAGCCTTGCCAATAGTGAGGAAATCCCGGCTGGCAGCAGCTGCGAGTTTGACGTGATCCTCCTTGACGACAGCCACGAAAAGGCTGTGCGCGAGTGGCTGGATTATGGCATTCTGCGCGGCATCGGCCAGTGGCGCAATAGTGGCAAGGGCCGGTTTACCTACACCGCCTATGAGGTGAAAGCCTGAGAGCGAGGGCATGGCATTGACGGCCCTGATTCGCGGAGGCATTGCACCGCAAGGCCTGGCTTGGCGAAGCAAGGCGCAGAATTGCAACGGAAAAGCTCTGCATTGAGTTGCAAAGGCAGAGCAAGGCCGAGAGGTGCGTGGCAACGGCTATGAGGTGAACTGCTGTGCAGTGGCAACGTACTGCAACCTGCCGCATCGCAGTGGCACTGAGAAGCACAGACAGGCAAGGCGAAGGAAAAGCGAGGTAGTGCACGGCACCGAGAAGCAAAGGCATGGTGAAGCAATGCGAGGCTAAGGAACGGCAGAGAAAAGCGCTGATGTGATTTGCGAAGGAAAAGTGGTGCACCGTAACGATTCGCTGCGGCAAGGTTTTGCTTCGGATGCATTGGCGTGGCAACGAGACGACTGCCAAGCGTGGCAGAGGCGCGGCATTGATTAGCGATGGCACAGCAAAGAGAAGGCATTTTATTAAAAGGAGAAACGAGCATGAAAAAAATTATTGTTGGTGTAGCGCCCGTATTGGCAAGCGCTTTGCTGATGGCCGGATGCAATAAGCAGGTTATTGACCTGACCTATGAATACAACTGGGCGCAGTTGAAAATGCCCGACGGGACGATTGTCGAAGGCAAGCTGAACAGTTGGGACGATTACGATGGCGACCAGCTTCAGGTGAAGATTGACGGTGTGACCTATCTGGCTCATTCGTCCAACATTGTTATGCGTCATTGATGCAAGGAGGATCTTTATGAAAACCACGATGCGCGATAAGGTTTGCCAGCTGATTGGCAAGTACCAGCAGCAAGAAGAATTTTACCGCGAAAAGGTCGCATCTGAATTCATTGATACCATGTTTGGCGCTAGAAACGTAAAGCGTGGTGCAAGCGAGAATGCGGTTAAAGCTTCTTGCTACGGAGACTTTTTAATCGATTTGATGCAGTTGCTGAAGGATGACGACACAAAGGAGGATACCACCCATGAGTGAGAAGATCATTGCATACAAGGCCATGGACAAAAATATGCAGTGCCGTGGCAAGCAGTACGAGGTGGGCAAGACCTACCACGAGGACAAGGCGGACTGCTGCAACGCTGGTATGCACGCCTGCGAGAACCCGCTGGATGTGCTGAATTACTACCCGCTGAAGGACAGCCCGCGCTTCTTTGAGGTCGAGTGCGGCGGGAACGTGGATAAGAGCGGAGAGGATAGCAAGCTGGCTTGCACTGAGTTGACTGTGAAAGGAGAATTGAACTTTGCTGGGCTGGTAAAAGCTACGGTGAACGCCGTTTTTAATCGGGTGAAGGGCAAAAAGCCTTTTTCCAGCGGCAGTTCCAGCACGGCAGGCACCAGCGGCAGTTCCAGCACGGCAGGCACCAGCGGCAGTTACAGTACAGCAGGTACCAGCGGCAATTACAGTACAGCAGGCACCAGCGGCAGTTACAGCACGGCAGGCACCAGCGGCAGTTCCAGCACGGCAGGCACCAGCGGCAGTTCC
>ERZ1034973.595-NODE-595-length-24608-cov-40.413229_pt1 | contig 24608 bp, 19 predicted proteins | sample MGYA00520686_ERZ1034973 | MGnify/ENA primary metagenome ERZ1034973 (study PRJEB33766, sample SAMN09781775) | gut metagenome | biome: gut microbiome | host: Homo sapiens | place: Madagascar | study: EMG produced TPA metagenomics assembly of the PRJNA485056 data...
GTATTCGTTGGCGCAATAAATGCTGTTTTACTTGTCTCCACACTCTGCGTGCAAATCTATCTCCTTTTCGATAAGGCATAAAGAATCCTTACATGCAAGATTTGGAGGACTTGAACCTTGCACGTAAATACGATTATTTTCTAAAAAATATGGGCGGGAGAAACTTTAATTGACACGCCCGAAATGCACAACACTTGAAAATTGGCTCCGAAATAGGGGAGTTTGTTACCCGTTTGTTACTTGAAGTTTTTGTCTATAAGCCCCACGGCACGCTCCTTTTCCTTGTTTACTACCTTGGCATATACCTGCGTTGTTGTGATGTTTTTGTGACCCAGCAGGGATGCAACGGTATAAAGACTGGCTCCAAAGGACAATTCCAGCGTGGCGAAGGTGTGACGGCCACAATGGAAAGTTATCTCCTTGTTAAGATTCTTGATGGTTCCAAGCCACGCTTTCAGTTGTTTCGACATCGAAGAATGTGAAATCTCATCGAAAATAATTCCTTTCATGCTCCTCCCAGGGCGCTTTGGCAGCCATTGCATCGCTTGCTGGGATAATGGAATCTTGAGCCATCGCTGCGTCTTCTGAATTTTCTTTTGGATGAAGACTTTGCCATTCTCTCGAATAATCTCTTCCCAGGTAAGACTTAGTATGTCGCTCTTCCGTAATCCCGTGAAGCAGCTGAAGAGAAAGGTTTCTTTCAGTTGAGGATACTTGCATTCTGACTGGATGACTTTTGCGAGTTCGCTCTTGCTTAGATAATTTCTGGTTGATTCTGGACGCTTCAGACGGAATTGAGAGGAGAGAAAAGAGTATGGATTCTGGGGAATCAACTTCTTTTTGTACAGTTCGATGGTGATACTTCGAAGAATAGAATACATGAGATAAATCGTTCCCTCTGATAATTTGGACGGATTCTTCCTGTTGGGATGTAAATCGTGTGCTTCCCTCAGATAGTCGATGAAATGCTCTACGAACTTAGTATCTACTTCTCCTACCAATGTATTTTTAGCTCCAAACTTCATAAGATGCTTTTTCAGACTGATGATGCTTCCGTATCTACCTCTTGTACAATTACCCGTCTTCGGCTTGCGCTCATCTGCGTATTTCTGGATGAAGTCGAGCAGATAGTATTTTCGGGTCGCTCCGTTTCCTTCGTGTTTAGGCATGTTGCCGAGGAGCTTGATGATTTTCCTGCTTTTGATGAGCAGGGCCTGTCTTGCAACTTCTTGGTTCTGTGCTATGGTTTGCTCGTTGATTTCCGGAACCAGATATAAATACAGAAATTGGTAAGTGCGTTTACCCTGCCAGTAAATGTCAAGGTATAAACTTTGGTTCCCGTTTTTGAGGTTCTTGACTCGCAATTTGATGGGTTCTTTCAGCTTCTGCTGTCTTTTAATGATTTTTATAGCTGTTTTCATATGCTTATTTATAGTTGTTACTCTTGATTCTGAATCTGCAAATATACCCAAAAATAGGCGAAAAGGAGAGATATTTGGAAAAGATTGATTATTTTTTAATATTGTTTAATAGGGATTTGTCTGCGAAAAATGGGCGCTTTTTTGGCTTTTAAAGAAAAAAGCTGTACCTTTGCCGACAAATTCAATCGTTATGGCAAAAGATAAGATAGCATACGTTTGCAGCAACTGCGGGCAGGAAAGTGCCAAGTGGATGGGTAAATGCCCTAGCTGCGGACAATGGAATACTTTTAAGGAGATACGCATTGCGGCTGATTCGGGATCGCAGGCGGCTAAAAGCGCTGGCATGACCATGAGGCATGGTGGGGCTGCTACCATGTTTGGTGGGCAACACTCCGACGCCGATGCCAAGCCGATGAACCTGAAGGATATTTCGGCAGTGGATGAGCCGCGTATCGATATGATGGACGAGGAGCTGAACCGCGTACTGGGTGGCGGTATGGTGCCGGGAAGCATCACCCTGCTGGGCGGTGAACCGGGCATCGGAAAGAGTACCCTTACGCTGCAAACCATCCTGAATATGAAACATAGAAGGGTGCTGTATGTGAGCGGTGAGGAGAGTGCTCATCAGATTAAACTGAGAGCTGACAGACTGGCGAAGGGACAGGCTATGCTGAAGAATGGTTCAACTGGAGATGCTGCTTCGGCAGATGGAATTCCACCGGAGAATGCCTTCGATCATATTACGATTCTCTGTGAAACACAGTTAGAGAAAATCTTTTCCCATATTCAGCAAGTAGCTCCAGAACTGATAGTTATCGATTCTATCCAAACAATTGCTACAGAGAGTGTGGATAGTTCTCCTGGTTCAGTATCCCAGGTGCGTGAATGCGCAGCATCGCTCCTGAGATTTGCCAAGACCAGCGGTATCCCTGTTATCCTGATCGGACATATTAATAAGGAGGGAACCCTGGCTGGTCCGAAGATTCTGGAGCATATTGTAGATACCGTCATCCAGTTTGAGGGTGATCAACATTATATGTACCGCATCCTGCGAAGCATCAAGAACCGATTCGGAAGCACTTCGGAACTCGGCATCTACGAGATGCTGCAGGGAGGATTGAGACAGGTGAGCAATCCGTCGGAACTGCTACTTACGGAAGACCACGACGGATTGTCGGGTGTTGCCATCAGTGCTGCCATTGAGGGTGTACGCCCGTTCCTGGTGGAAACGCAGGCTCTGGTGAGTACGGCGGCATACGGAACTCCGCAGCGCTCGGCAACGGGTTTCGACCAGCGAAGACTGAATATGCTCCTTGCAGTGATGGAGAAGCGGGTTGGCTTCAAGTTGATGGCGAAGGATGTGTTCCTGAACATTGCGGGAGGCTTGCGAGTGACGGACCCTGCGATGGACCTGAGTGTACTGGCTGCGGTATTGAGCAGCAATGTGGATACAGCGATAGAGCAGGGCTGGTGTATGTGTGGCGAGGTAGGACTCAGTGGCGAGGTTCGTCCGGTGAGCCGTATCGAGCAGCGCATCGCTGAGGCAGAGAAGCTCGGATTCCAGCATATCATCATTCCGAAATATAATTATCATGGTTTCGACCATAAGAAGTATCAGATAGAGATTCATCCCGTAAGGAAGGTGGAAGAGGCGTTTCGCTGCCTGTTCGGGTGAAGATCTCACGCAGATTTCGCGGATTACGCTGATTTTAGTGTATAGTCTGAATTTATAAATATAATCTGATTTTATAAATATTAAGTTCAAAGTAAATGAAGGATTCAGTAATTATTGTGAGCGGCGGTATGGATAGTATTACCCTGCTCTATGACAAGAAGGACGAGATAGCCCTGGGTATCAGTTTCAACTATGGAAGCAATCACAACGAGCGGGAGATTCCTTTCGCCAAGATGCACTGCGAGCGACTGGGCATCAAGCATATCACCATTGATCTGGGATTCATGCATCAGTATTTCAAGAGCTCTCTCCTGGAAGGTGCCGATGCCATCCCTGAGGGACATTATGCCGATGACAATATGAAATCTACCGTGGTGCCTTTCCGTAATGGTATAATGCTGAGTATCGCCATCGGTATCGCTGAGAGCAACAATCTGAAGAAGGTGCTCATCGCCAATCACGGCGGCGACCACACCATCTATCCGGACTGTCGCCCTGAATTTATCAAGGCAATCGATGAGGCTGCCGAGGCTGGTACCTTCGTAGATGTTCGCGTGGTGGCTCCTTATACCAACATCACCAAGGGTGAGATTGCAGCCATCGGCAAGAAACTCGGTATTGACTATGCCGAGACCTGGAGCTGCTACAAGGGTGGCGAGAAGCACTGCGGAAAGTGCGGTACCTGCGTGGAGCGCAAGGAAGCACTGGCTGAAGCGGGTATTGAGGATACCACAGAGTATGAGGCTTAGTTTCAAAATTAGAATAACAAAAATATAAGAAGATACAATGAAGAAAATGATTTTGAGTGCAGCCTTGGTGCTGGCATCAACAGCTGCTATGGCTCAGAGCGGAACTTTCCAGCTCAAGGCTAATTTGAAGAATATGGGCGATACCATCATCGTCTATAAGGGTAGAGGTGAAAAGCGTGATACCATCTTGGTAAAAAAGGATAAGTTTACTTATTCTGCTACCTTGACACAACCTAAGGAGATGATGTTTGCACAGCCTGCGATTTTCCGTGGCGGGCGTGCTGAGGCTTTCTATTTGGTTTGTGTGCCAGGCGAGACTGCTGAGGTGGTTGGTGATCTGAAGGCAAAGTTTGATATCAAGGGTAGCAACTTCTACAAGCAGTTTGCTGAAGTAGATGCGATGAAGGATGAAGCTGACAAAGAGCTGGCTGATTTCGAGAAGTCTATCAACGAGAAGATGAAGAATGGTGGTGACCGTGAGGCATTGATGAAGGAATATGAGGAGAAGGCTCCTGCTCTGACAAAGGCAAAGGAGGAGAAGATGTTGGCATTCATCGGTCAGCATCCTGATTACGAGGCTAGTGCTACTCTCATCGGCGAAATGTCTAGTTGCGAGAATATGCAGAAGGCCGTTGATATGCTCTCTGCTCAGGTGAAGAATGGTAGGATGAAGGCTTTCTATGAGCCTATCGTTGAGCGTGCCAAGAAGCAGGCCGAGATGGAGGAGAAGGCTAAAGTGGTTCAGGCTTCCGGTGTAGAGGCTCCTGATTTCACTCTGAATGACATCAATGGCAAGCCATTCTCTCTTTCCAGCCTTCGTGGCAAGTATGTTGTCATCGACTTCTGGGGTTCCTGGTGTATCTGGTGTATCAAGGGTATGCCTAAGATGAAGGAGTACTACGAGAAGTATAAGGGTAAGTTCGAAATCCTGGGTGTTGACTGCAACGATACCGAGGCTAAGTGGAAGGCTGCCGTAGAGAAGCATCAGTTGCCATGGATTCACGTCTATAATCCAAAGGGTAGCGATGTGCTCAACAAGTATGCTGTCCAGGGCTTCCCAACCAAGATTGTCTTAGGTCCTGACGGCAAGATCGTAAAGACCATCGTAGGTGAGGATCCTGCATTCTACACCTTGCTCGATGAAGTCTTGGGTAAGTAATTCTAATTAGCAAAGCGCCCTGAAAGGGCAAAAGCATAGTAGATTTAATGCTTTTGCCCTTTCAGGGCGCTTCTGTTATACTCTATGTTTACCCAGGGTGTTGCCCTGGGCTAGGTGCTTCTGGGCTTTCAGCCCGTGTGGGGCCAATCTATATCATATTTTATATATGGTATTTCCTTTGATAGTTTCTCTTTGATTTTACCGGTGCGCCATTGAAGGAGTCGGTGCCTCTCCCGATGCCTGGTCCACGGCTGCCGCCCCGATAGCTCTCGTGGAAGCTGGCTCCACCGCAGTACTCGCTCCAGCGGGCACGGATTCTATCTACATAATCTGCCGTCTCTGTGCCTCGCATATAACCATATTTCACCACAGGGTCACCATAGTAGGCGGGTTGGGTAAGGCGCAGCACGTATTCTCTTACATGTCCCCAGTTCTGTGGGTTGCCACCATGTTTCCTGGTCAGTGCCATCGCATCACGGATATGGTGGAAACCACCATTATAGGCAGCCAGAGCGAAGAGCGCACGCTGTGCCGGATCGCCTACATCCGAAAAATGTCCCTGGAGTTCTGCCATGTATCTGGCTGCTGCTGCCACATTCGCCTCTGCATCGTGGATAGCACTCATCGGTAATCCCAGGTGGGCAGCTGTAGATGGCATGATCTGCATCAGTCCGCAGGCACCTGCCCATGATTTGGCATTCGGGTCGAAGCAACTCTCCTGGTAACACTGTGCAGCCATCAGGCGCCAGTCCATACGTGCCGTTCCGCTATATCTCATAAAGAGATGGTCGTAGCGGGAGATGACTCCCTTGGAACGGTTGAGGAAAGGAGAATAGACATGTCGGCGGATGCTTGCCGTAGAGAGCAGGAAGGATTCTTCCTTTTTCACCTCGGTTATCAGTTTTGGCTTGAACCATCCGTTCAGTGTATCGGCGAGACTCTTGTTGCCGCCAACTACCGCCCACTGCGTCTTGCCTTTGTCGGGGGTTACGCCGCAGAAAAGCAGATTGGTAGTCTTGCTATCTCCGGAAACCGATTTTGCTGCCGTTTTGTTCTTTCCTGCCGATGATTTTCCACCTTTTAAAATATGGCGGGGCAGGGGAACGGCGATGATGTCGCCTTCTCCCTTCTGGAGTTTCTGAATCATCTCGGTAGTATCCTTGCATTCCTCCACTCTCAACGACACACCAATCTGCTGGGCAAACTTCTCGCAGAGCAGGTACTGCAGACCCATTCCGTGGTTGTGGTAATCATAATAGGTGGTAGGACCATTCACTGTAAGCATGATCAGCTCGCCATTGTCCTGGATGTCCGACAGCGACAAACCCCGTTGCTGAGCTTGAGCGCCAGCATCGCCATCTGCTGCGTTTTCGTCAGATTCCTCTTCGTCAGAACCGTCCATAGACTCCACTTCGCCCACGGGAGTTCCCCAGGGAGTGAGTTCCTGTTGCGGTTTCTTGTCAGCGCAACTGGCAAGTAAAACCAGCGAATATAATGCGTATAAATATAACTTTTTTCTCATTGCGACTGCAAAAGTACAAAAAAAAAGCATATAAGTGCGAAATTATTTGCATATTCTAACAATTTTATGTACTTTTGCAATGTTTTTCAAACAAAATACAGAAATATGTTACGAATAGCAGTACAAAGTAAAGGTCGTCTGTTCGACGACACAATGAATCTTTTAGCAGAGGCGGACATCAAGGTAAGCGCCTCAAAGCGCACTCTTCTGGTGCAGGCTAGTAATTTCCCTTTGGAGGTGCTCTATCTCCGCGATGACGATATTCCTCAGAGCGTTGCCTCAGGCGTTGCCGACATCGGTGTCGTGGGTGAAAATGAGTTTGTAGAGCGTGGTGAAAACGCACAGATTATCGACCGATTGGGTTTCAGCAAGTGCCGCTTGAGTCTTGCCATCCCTAAGAAGATTGATTATCCTGGATTGAAGTGGTTTAATGGTAAGAAGATTGCTACCTCTTATCCTAACATCCTGCGCAACTTCATGAAGAAGAACAATATCAATGCTGACATTCACGTCATCACCGGTTCTGTGGAGATTAGCCCGGGTATCGGTTTGGCAGATGGTATCTTTGATATTGTCAGCTCTGGTTCTACACTGGTAAGCAACAATCTCGCCGAGGTTGAAGTAGTGATGAAGAGCGAGGCTCTGCTCATCGGCAACTGGAAAATGGATGATGAGAAGCATCAGATTCTCAACGAGATGCTGTTCCGCTTCGAGGCTGTACGCTCTGCCCAGGACAAGAAGTACGTGATGATGAATGCCCCTAAGGCGAAGGTCGAGGAGATTACCCAGGTATTGCCAGGTATCAAGAGCCCTACCATCATCCCATTGGCAGACGAAGAGTGGTGCTCTATCCACACCGTTCTCGATGAGAAGCGCTTCTGGGAAATTATCGGTAAGTTGAAGGAACTCGGTGCACAGGGCATCCTGGTGACACCAATCGAGAAGATGATATTGTAACATTGAACTGTTTGCAAAGTTCAATGTATTAATAAATTTCAAAGTATAATAAGGAATGAAGGTAATAAAGTATCCTGCAAAGGAGGAATGGAGCGAGATTGTAGAACGCCCACACCTGGATGTATCGCAGTTGAATGCGATCGTACAAGGTGTACTCGACGATGTGAAGAACCATGGCGATGAAGCCGTGAAGCGTTACGAGGAGAAGTTTGATCATGCCCATCTCGATTCTTTGGCTGTGACTGAAGCTGAAATCGAAGAGGCAGAGAAAATGGTTTCTCAAGAACTGAAAGACGCTTTGCACCTCGCCCATCATAACATTGCCGCATTCCATCAGAGCCAGAAGTTTGAGGGTAAGAAGGTGGAAACCTGTGCTGGTGTCACCTGCTGGCAGAAGAGCGTGGCGATAGAGAAGGTGGGATTGTATATCCCTGGTGGTACTGCACCTTTGTTTAGCACCGTATTGATGCTCGCCACTCCTGCCAAGATTGCCGGTTGCAAGGAGATTGTTCTCTGCACGCCTCCTAACAAGGAGGGTAAGGTGAATCCTGCTATCCTGATGGCGGCAAAAATTGCTGGCGTAAGCAAGATTTTCAAGGCTGGTGGCGTGCAGGCCATCGGTGCGATGGCATACGGAACAGAAAGTGTGCCTAAGGTATATAAGATCTTCGGTCCGGGCAACCAGTTTGTGATGGCTGCCAAGCAGCAGGTTTCTCTCCACGATGTGGCTATCGATATGCCGGCTGGACCTTCGGAGGTTTGTCTCATCGCTGATGAAACTGCTAACCCTGTCTTTGCGGCTGCCGACCTCTTATCGCAGGCTGAGCACGGCTTCGACTCACAGGTCTTCTTCATCACTACCTCCGAGAAGGTTTTGGAAGATGTGAAGAAGGAAGTGGAAATGCAGTTGGAGCAGTTGCCACGTAAGGAGATGGCACAGACCTCATTGGACAATTCCAAGTTCATCCTCGTGAAGGACGAAGAGGAAGCCATCGATCTCTGCAATACTTATGCCCCTGAGCATCTCATCATTGCAACTGCTGATTATGAGCAGCTTGCCGAGAAAGTAGTGAATGCGGGCAGCGTATTCCTGGGTAACTATGCATGTGAGAGTGCCGGCGACTATGCCAGCGGTACCAATCATACCCTGCCAACCCATGGCTATGCACTGGCTTACAATGGCGTGAACCTCGACAGTTACAACCGCAAGATCACCTTCCAGCATCTCACGGAAGAAGGTATTCGTAACATTGGTGATGCTGTGGTGACGATGGCGGAGAACGAGCAGTTGGAGGCACATGCCAACGCCATGAGATTGAGAGTAAAAAGTCTAAAATAAAAGTAAGGTATGAAAGATTTAAAAGACTTGTGCCGAGAAAACATCTGGAACTTGGCACCTTACAGTTGCGCACGCACGGAATTCGCTGGCAGAAATGCCCGCGTCTTCCTCGATGCCAACGAGAATCCCTATAACGACCCTTATAACCGATACCCTGACCCACTGCAGGTGGAACTGAAAAAGCAGGTGAGTAAGATCAAGGGGGTAGCTGAAGACCAGATTTTCCTGGGCAATGGTTCGGATGAGGCCATCGACTTGGTTTACCGTGTATTCTGTCGCCCTGGCAAGGATAATGTGGTAGCCATCGCTCCTACATACGGTATGTATGAGGTTTGTGCTGATGTCAACGATGTGGAGTATCGATCTGTGTTGCTCGATGAAAACTATCAGATTTCTGCAGAGAAGATCATTGATGCCTGCGATGAGAATACCAAGGTGGTATGGTTCTGCAGCCCTAACAACCCGACGGGCAATCACATCAATCGCGAGGCTATCGTAGAGGTGCTTCGCCTCTTTGATGGTATTGTCATTGTGGATGAGGCTTATAGCGATTTCTCTTCCGAGCGCACCTTCCGTGGTGTGCTGAAGCATTTCCCTAATCTCATCGTGCTCAATACGATGAGCAAGGCATGGGGTTGTGCGGCACTTCGTCTGGGTATGGCGTTTGCCAGCAAGGAGATTATTGACATATTCAATAAGGTGAAGTATCCTTATAATGTGAATCTGCTTACCCAGCAGCAGGCACTTGAGGTTTTGAAGAATCCGCTGAAGGTGGATGAGTGGGTGAAGAACATCCTTCAGGAGCGTTCGAAGGTGATGGCTGCCTTCCTGGATCTGCCTATCACCGTGAAGGTTTATCCTACGGATGCCAACTTCTTCCTGGTAAAGGTAACTGATGCGCAGGCCATCTACGATTATCTGGTGGCACAGGGCATCATCGTAAGAAACCGCAATAAGGTTCAGCTTTGCGGCAACTGTCTGAGAATCACCATCGGAAACAAGACTGAGAATGCCGAGTTGCTCGGGGCGCTGAGACAATATTAATAAAAAATCGCCGTTTATCTCATGTTCGGGATAAACGGCGATTTTTTAATTCATTTCATATTATCTTCTCCTGCCTCTTCCTTCGTTTCTTCCCTGGTTTCCACGTCCACTGCCACGCTCGTTCTTGTCTCCGCTGTTATAGCGGTTTTTGCGATTGTGGTTATCGGTATCGAAATTAGGATTGAAACTCTTTTTCTTCTTGTCCTTGAAGAAGCCGGCACCTTGCTCTTTCTGATTGCGGAGCTCGGCTCTGGCTGCGGCTACTGCATCGCGGATATTAGCATTGGCGTTGTTGCTTCTGCCCTGCGGAGCATTATTTCCTCTGCCTTGCTGAGCATGACCGTTTCTTGAAAATTTACCATTCAAAGGACGGCCTTCATTGAGATATTTCTCCTCGTCATAGCATCCTACATTGCCATATCCCTTTGGCGCAAAGCGGTCTGCTGCATTTCTGCCACGGCCTCTTCCGCCATTTGGCTCTGCTGCATTTCTGCCGGCACCACGATTGCCCTTGGCTCCTCTGCCTACGCCCGGATTATCATAGGTAGAACCAATCGCCTTGTCGTCGAAGTTGGTCTTCTTGCCCTTGAAGCCTCCGCCATGATTTCCGCCGAAGCTCTTCTTATCGTATAGCTTATCTATGAGATCCGTTCTGCCGATACGGCGAAGTTCGCTCTCAATGGCGCGGCGCTCCTCCGGCTTGTACCAGAAGAAGAACATGCGCTGGGCAAGCTTTTCCTTCTGGGTCTTGGCACTGAATACTGGTTCCAGGGTGTATGGGTCGTATCCCGTGTACCAGGTTTCCGTAGAAATCGTCATTGGGGTAGGAGTGAAGTCCTGTACCTGCTCCAGATGGAAGTCGAGTCCCTTGGTAATTACTGCCAGTTCTGCCATATCCTCTTCATGACAGCCCGGATGTGAACTGATGAAGTATGGAATGATCTGCTGGTTGAGACCTTCTTCCTTGTTGATCTTGTCGAAGATGCGCTTGAATTCGTAGAAGAGATCGAACGATGGTTTGCGCATGAACTTCAATACCTCTGGACTGGTATGTTCCGGTGCTACCTTCAGTCGGCCGCTCACGTGCTTGGTGATCAGCTCGCGGGTATATTCCCTTGCCGCCTGGTTCACCTTCTCGTCCTTGCTCTTGTGTAGGAGCAGGTCGTAGCGCACACCACTACCGATGAAGCTCTTCTTGATACCCGGCAGGGCATCTACGGCATGATAGATCTCCAGCAGCTTGCTGTGGTCGGTGTTCAGGTTCGGACAAATCTGAGGGTTCACGCACGATGGGCGCTTGCATACCTCGCACGCCTTCTGGTTCTTGCCGTGCATGCCATACATGTTTGCCGAAGGACCGCCCAGATCGCTCAGATAGCCCTTGAAATCAGGCATCTCGATGATTTTCTTCACCTCTTTCAGAATGCTCTCCTTGCTTCGGCAAACCACGAACTTACCCTGATGTGCCGAAATGGTACAGAACGAGCAACCGCCGAAGCAGCCACGATGCAGGTTCACGGAGAACTTGATCATCTCGTATGCCGGAATGGTCTTGCCCTTGTACTTAGGATGAGGCAGACGGGTGTAAGGCAGGTCGAAGGCTGCATCCAGCTCTTCGGTGGTCATCAGCGGGAATGGTGGATTCACCACTACATACTTGCCGTCGGTCTCCTGAATCATACGCTGGGCGTGCATCTTGTTGGCTTCTTCCTCCAGATGGCGCACGTTCTCCGCCTGTCCCTTCTTGTTATGCAGGCACTCCTCGTGGCTATGCAGGATGATGTCATCCTCCTTGAATCCGCCAGGGATGTCCTTCTCCTTGCAGTAGAAAGCCACCTGCGGCATCTCGTGAATCTGGTCCATGGTCTTGCCTTCGGCTAATGCATTGGCAAGTTCCACGATGGAGCGTTCGCCCATACCATAGAGGATGAGGTCGGCACCCGAATCACAGAGGATGCACTTGCGGAGTTCATCCTTCCAGTAGTCGTAGTGACTGATGCGGCGCAGTGATGCCTCAATACCGCCCAGTGCCACAGGTACGTCAGGATAGAGCTTCTTCAGTATCTGGGTATAGACGATAGACGGATAGTCGGGACGCATGTCGTGGCGGGAGTCAGGACTGAAGGCATCCTCGCTGCGCATACGGCGGTTTGCCGTGTAGCGGTTTACCATCGAGTCCATGGCTCCCGGCGAAACACCGAAGAAGAGGCGAGGGCGACCGAGCTTCTTGAAGTCACGGAAGTCGCCATGCCAGTCGGGCTGAGGCACGATGGCTACGCGATAGCCGTTAGCCTCCAGGATTCTTCCGAGGATAGCCGGTCCGAAGGATGGATGATCTACGTAGGCATCACCCGAGAAGAGGATGACGTCCAGCTCGTCCCATCCTCTGAGTTCGCACTCCTTCTTGGTTGTTGGGAGAAAATCTGTTAACTTATAATCCATTCAATATACTTTAGTCATTCACTGCATCTGGCTCAGCCTCAGCTGCTTCCTGTGCGTCCTTCTTGTCCTTCCAATCTACGTAGAGCAATACGAGGTTGTGGAGGCCGAGTGCCTTCATATTCTGGTTGTAGATTACGTCGAGGCAGAGGTCGAGCAACTCCTTGTCCTTGATGTCGCTGCTCTCCAGAAGAGAACGGACGTTGAATCTTAACTTGTCGAGCACTTCCTCGTCGATGATGCCATTGCTATCTACGAGGTTGCGGAGCAACTGATACTTGTCAATAGTCTCTAAATGCTGGTCGCTCACTTCGATAGAGCGTGTGCCAGACTGGTTTGCTTGAATCTTATACATATTTTATTGATTTTAAATTTATTCTGTTAAGAACTTCAGAATACCCTGCATGATGCTGTAGCGGGTTTTCTCATCGCTGATGCACTCCAGTGGGAATCCCATGGTGAAGGTGCGGTAGCTGGTACTCCTGTAGGCAACTGCTGCACTGGTTCCCGTAAGATAACGCATGGCGCAGAAGGCTGTGCTGCCTATTGGCTTGAGTATCTCCGGATGGGTGGCTGCATAATGCTTGGCATTCAGCGAATGATAGTAGTTGAATTCCTTGCCCAGTCCGCTTACCATTGGCGATGTGGTAACGATACTGTCTCGCTCGGTAATGGTGGAATCTTCCGGATTGACATCCTGCACGATAAACTTGGTGCCGGTAGGCTCATAGTTTACTTTCAGAATGGCGCCCATGAATGATTTCTCCTCTTCATCCTGCATGTCGCTGCCGTTGTAGGAGCCGCTCACAAGCAGTTTTCCGCCGTTGAGGGCATAGTACTTGATGCGCTTCTGCATGGCTGGGGTGAAGGTCTTGTAGTACTGATGGGTATAACCGTCGTAGCGCTCCAGACCATTGATGAGGTCCACTGCCTGATAGTCGGTCATCTTCACTCTTCCCGAAAGGATGGCTTCGCTCGAACAGCTGGCGATGCTGTACTTGTTGCCGGAAGCGATGGCCTGGGCATGCTCCACGGTGTGGTTGAAGTCATTGCCAGCTACAAACTGTCCTATCATCTCGTTGCCGCTGTATCCCAGTCCGCTGGATGATTCGATACCCATTCTATGGATGTCAAATACCCGCTGCTTGCCGCTCCAGCCCGCCGTCAGACCATAGCTTACGCCTGGGTCCTGGTCGAAGTCGAAGCCCTGGATACTGTCGTTATCTACCACCTGCGGTGAGGCAAGGCGATGGAAATTGTTTACGATCAGAATCTTGTTGGTGGCAGTAGGGTTATAGAGTGCCGAGAGGGTTTCTGATGGGAAGCTCTCGCCGCCCTGGTTTACGGCTGCTACCCGGAAGTTGTAGAGCTTGCCTGGCTCCAGCTTCACGTTGTAGATGTTGGAGCGAACCATCGTACCATTGTCGAATCCGCCTTTGCCTTCTGCCTGATAAACGATGTAGCTGGTTGGCTTGGCGGTAGGTTCCGTCTTGTCAAGCTGCGCATTCCAGGTGAGGCTGGCATAGCCCAGTTCATCCACCTCCACACTGAAGTGGTTAGGTGCCAAAGGCTGTACTACATACGGTTCGTCATGGTTGCTGCTCACGAATTTGAGAATGGTCTTGTAGATGGAGCGGGCGATGGTAAACTTGCCCATTGGATCCTGTGCGATGCGCATGTCCGGGAAGCTCTGGTGAGAGAGCATTTCGATGATTGCCGATGGTACTTCCGGCAGTCGGGTCTCCGAATAGTTCCTGTCCCAGAGATAGCGTTTTCCAAATGAACTAAAGGTATTTGTCATATCTTCTACAAGATTATCTCTCAAAGCCTTAGCGAAATCCTTTGAAGCAAATCTTGAAATGCCGCTGTTCAGCATGCCATCGTTGAAATCGGTGGTGCAGATAGCGAGTGCACCCCAGGTGGATTGTCCGTCAGGGTTGTATCCTGCGTCGCTGTGTAGGGCGAGAGAAAGCTCTATCGGTACGCGCTTGCCGTCCATTGCCGGCATATATACGCTGCCGCCTCCCAGCCAGTTGGTCATCATCGAACGGGTGTTGATGTCGTCGGCATAATCGTTCTTTCCCTTTCTTCCGCCATACACGCTATAGGGTGCTCCAGCCCACTGGGCGTAGTATCTTGCTCCTTCCAGGCAGCGTGGCAGTCCGCTTACGAATCCGCCACGTTCGATGTTGCCCATACCGCCTCCGAATCGTACGGCATCGGTGGTTACGACACCTCTGCGGGAGGCGTGATTGGTGCAGACCACACGGTTGAACTCATTGCATCCCTTGTCGAACTCGAAGGTGCCGAGATATACCCATGTGCCGCCACCCATGCGCTGGTTGACGGTAAATTCCGTAGCCTGTCCCTTGTGATAGACGATGTATTTGGCATCGGGTACACTCTTGGGCAGAGTCTGGTAGCTTACGTAAACGGCATATTTTCCCTCTTTCTGGAAGTTAGGCTGATAGCTTACCAGGCTGTTCTTCTTTCGCTTGGTAGCCTTTGCCTGTCTCACGGTACCCATCTGGAACGGATTCTCTCCATCCTGATAGGAAGCCTGGAGGTTGGCGAATCCCAGGGAGTCGCAGTTCTTCCATTTCTTGCCGTTCACGAATTCCTGATAGGAGATAGAGTGTCTGTCGTCGTTATCCACCACAATTTCCTGCTGCTGCCAGTCGCGTTCACGGGGAGTGAAGACGATGGCGCCGGCATTTTCCAGCATCGGGATGAGATAAGGCACCACAATGGTCTGGGTAAAGAGGTCTTCCGTGGTACAGAAGAGGTTAGGACGTTGCCATTTCCATCCTCTTTCAGCATCCCAGTATCTTCCGTGCGATGCCCATAGTGAGAGATGCCGGTTCTGCAGTCCGGCAGTCACGAAGTAGGGGCGTGAGGCGTTGAACACCCACGGATCTTCATCATATTCGATGTTTCCCCATGCATGACTGTTTCCCTCATCGAATGCCTGCAGCATGAATCCGGAAGAGATAAGCAGACTGCTTATCAGCCCATATTTTATAAAACTCGTTTTTTTCACTTTCTTCTATGATGAGTGTCGCACCCCTGCCTTTCAGCCTGGGGGGCGACACTCCTTTCTTTTTGCTTGTCAGTCGATATTTCCAATGGAGAACTTCTCAGGTTTCTTTCCCTTGAAATCCTTGAAGTACAGCTTGATTTCCCGCATGTCCTTCTCCACATCACCCGAAGGGATGATCATCTTGGTGCACTGTATCACTTTCTTCTCGTAATCCACGCCGTAGAGTAGGATAGGGATGCCTGCCTTGAGGGCGATGAAATAGAATCCCTTCTTCCATTCCGGGTTGAGCGAGCGGGTACCTTCCGGAGTGATGCAGAGACCGAAACTCTCGCGCTTCTTAGCCTCTTCGGCCAGGTTGTCGGTCATGCTGGTATGCTTGCTTCTCCACACCGGTACGCCACCCATCTTTCTGAAGATAGGTCCCAGCGGCCAGAAGAACCATTCCTTCTTCATCAGGAAGTTGCTCTTGATGTTCTCAGCTCTGGAGTAGAGCTGTCCTATCAGGAAGTCCCAGTTGCTGGTGTGTGGTGCAAGACAGATGATGTACTTCTTGGGAAAGTCGATGGTTACTTCCTTCTTCCATCCCATTCGCTTGTATAATATCCACTGACAGATGTCCTTGATCATTTCTTTTTAATCTGTTATCTATATATTATATAGGTATAATGGATGTTCTTCTCCGTTTCTTGGGGCTTATCCCATATTGGAGATCTGGTCGATAATCTCGCTCACCTGCTTGTTGAAGTCATGAATCAGGTTCTGATAGTATGCTCCCGGCTTTATGCCAGGCTCTGGGTGAGAAACGCGCTTGATGAAGTCGTTATTGACCATTACGATAGATGAAAGGATGCCATCTACGTCCTCCTGAGAAGGTTTTCCATTGTACAAAGACGCTGCTACAGTCTCAGCGAAAAGCTCGCTGGTGATGTAGTTGATAGTGCGTTTTAAATCTCTTTTGTTAGCCATAATTCTTATTTCTAAATTAATAATTGGTTAAAAACATTGGCTCAAAGATAATCATTTTCTTTGGAAAAGCAATAGAAAATCAAAAAAAATATCGATATTAACTCATTTTTAGCATTTTTCTTTCCGTATCTCGTAGAAAAACCTTAAATTTGCAGTGTTTTTGAAGTTTCAACTAATTAAATATTAATAAAAGAATTATGGAAAAAAGTGCATTGCAGATTGCAAGAGCGGCTTATCAGCCAAAGTTGCCAAAGGCGCTTCAGGGTCCTGTAAAGGCAGTTGAGGGTGCAGCAACTCAGTCAGTAGGTAACCAGGAAGAAATCAAGGCTCTCTTCCCTAACACATACGGAATGCCTGTTATTACTTTCGAGGCTGGCGAGGCTCAGGAACTCCCTGCTTTCAACGTAGGTGTTATCCTTTCTGGCGGTCAGGCTCCTGGCGGTCACAACGTGATCTCTGGTCTCTTCGACGGTGTGAAGTCTCTCAACCCAGCTAACAAGCTCTATGGCTTCATCCTCGGTCCTGGCGGTCTCGTTGATCACAAGTATATGGAGATTACTCCTGAGATCATGGACGAGTACCGTAACACTGGTGGTTTCGATATCATCGGTTCTGGCCGTACCAAGCTGGAGAAGGAAGACCAGTTTGAGAAGGGTATCGAGATCCTCCGTGAGCTCGGTATCAAGGCACTCGTTATCATCGGTGGTGACGACTCTAACACCAACGCTTGCGTTCTCGCTGAGTACTATGCTGCCAAGAAGTATGGCGTTCAGGTAATCGGTTGCCCTAAGACTATCGACGGTGACTTGAAGAACGAGCAGATCGAGACTTCTTTCGGTTTCGATACGGCCTGCAAGACTTACTCTGAGCTCATCGGTAACATCGAGCGCGACTGTAACTCTGCACGCAAGTACTGGCACTTCATCAAGTTGATGGGTCGTTCAGCTTCTCACATCGCTCTTGAGTGCGCACTCCAGACTCAGCCAAACGTCTGCCTGATTTCTGAGGAGGTAGAGGCTAAGGAGATGTCTCTTGATGATGTTGTAACATACATCGCTACAGCTGTAGCTAACCGTGCTGCTGATGGCAACAACTTCGGTACTGTTCTCATCCCAGAGGGCTTGATCGAGTTCATCCCAGCTATCAAGAAGCTCATCGCAGAGTTGAACGAGGTTCTTACAGACCCTGCAACAGGCGAGAGCCGTGAGTTTGCTGGCGCTGAGGAGCAGATCGCATTCGTTAAGGGTGCTATCGCTAAGGACAACCTCGCTGTATTGGAGTCATTGCCAGCAGACGTAGCTCGCCAGCTTTGCCTCGACCGTGACCCTCACGGAAACGTACAGGTTTCTCTCATCGAGACAGAGAAGTTGCTCTCTCGCATGGTAGCTGACAAGTTGGCTGCTTGGAAGAAGGAGGGTAAGTACGTTGGTAAGTTCTCTGCTCAGCACCACTTCTTCGGTTACGAGGGACGTTGCGCAGCTCCTTCTAACTACGATGCTGACTACTGCTACTCACTCGGTTTCAACGCATCTCGCCTCATCGCTAACGGCAAGACTGGTTACATGTCAATCATCAAGAATACAACAGCTCCTGCAGCAGAGTGGATTGCCGGTGGTGTGCCTATCACAATGATGATGAACATCGAGCGTCGTAACGGTGCCAACAAGCCAGTTATCCGCAAGGCTCTCGTAGAGCTCGACGGTGCTCCATTCAAGTTCTTCGCTTCTAAGCGTGAGCAGTGGGCTAAGGAGACATCTTATGTATATCCAGGTCCTATCCAGTACTGGGGTCCATCTGAGGTTTGCGATCAGACCACAAAGACTCTCCAGTTGGAGCAGGCTAAGTAATAAGAAATAATCATATTATTATATGTCAACAAGACGAACGGCTTCTTCACAAAAAAAGGGTACTGTGGCGAGAAGGAAGACTTCTTCTCGGCGTGGGGGCTCTGGTGGCAGAAGGCGTTCGTCTTCTGTTTTTCAGCGTTATCCCCGATTGGCATGGTGGATTGGTGGAACGGCGGTAGTAGTGCTGTATGTTTTCCTGTTCTATCATTTCTTCGTCGGTCCTACCGGTTTCAGATGGCGTGCCCTCTATGGCGATGAGGTGTATCCTGAAGGCTACGAGATTCATGGCATTGATATCTCCCATTATCAGGGCAAGATAGACTGGGAGCAGCTCAACAATGCGATGATCAAGGGTTGTCCTGTGCGCTTTGTCATCATCAAGAGTACCGAGGGTTCCAGTCGCCTGGATGAGAATTTCCGCGAGAACTTCAATCAGGCTCGCGACTATGGATTCATCCGTGGCGTGTATCATTTCTGGAGCAATAAATCTACGGCTCGCGAACAGGCGTATTACTTTCTGGAGCAGGTGCATCTTACGGATGGCGATCTTCCGCCCGTACTCGACATCGAGCATAAGCCCGATGACAAGAGTGTTGAGGATTTTCAGCGCGATGTGCTCACGTGGCTGCATATCGTAGAGGATAGGTATCATGTGAAACCGATCATCTATACCTATTACAAGTTTAAGGAGCAATATCTCAGCGCGCCCGTTTTCGATGACTATCCTTACTGGATAGCGCATTATTATGTAGATAAGGTGCAGTACAAGGGCAAGTGGAAGTTCTGGCAGCATACGGATGCAGGAAAGCTTCCGGGCATCAAGGGCTATGTGGATTTCGATATCTACAACGGCAGCTACTACGATCTGCGCCAGCTTTGCATCGGCAGCAATGACAAGGATAAGAAATTGTGGGATAATGATGAAGAAGAATAAAGCTTGATTTTTCCAAAGGGGAAAGATCAAGCTTTATTCTTTTTCTGCTGTTTTTATTCTTTATTGTTGGTTTTACGCTCCCAGTACCAGGCAGGTCCAGTTGTTATCTACCTGTCTTGTTATCTCGTGCAGTCCCAGCTCATCTGCCTTCTCCAGCAATACAGGCACATCTTCCTCGTAGAAACCGCTCAGAATCAGTGTGCCGCCCATATTCATCACGCTGCGGAAGAGTTTCATGTCTTCCAGCAGGATGTTGCGGTTGATGTTGGCCATCACCACGTCGAAGACACCGCTCACGTGGTTCAGTACACTGCTGTTTCCGAAGAGTACCTCCATGTTATCTACTCCATTCAGTACGGCATTGTGCTTGGCATTCTCCACGCTCCATTCGTCGATGTCGTAGCCCACTACATCCTTGGCACCGAGCTTCGAGGCGGTGAGTCCCAGAATGCCCGTACCCGTTCCGCAGTCTAGTATGCGCTTGGTCTTGACAGGCATTTTCAGCAGCTGTGCGATGATCATACGGGTAGTTTCGTGGTTGCCGGTTCCGAAGGCTAGCTTTGCCTCGATGCCGATCTCGATGATGTCGGGACGGTTGCTGGTGTCCGGATAAAGTTCCGGATGCTTGGCATCGTAGATCACTACCTGGTCGCCCACGAAGATAGGGTCGAAGCCCTGCTCTTCCCATTCCTGGTTCCAGTCCTTGTCTTCGGCATCCTGGATGTCGTAGGTTATCTGGGTGTCCATGATAGGGAAGTCGGCGATGTAGGCATCCAGCGCCTCCTTGTCGAAGAGGTCTTTCTGCACGTATGCCTCCATCCCCGTTTCGGTTTCTTCAAACGATTCGAATCCAGCCTCGGCAGCACCGTCGGCGAGCAAGTCCTGGCAGGCTTGCATCAAGTCGGCCGATGTCTCGATATTGAATGTCGCTACTAAATATTTCATGTCTTTTTTCTATTGATTTTGTCCTAAAAATGCTTACGGATGTTCTAAAAAGTTTGAAATCCTTTAAATCTTCTGCAAAATTATAAAAAAATAGGGGAAAACCTACTATTATTTAGGGAAATTCTGTAATTTTGCATCAAAATAAGTGATATTTTTGCATAAAGAACAGAAAAAGATAGGAGAAATATACAATGAAGAAAATGTATCTTCTTGCAGTCCTGATGGCAGCCGCAATGCCATTCACTTCGATGGCACAGGACGACGACCTCTACTTCAATCCGAAGAAGGAGGCGAAAGAGAAGGCTGAGAGAAAAGCTGCGTTACTGCGTGAGTACAAGGCTCAGCAGGCACGCCGCGACAGTATCTATGCCCTCTTCTGGAGCGGCAGCAACCGGAATGTGGATGAGTACAACCGTGGTGGCAGATTCCTGAGTCATTACGAGAAAGTGGGTACTGATTCGCTTGGTAACGATATCATCCAGTTTCATGTAGGCAAGGGGGTGGCGCCCGACAGCATCTACGATGATGCTTACTTCGCCCAGAAGTATATCAACGAGGAGGAGGATTTCGGCAATACCCGCAGAATGAGCCGCTGGGATGGCTACTACGATCCTTGGTTCTATGGCTACTATGGCTATGGTCCATACTATTGGCGCTCCCGCATGTGGGGCTGGCACAATCCTTGGCGATTCGGCTACTATACGGGCTGGTACGACCCATGGTTTGATCCTTGGTATGATCCATGGTATTATGGCTATGCCGGCTGGTATGGCGGCTGGTACGACCCATGGTATTATGGCTGGGGTGGCTGGTATGGCCCTTGGTACTGGGGTGGTCCGATGATTGGGCATGTAACTTATGGTGGTCGCAATTCTGGCGGATATGCCGGTAACCGCAGCTTTAGGTATAACGGCGACAATGGGTATGCGGGTAATGGTACACGCCGAAGTGTAACCAACCGCAATTTTGGCGGACGTGACAGCCAGCGCAACTATGATACCCGCAGCAATAACAACACCAACACCTTTGACCGCAGCAACTTTGGTGGTTTCGGCAATCGCAGCGGTGCCAGCTTTGGTGGTTCCAACTCCGGTGGTCGCTCTGGTGGCGGCTTCGGCGGTGGAGGAAGCTTCGGCGGTGGTGGCGGAAGCCGTTCCGGTGGTGGTGGTTTCGGCGGTCGCCGATAACACGTCCTGAACCAACGGTCACCGGCCGAAGGGTAAGGTAAAGGGCAAAAGCTTTCAATATCAATTAAAAAACAATGAATAAAATGAATAATTTAAAATTAAAACATATCTTATTTGCCAGTGCACTCATGGCATCCATGAGCGCCACTGCCCAGGAAACCTACCTGGATACTAAATTTGCGGAGAACTCCCTTACGGGAACTGCACGCTATGTAGGTATGGGTGGTGCGATGGAAGCACTGGGTGCCGACATCTCAACCATGTCGAGCAACCCTGCCGGCATCGGTCTCTTCCGTAAAAGCATGGTAAGTCTTTCGGCAGGCGTCGTTGCACAGCCTGATGCCGATACCCGATTCAGTTTCGATAATACGCCGATATCTTTCAATGGAAAGAAGTCGGTGCCTAGCTTCGACCAGATTGGTTTTGTCTGGGCTGGTGGTGACAACAGAGCCGGCGTGAAAATCAATGCCGGTTTCAACTTCCACAAGAGTACCAACTTCTCGCAGATCCTTACCGCAGCCAACTATCTGAACGGTGCCTCACAAACCAAGTGGGCATCTGCCAAGACTGCCTACGCCAGGGATTTGGACAAGAAATACGGCAAGGATGCCGGCGACCAGGTTTGGAGCGCTGTGGATGCCAACTACAATAAACTGATGGGAACCGACGACCAGGGCAACCAGGCTACCTACGACGGAAAATCCTTCCTCTATGGTCAATACCAGAAGGGCTATATCGGTGTATATGATTTCAACCTGAGCTTGTCGTTCAACGACCGTGTATGGGTGGGCTTCACCCTCGGTCTGCACGATGTACACTATCGCAACAACTCGTACTATACCGAAAATTATGTAGCAGATAAGGAGGCATACGGCTCTGCCTGGGAAAGCCAGCGCATCACGGGTACGGGCTATGATGCCAAACTGGGTGTTATCTTCCGCCCTGTGGCAGATTCTCCGTTCCGCATCGGTGCCTACGTCAATTCGCCTGTGTTCTACGACCTCTCGCTGAGCGGTGCTGCCGACCTGGAGCTGACAGATAAGAACATTGTTGACGACCAGGGCAATTATGCCGTGGGTAGCAATTCCAATTCCGTGGATCTGGATTATCGCCTCAACACACCATGGAAGGCAGGCGTGAGCTTGGGTCACACCGTGGGCAACTATCTCGCCCTGGGTGCTACCTATGAATATGCCTGGTACGACCACATGGACAATCGTGTGAAGGATGGCGGCTACTATGATTCCTGGTATGGCGACTATTACGAGACCAGCAGCAGCGATGCAGCCATGAACGACCACACCAAGCATTCGTTGCAGGGCGTAAGCACCCTGAAGCTGGGTTTGGAGTACAAGCCGATTCAGCTGATGTCGATCCGCCTGGGCTACAACTATGTATCTCCAATGTTCAAGGAAACTGCCGACCGCGACCAGACCATCGCTTCGCAGGGAACCATCTATTCCACATCTACGGATTATACCAACTGGAAGGCTACGAACAGGGTTACAGCCGGTGTAGGTTTCAACTACCAGGGCCTCTTCTTCGATGTGGCATACCAGTATAGTTGCCAGAAGGGTGATTTCTATCCATTTGCAGCCTGGGAAAATGCTGGTGCCAAGGCGGCTCCAGCCACTTCGGTAGATAATAATCGCCATCAGTTGCTGATGACGGTGGGTTACAAGTTTTAAATAAGCCGAACGTTTAAATAATGCAAAAAACAGGGCTTTCTTCGTTTTTTTAAGTAAAAAAAGGCTAGAAAATTTGGTTGTTTCGCAGAAAAGCTATATCTTTGCAGATGTAAAAAAGAAGAGTTTGGATAAACTCATAAAAAAGATAATGAATCTCCCATAGAAGTATTGGGGAATAAAAATATTAGTTTTTTTAGTGGTTAATTTAGTTTTAGTAAGTATGTGGTAGGATCTGTTGTGAAACAGGTCCTATTTTTTTTGCATACCTAAAGGCTTCACATCCTGTATAAACGAAAAAAGAGGGTGCGTCATGAACTTATGACACACCCTCTGACATAGATAAAATCTTCTCAAAAACTAATCACATGCAGATTTCATTCTGCTTTCCTGCTGCTTACACGCAGCTTGAAACGCCGAGCGAAGTGGCTATTGCGGTGAGAATGCTAATGGCAATCTGAATCACCATTTTCCAGGTATCCTTTTTCATCATCTTCTACTTTGAAGGGTTAAACGATAGGGTTGAGTTTCACGGATGGGGGGATCTGCTTTTACAGATCCACGTCCGTGTCGCTGCCACCGCCCTCGCTGGTACCTGGGGCGGTATTGCCGCTGCTGGTTCCCTGGTCACCGGTAGTTCCGCTGCCTCCGTCCTGGGTTCCACCGCCAGTGGTTCCGTCGCCATCGCCACCTCCGTCAGGAGTTTCTGGAACGTTGAGGTCCACGTTGGTCTTGCCCTCCTTGATCGCCTTGATCACGGCTGCCTGAGCACTTCGGCTAGCCACGAGGTTGAATTCTGCGTCGTCGAGCAGGTTCTTGAACTGCTGTCCAGGCTCCCACTGAACCTTCACGTTGGTGATGTTCTGCGCCGTAAACTTGTCGGCAGTCTCTGCGCCCTTGGAGGCGAGCAGGATAGAGAAGTCGCCCAGGTCGCCCAGTCGGATCTTCTTGCCTTCGAGCAGCATCTCTCTCATGCAGTCCACTGCCATGTAGAGGATGGCGCTGATGTCAGCTCTTGAATACACACTGCCGTGAGAAGTGATGTGCTTGGCAAACTTCTCGATGGTCATCACATCGGTGTACTGCGAGATGGCGAACGCATTCTGCTTCTCGGTCTTCACCAGGTCGGTGTCCTTCTTCTCCGGCTCCTTGCCGTCCTTCTTAGCCTGGTTGATACGTGACTTTGCCTGGTTGATCTCAAGGAGATTTGCGTTCACGCTGCGCATTACGATACTGTAGTTAATCATACTCTGTTCTGTGTTTAAAAGTTCTTAGAAATCACAACTGCCCGGAAAACCCTCGTTTCTGCCCCGATTCTGGGTCTTCATAGATGACCGGCGCCTGCCATCATTTAAGCCCCGCCCCGGTCTTCATAGATGACCGGTTTTCGGCACGATAGGCTGTTCCTTCGATTGCTGGTGCAAAGATACGAAGATTTTCTGTATCTACCAAATTTTTGCATGTGATAAGGGTCGATTTTCAGCAAAACACTTACGATTTGAAACTTCGTTAAAAAATGGACTCTGTTTCTTATGGGGCGCATCTCTATGTCTTTGCGGTATCGAAAACTATGTTTTGCGATATAAATCAGCATATTACGAAGTAATACCCGATTACAGGGAAACGTATTCAGTATTCAGTATTCAGTTTTTTTCGCTCTTGTTACCATCCTCTGTATAGATAGTATATTATATATATA